>ERZ1740055.637-NODE-637-length-10354-cov-7.967278_pt1 | contig 10354 bp, 7 predicted proteins | sample MGYA00581747_ERZ1740055 | MGnify/ENA primary metagenome ERZ1740055 (study PRJEB43018, sample SAMN04849739) | marine metagenome | isolation source: floating plastic debris | place: Pacific Ocean | collected 2008-08-28 | study: EMG produced TPA metagenomics assembly...
AGTTGACAGAATTTTTGACTGAATTGCACATTAAGATTCTTGAGCTCCATTTATTGACTATAGACGTTTTACAACTTTTTGAACAGGGTAGCGTTTACCTCTGTCAAACTAAAAAATAACATTGCCATTAAAAACGAGCAGAAAAATCTACTGAAAGAAACTCCGAATTCCTACTTACAATTCTGTGTTAAATGTAACTTGAGTTCTTTGTGGAGGCAGTTGCCAGTTCTCTTCTGCCTCTCTCAAACGTGACTTTGAATTCAAAGTGAGTTTATATTATAGTAACATTTATGTAAATTAACAAAAAATTTTAAGTCCCAAGAGGTTCACAACAATTGGTTTCATCCAAAGTTAAAGCAGGTTTTCTTAGCTTGTGAACCAGCTAACGATTCGATAGCTTAACTTTTGATCCCTAGGGTTACCTCTCTTTTAAAGGGAGCAATCGCTTGCCATACAACTTTTTCTTCACTTATATTTTCAAACTTTCATCTTTACGGTTTTGGACAACCTCAACATTCAGGTAACTTTTTTCTGTTTGCATGGGGAAGGTATAAATGGTGTAAACTAAATTTTTGCATCTTTTCTCGACAACGTTTACGCTCCTTTCGTTTTTGTGTAGATGATCTCTTGTTTATAGTTCGTTTTTAAACGTCATGGTCAGTGAAGTGAGTGTGTACGAACTACGTCTGCCCAGTATGTTATCCATTTCGGCAATTTGGATCTTGATCACATCGATGATTGGCTGTCACTCGTATTGTATTTCCCTCAGTAGGTCGAGGATCTGTTCTCCTACAATGGTTCTGGTCTCATTATCCAATTAGATGTACAAGGTATGGTTGGTGTTGAGTTGAGGTTGACCAAGCGCCAATTGCATGTCGTGCTTAATAACAAAAACTTATGGAATAGGGCTTGCCAAAGACAGGTTCATTGGTAAAGCTCTTCATTACTTCTATCACTTTAGGGACCTTACTAAAAGCCTTGATGTTCAGGAATGATATTGAGTCCTAACTCATTGGTTATATTCTGGTCTTTTTTGTCCCACTCCATCTTGAGCCCTAACTCAAGATCGAAACCAACCAAAGGTGTGTCCAATCACTTATTGAGGCTGGTCTCATTGTTCTCGAGAACTATGTCAACTTCAGACCGATGTCAAACCCCTTGGATGTCCATGTAAAATGTTGGCCTGTGGATGAGTTGAACGATCTCTCTTGGGTCAAACTTGTCACCCTCTTCCTCTCTCGAACATTCGCTATCGCTCTCATGAAATGTTTCTTTCACCGATACTAAATCACCAATGTTATTTATCTTGACGTTGACATCCACCTTTTGATGCCTACCCTCCTATTTGTGTATACCATTACATTACATCACTTGACTTCCTTTAGGTTTAGGTTTATAGAGATAGACCTACGTATCAGGTAAGAAAATATTCGTAAGAGAAACTCTCCACTGGTTTCCTGTCAACCACAATTGTTGCTGTAAGCGTACTTTGTAGTGTTTGAGACCAATAGCCAACGCGGTGCTAGGTAACGTGATGTAAAATACGGTCAGGTCATCCAATCTTTGTATTTACTAGACCACCCTTTCCACTGCACACACAGACGATTGCTACTTAAAGACTTTGTCATTACACAACAGCGTCTGGTTGTTCACCTCCACGTGTTTAAGCTCCTTAGCATAAAACGTGACTCTAATGACTTTGGTCCAGTGAAAGATTTAAAACACTTCTTCGTCCCACACGGGCAAGTACACATTTTTAAAAGGATGGCGTTGTTAACTCGAGTGAGCGTGATTACGATTTTGGAATGGCGGTTTCCTAGCTGTAGGTTTGGCAAAAGTCCTCCGATACAACGTTTCCCACACGCATGCTTCTGGCAGTGCTTTGGGGGAATACTTGAAATGCTTTTATATTCAGATTCTCAGTTTTTAATGTATCGAGAACAGGCAGTCCAAATTGTGCACCACACAATGTATGCCAGCCAGCCGGGGTATCTTTTGAGTTGCATCTTCCAGTATAAAGGGATGCACCAATGGTACCATTGTGAATAGGGCTTGTTTTCAGTCATTTGAGCCTTGCTTGTTTTATGGCCTCCCCAACTGCAGAAGTGACTCCATCGGCCACGGCATTTTTTAATTCACGCTTTTTTTTAAATCTTGTTTACAACAGATACCTCGCATAGATTAATCCCAACTCCTCGGTGTTGACATCAGTCCCGCCATTTGCCTATCAAGGTTTTCATTACTACTGAATGTTGTATGATCGAGTGGTTCAAAGTATGTTGCACCTCGATCTACCGGATCCTGTTGTCGAGGTGATTGAAGAAGGGATAGCACCACCTCAACCTAACTTTTACTTTTCATTTCACGGTGTTTTCCTGGAATAGTACACCCTCAAAAAGGGTTGAACATATTCCAAATGCCCAATCAAGCTGTGTCCCTTTCATTGAACCAAGAGTTTAGCTCGTGGTCCCTATTATAAAATTCCACCCTCGGCCGATCTAAAAGGGAGTCTGCCTTTTAACTGTTACTGTACAGGCAAAGGCTTTAAGATTTAAAACCTTTGCAAGAATACCACCGCCAAACCCATTCTTTCTTACTTTCCAGTGACAGCCTTAATGCTCGTTTTTTCGATGGTTGGGTTTCCCGATGTTTTCCCAACATAAGAAAGCATGGAACATTTTACGCGAGTTGTATGGTCCTGAATTTCGAAGGCCTTAAATTAGTCTCAGCCTTTTTTTGTCCCTAAAAAGGGCTGGTGCAATCACAGTTAATGGAAAGGGGACAACTTGGATACACTAAGGACGTGAACTATATCAGTACGTGCAGACTTTGCTTTTATTCTTCAGGTGTCTCCTTTGCTCAGTCGGTAGATTGATGGACTTTTAATCCATTATAATCCCTATATTTAAACCCCACTGGAAACATTGGTTTCATTTCATTTAGGACAGGACAATGGACTCTTAATCCATAGATCGCGGGTCCGAGCCCCGTACAACGGACATTTTTCTTTCTTTATTGTGTTCTCTTTTTTTTTTGCACTTTTTTCTTTCCACAGGCCTCCCTGTTTCGGGGACATCCCGTGGGCTATGTCTATACAAAGCATAGATAAATTTCTTTTTTTTTTCATACCAGTCTTACGTGGACACGTGGTTTCCACTCCCTGGAAGAAAAGGGGGCTCGCGGTCTTTTTCCTTTTATGAAAGAACACTCTTAACTCCTCAGACCGCAGTCCGTCAGACGTTTTACTACGGATCAGAAGGCCGAAAATAAATGTTTTTTGTGAATAATAAATAATCCTAACCTGACACCCACCCACTGTCGCTTTCACCCACTAACCGACCTATCTTTTTTGGGGATTCTGACACCTCACTTCACCCTAAAATTGTCAACGTCGCTACAAATACCAGCAACAAAACACTTTCTAAATGTTATTCTGTTGTTAAAAGTGAAATTCCGTTCTGTTTTTGCATCTGGTTTCGTTTTCCAAGTGTTTTCATTTATAGCATTTCTAACTCTCTTTAAACGTATCGGATACTAAGTGCATACAGAAAAATTCGCTCTTGTAAAAAAAATCAACGTTTTCCTTATCAACCTTTTTTGGAAAAATGGTAGGTAACTAATAAGAATGCAATTGATTCTCATAACTGTAAAAGGAGAGATCAGAAGAATAGGTATTACAGTATATGAATTTACGATTTGCGGAAACACTTTCCAATTACTTCTATTTACATAAACACTCCATAAGGTTTCCTGATGACCCTGAAAGTGAATTCGAATGCCAAGCTGAAATGGTTTTGAGAAGAATTGGCCTAAAAGAACTGATACCGTACGTTCGCAATAACCAGATGCCTGCCCTAAGTCTGTCTCCGAATATTTGCAATGGGGAGCTATTTATCAGCAGCAGACCAAACCAAGGACCTACAGTAGATGCTGAAAATGAAAACTGTAAGTGCGATACTTTTTTAGTTAAAGAAATGTCTCCTGATGGCAACGGAAAGATTAACGAAGATCAAAATGTCGAATCATCAAAAGACAGATTCGATGAAGGTCCCAACTCAAATGTCGTATACGACAACTTGATACGAAAAAGCAACGTAGGTTCTAAATCGGAACAAGAAGTGAATCCCGATGTTTTAGGTGACCGGCGAATATCAGACCTACCTTTAACCAAGCATAATGCATGTATTTTTGTGACCGAAGAATTGAGTGAGGAAGATCTGGATTTTGAATTCCCATCTGACATTTTTACTACACATAATCAAAGAAACAGAAGCAGCGTTAATTCAGTTTCTGCGTTAAAACAGACAGTAAACAAAAAATCTGATGAGCGTCCCCATGCAGCCGAACCGCCGAAGAAATTATCTCGATCGTAATATATGTGTTTAATAAAAACTTTTTCAGTATGAATGTGTAATTTTTTCTTTCTGTGAAATTTAAGACGAACTTTCAACATCCTAGTGATACAGTATGTATTTTAATTGCACGTATGCTTAATAGAGGTTCTTCAGAATAATATAGATAATCAGGAAACAAGATGTTTTGCTTGAGATAAGCTTTATTTATTTCTTGAACTCATGATATTTAGGAGGCTTGCCTGAGACTGGTCAAACATAGTTCTTAATCAAAATTGCAAAAGATTGTACTTGGTAAGATGACAGCAGTGATACGTAAATTATCTTTGGCTTGAATCCTTTTTCAAAGTGCAACGCAGATTCCAGTTTTACAAATAGATAGGTTTTGCACCGTGGTGAGAAGAAGTTTGGAACTGACTTTTCGGCCAGTAGTCCTTCGTCGGAGTAAATACGTGAGAGATAGATAAAGAGGTGGTTATATAGTGATCCAAAGCAAAATAAAGCAATGAGATAGGTATGCTCAGGGCAAGATATCGATTCTTTTTGCAGAGGAGTATGTTAGAAAGAAATTCCTAGCACAGTTTGAGTGTTTTGTCTTTTATTTGTTTAGAATAAATTTTTAAATCATGTATTTGAGTTTACGAAACCTCCTTAAAGGCTATTAAGGTAGACACATTCTCAAACAAAGAAATTATTGGGCCCGTAATATATTCATGCCGATAGGCCTCAACACTTCAGTAATCTTCGTTGCCAGCGGGGTGATCCATGGTGGTGTATTGATTAGCGCGCCTAACTTTAGAGACGGGAGAACGTCGGTTTAAGTCACCCTCATGGCTTTACAGTGAAACCTCTATTTTTACGAACCTCTGTGTAACGAAGTTCTAAATATAATGAAGTGAATTTTAAGCCCGACCAAAGTTACAATAAAGTGTATGAGATAGAATCTCGATTTAACGAAATTCTCGATACAAAGAACTAAAATCTGAAATACCAAAACGCCATAAAAGAAGAAAACGAACTTATCTCTTTAAAATGAGAATCTTTTTAGCTTTCAAATTACAGCTGTTTTTTAAAGAGCACCGCTGGAGCAGTTAGCACATCCACAGTCCGCTTAGCCATAATAATCCTCTTTGTTTTTCATAAGTTCTATCAACCCTTCCTCTTTTAAAGGCTTCTTGTGGAAAAAAATTGTTGCTGGAAGTTCTAGCCCAATTCTTTGTTTTTTCGTTTCCAGTTCCTTCGATTGTAATCTGTCTTATTTTAGAAAAAATTTAAATACTTGAACTACAAAGCTAAGATCCCACTTGAGGCGTCTGACTTTTTTCCAGTTGTTCATCTTCCTTGCAATTGTTTTACTGACAAACGTAATCCGAGAAATTCTTGATGAAGTTCTAAAAACACAACGAACATACATAATTTTCTAGTTCTGCTGTGCATCTGTTTTTAACACATGAGAAAACTGTTGTTTCCCACATACAGTGAAATACGATTATCGTTGTTTAGAAAATCGTTTATCATCGTTTATCGAGGTTTTCGATTTAAGGAAATCTAAATAACAAACAAAATTGTCCAACCATTCGGGAACTTCAAATCGAGGATTGCTCTATATACTGGTTTTTTTTCGAATGAGTATGTTGGAAGGAAAAATAATGCACAAATGTGTTTATTATTTGATTTTTCTTGATTCTTTGAAGTAGTGTTGATTGTGCATTTTCATATTACTTTGTACAACATTAATTTCGTAATAACAGGCGTTATGCATTTTTTAATTCGGAACCTGTAAAATTATTGCTTCATATATAGAATTTTGGTCCTTAACTAAATATAAAAAAATAGTAATGGTAACAGCGCAATGCTTGTGGGATGTGGCTAAAAAGATGAACTCGAGTATAGCCAACATAGTGCCTTCAAGCCGTTTGTGTTAAATATAAAAAAAGTCTTGATATCCAGCTAAGAGTTAAGCTCGTATAAATACTAACCAAGTTGATAGTTGCTTTAATTACTCTATAGTTTGGTCTGTGTTTTTTCTCATTCTAATTGTCATATTTCACAAGCTTAAGCTATGGATATTGTAACTATATATAATTTGATTTTAGGTCGTATAATGGTGAAGGCATATGTGTGCACATTCCAAAACATAACGAAAATTCAATTCTATAATAAATAATATATTTTTTCGCCAAGCGATAATAACTGGATTTTCTACTTTAACATAGATATTTATAGAGGTATCATGCATTCACAACCAACTGCCACCCTTTTGGTGAATTTGATAGTATTTCCTTCGCACTTCTTGCCCCAATTCGTGCTACAACTGTTCACTCCCTTTGGCCGTTTCATGAAAGATTTTTCCTCGTACTGTGTTACGCAGTCAAGGCTTGGGTCATACGAACATTGAGGAAGGATTAGATTGTCAGGACTAGAACCCTTACATTTCTCTTCTACGAATGTCATCGGGAAGTAAACATGCTGATTGCCAAATACAGCTTGGGAATTCTTGACTGTTGTTTCTGTCTCACACATGCGTGAATAGGATCGGGACAGATCTGCCAGTTTTCCATTTATAAAGCGGTATTGCAATCCCCTAAAAGTATATAAAGAGACTAAATAAAACTCCGGCAACCAGATTGATAGAAAAATAAAAGTGTGTTTAAAAACACAGAATACTATGTAAAATAAATTTACTGGCCGTTAGTATACAATGCTTTAGTTAACGAAGTGTTAAATTAACCAACCAGTCTGTATGCGAAGTTTAGAAACTATATATATTTACTAAAAATATAATGAGTGTGAAATTTCATTTGTTGTCTAAAAGAAAAAGAAACTAACAGACAAGCAGTACTTTGATTGTCTCCTGTCTCTTATGGGTTGTTTTTCCACGGTTGCCCCTCGCTAGATCCCCAACATTACATTGAATCAAATGCTTCAGATGATTCGGCAGGCAGCTATGGTTGGATGAAGGTGATTGATTCAAAAACGTACTTCCTGCTGTAGATTTATTCAATATTTGGGAGAATGGTATTGAGGTGTCGCGATTTCGCTATTTATCTCGAGAAGAAATTTCTAAATGTTTCTATTTATTGATAAAAACGTACCTTCTGAGTCTCGATAATAACTGTTGTTGCGCATTTCTTTTTTCTTTGGGATAACGACGTGTTGGGGCACTCTGCACCAATAAAACGCATAACAGCAAGCTGCACACAACAACCTAGGGAAATGTTAAGACTAAATAAAACAGTGTCTTGCTTAAAATAAACGTGAAAGGGTTTTTTTTAATGAATATTCTACCTTTTCTTAGTTTTAACTTATAGCTTTAGCTATAACTTTTATATAGACAACGCACACTCCCGAGCGGAATACAGTTTATTCGCACTCTTTATTTTATCTTGATGTTGCTTCCCTGAGCCTTTATTATTATTAAAGCTAAGATTCTTATAAGAACATTTTAACTACAGACGGTAGTGTTAGGCCTCAATTATGTTTCACTTTTTGTTTATTGGATAATAAGTTACACAAACACTCTAAATAGAGCTGACGAGGACCGTCTCTCTTTTTTTCTCTTTTCTAAAAATCTAGCTCAAATGATGTATTAAATTAAATTATATCTGATAAACTGTTATATTTTATTGTAAAAAAATTATTACAATGAACACAATTTTAATCAAATGCATAACATAATATCGTACAAAGCTCCTAAAATTGTTCTCAACTGGTACAGACCCATAAAGTTTGTATTAGTGCAGGGTAAAGAACATGATGCACTGAAGAATAAGTTACACAGACTTGCGATCAGAAAATCTACTGTTGGAGATTGTTATAGCCAACATGACGACACCGATGACAGCGCTCTAGAGTTGAATTCTCAAGTCGATAACAACTTAGCTCGATAGATAAATTACTTTACAATTGATAACAATCTCTCGGTTATATCGCCCGACGTAACTTTTTCATCTGATGGTATTCCGCCCTTAAACGCTCGGTGCAGTTAGCCTAGGGAATATTTATTTTGCTCACTTCGTGCAGTCCTAGCGAAGGACATGAAGGGAGTAAAATCGAAGCTTGAAGCCTTGTCTGAAAGGGTGTTTACAAACGAACGAGCCGAACCGGCAACGCCAGTTCAAGAGCTTCTATCCCAGTTGCAGCTGAAATGCGATCTATACGTACAAAAAATCAAAAAATTGGAAAACGAAAAGGCTAGCTTAATCTTGTTGTTCAGGGAGCTTATCGAGCAAAATTAGGCTGCTAAAATAGTCCCAAGTCCTAGTTCAGAAGAAACTGGCAGCAGCAACATCAAAGCAGGAAAGAAAAAGAAGAACAAAAACAATAGCAAAAAGAAGTCTCTGGGCCAGCAAAACAACAGCCCCAGTTCAATCATCTCAACCTATTCTAAATGGTTCGAATCAGCGAAGAAGTTAGACCTGTTTTGGGAAATTCCAGGACCAAAGGTTGGCAGGGCTGGAAGCTGTCTAAGGCACACACTTCTGTGTCGGTAGTCTTTTTCTGACGCAACAGTAGAAGACATGGAGAGTTATGCTGTACCTACTATGAGAGTAGATCCAGACATAATTGTCATTCATATTGGGACCGAAACGATCTGCAAAAGTCTACGCAGCCCCGCGAAATTGCTGAAGGTATCGTAAACTTAGCTGATAATATATCACAAAACTTTACGAACTGCTTTTTTGCGATATCGTCTATTATAAAGCGTCTGGACAAACTGTAGTTAAATCCCAAATTGTTTGAGGTGAACGACATCCTAAGAAAGTTTTCAACTAATCGAGGGTGGACTTTTATTACTAATAATAATATTCAACAAGTACATTTGTTTAACCGTAGTGGACTACACTTATCGCGGGAGGGAAGCTCTCTGGTTGCGTCAAATTTGCTAAAAAATGTTATAACCAATTGAAATAATAAAGAGATTGAAACTGTCCCTTGTGATATTAATAATTTTAGTTTGTCATTAATTCAGCATACAAGGGGTTTCAAAATTGCATCTCTAAATATAGTTAGTCCTTTAGCGAACAACGATGAGTTAAGATTATCTATGGAAGACCAACATTTAGATGTTTTAGCAGTTAATGAGTCAATTGCCAACTGGAGTATACATATCCCTGGTTATGATATAGTTAGAAGGGACAGAAATCGAAACGGTGGAGGAGTCTGTGTTTACAGTCGATCAACAATCAATTTTAATGAACGTACAACGCTAAGAAATGACAACTATGAAGCAATTGTTGATATTTGCAAACCAAATTCCCGTCCTTTTCAATTATTGCTGCTTACAGACCCCAGGGGACCGGTGACGGTTTCTTTTTCTGTCTGAAATATATGTTATAAAAACATTCGACTTTGGAAACAGAGAAACCATTGTTAGCGGTGATCTTAATGGTGATTTTTATACAAAAGACTCACAATTGCCACAAGTCTATCAACTTAGCCTAATTATCGAGCAACCGACTAGAATACTGCTACTTCACATACTCTCATTGATGTTATTTTAACAAATAAACTGTCAAGAGTTGTAACCCATGGCGTGGTCGTTTGGGGAACTACTAGTTACTCGTAAAGTAGCAGTTCCAGGTAACAACAAACACAAATATGTTACTAGTAGATCTTTCAAGAACTTCAATTCTAGTATATTTATCCAAGATTAAGAAGCCGTTCCCTGGGGGAACTTAGATTGTCTGGACTCGCCCGACTTAATGTGGAATGCTTGGAAACAGCTCTTTACAAGTGTTGCTAACAAACATGGTCCACTGCGCACCAAACGAGTTCGTAATAAATCGTCACCCTGGCTCACACCTGAGCTCAAGAGGTCAGTTATAAACCGTAATTATCTTAAGAAAAAGGCTGTGTGCTCGGATGACGTAAGTGATTGGAGTGCATACAAAGCCGCCAGAAATAATTTAGTAAACGTTTCGGACGTTAGTCCTTCGTCGGAGTTAAAAGAAGAAAAACAAAAAATGTAGAGTTTATATAGGTAGAGAGATGAAAAACTA
>ERZ1740055.638-NODE-638-length-10350-cov-7.066731_pt1 | contig 10350 bp, 3 predicted proteins | sample MGYA00581747_ERZ1740055 | MGnify/ENA primary metagenome ERZ1740055 (study PRJEB43018, sample SAMN04849739) | marine metagenome | isolation source: floating plastic debris | place: Pacific Ocean | collected 2008-08-28 | study: EMG produced TPA metagenomics assembly...
GTAGGAATCCGGAATCGAGGTGTAGTAATCCGGAATCGAGGTGTAGGAATCCGGAATCGCGGTCTAGTAATCCGGACTCGAGGTCTAGGAATTCGGAATCGAGAAGTAGGAATTCGGAATCGAGGTGTAGGAATCCGGTATCGATGTGTAGGTATCCGGTATCGAGGTGTAGGAATCTGGAATCGAGGTCTAGGAATTTGGAATCGAGATGTAGGAATTCGGAATCGAGATGTAGGAATTCGGAATGGAGGTCTAGGAATCCGGATCGATGTGTAGGTATCCGGATTCCCGGAAAACAGACCGGTTGGAGTTCGAAATCCACTGTCGCTTATGAGATCTAGCCGAGAAGGCTAGCCCGTCGGGGAAAGCCCTGGCGTTCTACTACACTTCACTAAAACAGCTGCCCGTGGCTGCTGAAAGTCAGGCTTATTGTCATTTATGGCAGATTGAAAGGGTTATGCCCACTCTACCAACGTTGCTTTAGTGCCCATTTCAGTGACTTCAAGATAGCTACTAGCAAGCACGTGCTATTTAGACCAATCTTGTTTCCAGAGCCCGCGTTTGTTCTCGCCAGCGGCAAGAAACGGAGCTCTGTGATAATCCATTTTCTGGAAACCCAGAATCTGGGTTACGGTCTTAGGGCGCATGCGTGTCAGTCACGGCGGTCAAAAGCAAAAATGCGGATTTTTTCCATTGGGCAATTCAATATTTTTTGAGGAAATTAGGTAAAGTAGAGACATTTTCTTAAAAGAAAAAAAGTATGGAATTTTGAAGGCAGTCGCCATAGAAAAGAAAGATGTGTTAGCCGTTTTGCCTACTGGATATGCAAGTCCTTAGTCTATCATTCCTGTAAAGCAAACTTCTTTACAAATTACTGGTCATTTCCAACAGTAGGTTTACTTTATCTTTTCTCCCCATGTAAGCCAGGTAATCCGAGTTTAGGAATCCAGGAAATATTTGCTTGTGGAATCCGGAATCTTAGTCTTTGAAATCCAGAGGCCAGCTCTAGGATAAATACAACTATCTAATAAAAACTCCCCTAAAGGGGCTTTTTAGTGTCATGTTAAAATCCCATTCACCAGTTAAGAATCCCAATTGGTAGGAGGCAAATCAGTTGGCTATCTACATAGCGTGGTGAATTTGATTCTGGGATCCCCGAGGACAAAGTCATTCAGTAGTCCGAGTCGGAGATTTGAACCCAGGCCTTCCGCATTCAAACCCTCAACTATGACCACTGAGCCACACTGCTTCCACAAAGGACTCTGTCAACAACTGTAAACTAGCCATTTGGAATCCGGAATCCACTGAGGTGAAAACTGGAATCATCCAGCACCTGGCATCTGGAATCATCCAACACCTAAAATCTGCAATCCTCAGCGCTTAATCCAGAATACAAGACTGTCACGGATTACTTTACATGTTGAGAACCTTTGGAAAATTTGAAACCAGAGCGCATGTGGTCGTTTGAACATGTTCAAGTTTCCAAACAGTCCTGATTGTTTCGCTATCACACATCCACACTCACTCCGTGGAGAGGAATTGAAAAAGAAGATTTGTATACAATCAAGCCATGCATTACGTTCGTTATATATAATTTAGATGAGTAATTCATTATTGTGGTTCTGGAGCGGAATACAGATAGGTCGAAAGATCCGCAAATCTCTCTAAAGCTGAACAAGACATTTCAAATTAAGCAGTTTTGAATTGAAATGAGGTAGTATACTTAAATACAAAGCCATCCCTTTTGCAAAATAAACAATTTACGGTTGTGGTGAAATCTAACAAAAATGAAACGCTATGTTCCAGTTCAATGGGTGTCTTAAATAAAAGCTATCACTCCGAATCCAACTTAGTATATCTTCGAAACAGGAAAATCTTCTTATATGCCTGTCGAACTCCGTGGATTTGAGCCCAAAATAGCCCTGCTTTACAGTTATTTTAGCTTTATGTTTTAATAATTCATTATGTGCTATAAAAAATCTGAAGTTATTGTTGCTTTACATATTTGAAGTACAAAATATCAAGAATCCCTGCTGAAATTTCATTTCAATCTCAGTGCGTTTTTATCCAATGCGTGCGTTACGAATTTTCTTACTTAATGATAAAAATCGATTTCAATCTTTATTCTTGTCTGAATTATATGCGTTTTATTTAAATACTGGACTTGTTCTTCCTTTGATGTGCTAAGTTTGTGCATTAATCAAAAGTTAAAATAAAAATGGATAGTTCCTGCTGTAAGACACATTTCTTACCAAACTAAAGTTACTTACCAAAGTTCTATAGAGTACAGCTATTAAGGTATTGATTATCACAGGAGGACCGAATCGTTGGGGCTTAGTGTGCAAAAGCCGATTAAAGCGGTCATCTAAAAGTTTTTCAGTATAAATGTTAAAACTTTGGCTGCAGGAACAAAACAGTTTTTACGACATCATCCGCTTTGCTGAACTTTTCTTGTTTTTTGAATGACATTTGTTACTAAATTGTAAAACAAAATAATGTAGTAAAGAGAGATCCATTTTTCTGTAAATTTGAGATACTTCTATCTTAGTCAACACAATGTAGGAGGAGCAAATATTTTAAAAACGCGGTAAATTCTTAATTAGGGTAGGTTTTATGGACACGAGCCTCCAATTTGCTGTTGTAAGTTAGTGTTTCATTTTCATTTGGAACATTTTATTTAAAAGAATAAAGAGAGTTTGTCAATGAATTATTTTCACATTAGGCAACGACTAAATACTTTTTACTTGGTTATTCACAAATTGTAGAGTTTGTAAATCTATGAATATTCGGGATAAGTTATATGATACAATCTTTAATCGATATAATGATAGAAAACCATTACTGCTTTGTGATTAAGTGCATGGAGCAAAACAAGAAATTTCATAAAATAGTTTTGTTTGGTCTTTTGAAGTAAAAAAGTTATAATCTTTTACTATATTAAAAACGGAATAGACCTTAAAACAATTGTTTATTTAATTTCTAAGGTTTAAAGTTAGAAATGAAAATAAAATTCATTGAATTGTTTAGGTAATCATAATTTATAGCTGCTAAGGTTAACGAAAAACCAAAATCAGTGAAAGTTATTTCTTGAAAAATAGGGTTTGTCTCCTTTTTCACTCAGGCTGAACAAACCGAGCGGACAATGGAGGACTGGGCCCCGCTGTTTTCCCCAAAGGTAGGACCTGCCATATGATCGATTTGTCAATATACTTTAGTGGAAATATCTTATTTCGAAGATCTAACCGATCTTCGTTAAATATTTAGCTCTAGAATAAATAATTATTCTTTGAGTTAAAGAATACGGTCCGCGGCCATAAAAAGAAAATTGGTGTCTATGTGTAAAAATTTGAATACAAAATTACAAATCTCATGAACAGAAGCACACGTTTTGGATAATGAGACAACTTCTATATGTATTCATGAGTATTATTTCTAAAAAAAAAGATGAAGAATGGGATCCAAAATTAGTTTAGCATGAGAGAAACGACTTTGTTACGGATACTTAAATAATTATCTAAGAATACCTAAAGATGATATTCGTCGAAAACGTTTGTGTGAAAACTTTTATCTTAAATTTTATATAATTTGTAATTTTTAACCTTTTATTGTCATCTTGATATGTATGTATACAACTATCTAAGAACCATCAGTTTATTTTTAGTGTGTGTAAGGTCTTTGAGATTCAGGCAACATGTTTTCCAGCTCGTTTAATTTTGCCTGGAGGTTTCAGACATTCTGTAAAGCGGTAGTAACCACAAAAGTTGGAGTAACAAGATCCCCAGGCCCCTATCCTTTATACGGCCCTCGCACCCAGGCGAACATCAGTTTCTACTGTTTGAAAGATATATCGCTAGCTGGCTTTCGTGTCCTCAATTCCTTGACTTATTGAACGCAAGAATTTCATGAATGAATCTGTTTCATTTTGTTCAATTAATATTCGATTTTTCTTGTCGTATTTTTCCGCTCACCTTACTTCGAGTAAGTTGATATTTAATCTTGATTCATAAATGCTACAAATATAGAGATCTCATGACCGAACACTGAAAAACATCACGAAGTGCTTCACAAGGAACTTCAACTTCAACTTGTTTTAAAGGCGGGAAAATTTCAGGACGCGCGCCAAAAAGCCCGCCAAACCACATGAATGTATAGAGTGAGAGTGAGAAAACATTTTCCTTGCCTTTGTTTCTTTACTATCCTCATGTCTGCATGGTCTTATTTAAACGTATCAAGATTTTTTCGTGTTGTTTTAAGGTTACAGTGAAGAAAAACATAATTCTAACACAACTGTTGCCTTTAATTTATATTCAATTGCAATAATCACTGATATTTTAGACAGTTCGTTTTAGTTTATTAACCGTAAAACGTTGGCGGCAAATAAACACCGTTTCTCCGTCATTAAAAGATAATGTTATCAATTAAAGTTGTATAGTCTTTATAGTTTAACTTGATTGGGGAATACTTCTATGCCAGACCCTTGGACAGCCACATGCGACCAAAAAAGGGAGTATATCATCGGCCTGCTAACAAGCATATCGCCGTAAACCGAGCTGCTGAAATTAGCCGAGCCTTGCAACAGATTAAGTCGTTTTCGGCGGTCACCACAAGGATTTGTTCAGCTTGACAACCAAGCATATCGTCTACTTTTATATTTAATGTTGCGCTTCTACTGATAACAAAAGACTATTTGTCAAAAACAAAACAAAAACAATAGATCTGCTTTTGAACAGAATAGGCTGATCCTACCAAATCTGCTTACATTTCGACTTTGGTTAAATCAATGTTCTGTTTATTGTGTTTATTATGGAACAAAAATGTCTCCTGGAATAAGGTTGGCTGTATAGCAACTTTATTACATTAATTAATTAATGTATAAGTAACCATATCCTTAGATGTTATTGCGCTTGAGAAAACCCTATTAGTAAGTGCACCTTTGCAATCATTGAAGTGTTCAAGTTTTGCACCTTAACTCGGTCACTATTCAAAAATTATTATTTTTTGTTTAATAATTAAAACGTTTTGCAGTCGAGGTTTATTTCATGAGCGAACGGGATATCTCGAACCTAATTGTCTAAATGCCACCCTACTGATCCACCATTTCTCCCTTTGAATAAAAGTTTTGATAATAGTAACTCGCGATTCGTGTAATTAAAACCATTGTGAAACACAAAATGCTACTGGCTCTTGATATTTTAAACATACGGCAGTTGGTTTGTTCGAGTTTGCAACTCGAGTACTGGAGCAGGCGAAGCGTAAGAATGTGGCGAATAACGCAAAGCAGGAAACTTGCTGAGTTTGTAAGTCTTTCAATTTGTCCGTCCCAAATGATAAACTGTTTTTGAGTTTGTGTTACAAACACAAAAGATGTTTGATCGTACAAATGTTTCCTGCTGGCGACTAAAGACGCTTGCAAAGGGATTTGTTAAAGGATAGGTTCAAGCCACCTTTACAGTGTGAAGCTATCTATCTAACTCAATTTGTTTCCTTTGAATAGTTATTATACCTTTTGTGGCAGCGTCAACATAATCGAAAAAAAAAAGTTAAAGTGGATTTGAACAGGCCAGTTAAAATACATCGGATAGCACATTATGCCGGTGTTCACAGTCGTGTTTATATTTCATGATCTCTATGTAAAGTGCAGGCAGGTTATTTTACATAAAAATTTACTGATGTATTTTAGCCGACCACTGATTGAAGCTGCAATTAATATTTCTATGATCATAATTCCCGTACAATCTTGATGGAACGATTTTATTTTTGGCAGTCGTCTCGAAGTTGAAAACAAAAGAGTTTCATCAACAAATTAATTTTACAGTTGAATTTTTCTACCAATTTATTACCTTGCTTTTCGATTGTTTTAAAGGATGAAATATTCGTTCATCAGATTTCGAAATCTAGACCATTTTCGTTTATGGTGTAGCTTTTACATTTAGATGTCGTAGACAGTGAAAGCCTTGTACAGTTTTGAATGTTTTATTTGAAATATTCGTTTAAAAACCGACCACAGTGTTTGGCAAATGCACCTGCTAAAATCTAAAAACCACAGGGGAGGAGTAAGGCATAGTGTCTGTCTTTTATGTTGCATCTATACTTTGATTATATGGACTTTGTTTATACAATGAACTTAGTTAATGTTATCTTCAGTTATAATTTTAATTAACTTTAAATCCGGTCAAAAACTAAGAAGGGTAACATACCGTTGTTATTTTCTACAGAATTTGTTAAAAAATACAAATACGGATAGCTTTCCAATAAATTGCAAAATAAACGTTTAAGAAATATCAGGATTGTGAATCGAAATTGAAGTCCTTTCTCCAGCCACACGGGACGGAATCCGATATAATTGAGGTTGTTTTGGCTATTGCTTCTTGAGCAACTTTTTCCTGGAGCGGTGTTTTCTCATAGAGAAAGTAGAACTCCTTTCCTATTCAGTAAGGGAAGAAATATAATTCTGTTTGTTGCAGCAGCAATAAAAAAAAAAACAAAAAAAAAACGCCGGTTGCTTGTACGAATTCAACATTTTCACAGTGTAAGTGACAATATGAAGCAACCCATTTTCATGTTTTTCTGGTGTTGGCTTTGCATTTTCTTCATTAGAATCGAATAGTCTAAAACTACGCATTTTCAGCGCAGCAAAATAATCTTGCTAATTAAAATAAAATACTTTTAGGCTTTATACTTGGAAAATGAACCGAAAAAACTAAATGAAACAAAGATTTACTGAGCGTTCCACACTAATGCTATATATACCACGTCAACCTTTAAATTTCAATTACGACCGATTAACAAGCAAACAGCATTCAGTCCATTATATTGAGAGGAAAAACTGAATTATAATGATTGGCGAATACAAACTGACAATTGGTAAATAATCATTCTTCAAATAAAAATAATAGAACATTTTTTCCAAGAAGTAAGTGTTGTAGCGGCTGTAATCATGCACTGAGTCCAGTTTAAATCAAAAGCAATAAAATATTTTTTTTTCTTTTGCTGAAATAAACGCTACATTAAAAATTTATTAAACTTGTTTTAAAAGAATTTTACATAAATAGAGCATTTGATTTCAATTGAAACTTTTTTAAATCAAACCCTTAATGCCTAATCCTTTTAATAATTTTGTTGCCAAATATTACATTCAGTGAAAAGCCTTGTATAGTTTCTTTTCAGATGCACTCTTTGGTTCTATCGACCAAAGTACTGCAAAACCACATAACCATTGAATAACAGATGTTGTTCGTTCATTGACAACGCGCACAAGATAAGAACGCACATTATGTAAAGCTGTAGTTTTGATAAATCTAAAACCTGCCTGTAATTACACGTATTAATGGAGAGATTTTTCCTCTGAATTCGTGGCTTTTATTTCAAGCTTTTGACCTTTGAAAAACTGTGTTGAACCACGAGTAAACATCGAGTTTGTTTAACTTTTCATGGATATCAAGGCAACGAATGATTCAAACGACAGTAAGAATGTAAGCCTTACTTATACTTTTTTATTCAATAGCTTTCATTGTGAATAGGAGAAAATGTTTCCTTCGTATTGACTTTTTATACTCGTTTATAAACTAAATCTTATGGTTTTTTGTTTAGAATAACTTTTTGGAAAAAAAATCTTTTTTAAAATTACATTGCCTTAGTTTCAATATGTCGAAATGTCAGTAAATGTATGATTTTAGATAGAAGGATTTCAAAAGAATATTTAGAACTTGCAATCAAGAACTCCATAACAGAATATTTTGTTGTACAACGCATTGGTGTGTTCTATGTTTCAAAAGTTTTGAAGTTGCCTACATACTGGGCTGACTAATCTACCAAATGAACTTAAAGATTAACATTTTTCAATAATAATTTAATATTCACCGCCACTATACCGTCATGTTGCATAATGACGAGCTCTTCGTAAATATAAATTTATATACATCCATTAATATCTTTTATTTGCATCCAAATTAACTCGTCTACATGTAACCTTTTGCTTGTCAATTCCCTCTTATTGCTGTTTTGTGAAGTCTTAAGGCAATTTATAGGTTCAGTTTGAATAAATTATGCATATACAGAAAATTTCAGTTTATTAAATTATCCTATATAGTATGCGTAGATTTCGTCTGTTTAAAATTTGATTTTTTTTCCTACGAAAAAAACGGGCGAGAATATTAATAGTTGACCCGCTTGCACTAAGTTAGGTCTTTCTTTCTTGGGAGTTGCAAATACGGTTTATTCTAAGACACAGTCTCAACTTGATATAATCTAGTGGTGTTTATTTTTTTAATGCTTATTTTTACTTGCATTGTCAATCAAAACATTACAATTTACAGTTCTATTTACTTTCACTGTCTTTCATTTAGGAGCACCGAATGGCCTCGGTTCGAGATGAATCGGAAATAGGTCTTGGTAAGGACATTGAGAGAATTACATCAATGGGAGGTGTGAATCTTATATGTCCGTTGTGCCATGATATGTTTCAAAACCCTCGTCTACTTCCCTGTCTTCACACATTCTGCAGACGATGTCTGGAAAATTTAGTAGTTCCACGTTCAAATATCCTTAGTTGTCCATCATGCAGAACGGACGTGCCTCTTCAGGTATGTTAATCATATTCACTGATTAGTTACGTACCTTCTGCGTATTCGTGCATATGGTAACTTACATCCCTTAAAAATAGATTGTAACGTGCACGTTTAGTTTAGTTAGGCGTAGCCTCAGATAGATTGGACAGATTATTCCAGTGGGGGAGAGAATGCTCCATGGGGAGGGTTTTCCAATAGTTTTGGCATATTCTAAAGGAAGCCATTTTTTTTTAGACTTTTATATTAGAGAGGAGTTCTTACACAAATAAATACAGTTTTCAGCAAACAGAAAATTGATTCGCATTCCACGTGTGTTCGTCTATTGACTATATACAGTCTTTATTAATAAACTTTGAAAATTGGCCCTCAAAAATCAATCTTTTTTAAACGTCATAAACACCTTTTCCACATTCTGTTGTTATGGTAACAATCATTGTCGTTTTGACCAGTACTTGTATCACAAACTTTAGAATTATTCCGACTATGATGTTATTCCCATCATTTACTCCTAAAGTCTGATACCATCTGTAATCTTATCATCATCAACCACATCTTAACCAACATCGGTATCAAACGATGTATTAGAAGATATATTTCTGCCATTAAGTTTACTATTGTCTCTGTTACAAGTTCATACTTTCTTAGTTACTTATTTTTCCTATGTCTAATCTTCGCTTTAGGCATTTATGCAATTTGTCCCCTTTTACTTTACAACTTTCAACGCTGTTTCTTTTGTTTAACTTAATTTTAAAGCAACAGATGCTGAGTCTTTTCAGAACTCTTCTGGCCAAGTAAAGCTTTCCTCGCTTTATGATATTTATTCTCTGCTCGCCGGTTTATGTTCTCAGCAGGTTTTTCCGTTTAAAAGTCTCCTTTTTCATTTTTACAACTTTACTTCTCTGCTGTCTTAATCAGTATTCGTATGATTATTAAACTTTACAACCTATGAGAGGCGCAGAAACAATTTACCGGTTTGAGCAGTAGGGAAGAACTACTACTCTACTGAGATAACAATTAAATTGTTGTACATTATCTATCTATTACATACTGCATGCTTCATGGAATGCGAACCCATGTTTTTGGTTCATCCAATTTTTTAATTCCTTAATGGAACATTTTTTTTCTTTATTTTATTACATTTGCCGTGATATCATCAGTCAGCGGTTTTTCTCCTTCAACAGAGTCGATACAATGGCGGTCACGTGATGTACAAGGTATTCTTACTTCTTACCTCTAACAACTAACTCATCTCGCTCTGGGTGAGGATACTTTCCTTATATTCTCGCAATCTCTTTATCCTACAGTCATTACTTTCTTCTTTTGTATAATTTTGTGCGTAAGGTGAACAAACTACAAAAGTTCGCCAAAAACAAATGTCAATGGAGTCAGCTTGGTTGGTTTATGTTTACTATTTTCAGTTACTGCAGAATCTGAACTCCAAGACAAACTCTTGGAAATGAGCACGACATGTTTTCTTGTTTCATTTCCTTTTTTCTTGTAGTTCTAACCTTGTTACTTGTTATAAGGGAAAGCTCCCTGGCCATTGAGAAAATCATCTTCTACTTTAGATGTCTCTAATTATCCAAACTAGTTTGGTTTTAACCTTGTAGGTAGCAAGGCAGTTGATGTTTTAAGAAAAAGTTTTAATTTTATCTTTTTTGTTTTGCTGTCTGTGAGTTTTATAGAAAAAATTTACAGGAAAGAAGCAATTTCTTTGTCCTAAGTTCATGGCCGTAGCTAGCGGGGGGGGGGGGGGGGGGGGGGGGGGGGGGGGGGGGGGGGG
>ERZ1740055.639-NODE-639-length-10345-cov-8.079300_pt1 | contig 10345 bp, 5 predicted proteins | sample MGYA00581747_ERZ1740055 | MGnify/ENA primary metagenome ERZ1740055 (study PRJEB43018, sample SAMN04849739) | marine metagenome | isolation source: floating plastic debris | place: Pacific Ocean | collected 2008-08-28 | study: EMG produced TPA metagenomics assembly...
CTCGTTTACGGGGATAAAACCGGATCAAAACTGGATTGATGATGATGATGATGAAATGGATTTCAACCCTTTGATTTACGGAACATCGGATTTACAATTGTGGAAATTGGTTTGTTTTATGGTGGCGAACACTTTGAAGCAAAAATATGCAGATTCTTTACTTTTTTCAAAAGATGGTAACGTTTTTAATCGACGACGAAAACGTGTGAAAGCACTTCAAATATTGGTTTAGTTGTTCTAATCATTCCTTCAGTAAAACATGGCCATTACTTCCCAAAGGAATGCTGATAAACTCTAACTCAAGGTAATTTGTTCAATTTCTTTTACAATTTATGTTTCAGTTTTGACAAATTCATTAACTGCCTTTGCTACTTGCTCACGAAAATTATCCTTTTCCCTTTATTTTTTAAAAGTAATCACTCTTCATATACAGCTACTTGTGCTTTCTATTTTATCCTAATTAAACTTGCGTCATCCGCTTAATTAGGTAATTATTTGATTTAAAGATTCTTATTTTTTCTAAACTCTTGTTTCAAGTTTGTTAAGTCATGTATCGCGCTTTGTAATGCAATGAAACTCAGATTGCATATTAAAAGTGTAGTGACTTTCCGTTCGTGGTTTGTTTTACCCTTAAAATCACTAACCTTAAATAGTAACTGCCTTTCATGCATCTATACCAAATACGGTGTTTTTAAGGAGAAACTTCTATCATTATTTATGTTAAAATAAAAAATATTCAAGAAGAACTTTCAGTGATGTAAAGTGCCACAATCAATCCTAACGTGCCTTCTGGATGTTTTCTGTAAATTAGGAACCTGGTTTCTACTGTCCTATAACTGGTCACTGTGTGGTGATTCATACCTTGTACCAAACAGTTCCCGCATAGTGGTGAATCGCAAATTCCAGTTTACGACCACTAGGTTTCTCGTAACATTTCCCATGTTTATGGATGTGATGACATTTCTCCAGAAATGAATTGTCCGATCCCTGTGTTTGAGAATAATATCATAGTTTTCCAAAAGACCGCAATCAAATCTTATTTTGAATAGCAAAAGCTTGTCTGTAAAGCTAGCTTTCAAACCAAAACAAGACTTGATTTTCAAATGAAACTTTGGTTCTTGCAATATTCAAGTAAATGTTTTCCTATATGTACACAAATTGTGTTACTTTAGTCTTTTTTTCTCAAAAAAAATTTACATTGCTCGCAATAAAAAACTTTTAACGAAATGTGGTTTTTTCCTCTCGCCACAAAATCTGGCACGGTCTAAATAATAATTCCAAAAATCGCGTTCCAATAAATTTGGAATCAAATTAAAAATTTTTCAGCAAAAATCATTTCTCAGTATCTCCATCTTCAAACTATTTTGACGTATGTTATCAAAAATGATTGACCGGTTTTGGAATTCATGCAAGCTGAACTGAATTTAGATACAATAAAAAAAACAGAAATTGAAATCATGGCTAGTCGGAACTCCGCTAAGAAAAAACATTTAGTCTAAAACATCGATGTTGTTCTTGTTGATAAAAAATGTAACGATTATAAAATAAACTATTTTATAAAGCAATTAAAATTGAGCCGGGCCGCAAACTTTGGACAGAGAAAACATGTTTATAATTAGTTCTGCTGTAATAGGTTCTACATGTTTTAATTTTGTTTAAAATTTAAATTCGGTATCTTTCGTACCATATTCCGGCTCTTTCGTACCTTACGTAAACTGCTTTCGTCTGTTAAGATCTGTAGGATGCCATTTGGAGGACGTGCCAGAACATCAAGACACGGTTGGTTCTCAACAAACCAGATCTCCTTCCATCTAATGACCTCTTCTGAATATTCCTCCTAAAAGTAACAACAAGTCGACTTTGTCTTTATAACAATATGACCGTGTACCTACCAACTGTGTTGAAAAAAAATCAAATGAAAATACTAAATGTTAGAAATGCACTGGTTGTAGTAACGTTCTGCAAAACCTTCTGAGCAAGTTAAGAAGAATCCGAGTTTAACTAATTTCAACTAGTTATAATCTTTAGAATTTTCGTAAATGCTGACGTTTAAGTCACTGATGTACAGAACTTAAAATTATCAAGTAGTATCGAAAAGATGAATTTTTACCTAGAATTATAACACATTTTCTTGATCATATATATATTACATTCGTTACTTTATCGTATTCTTATTATTAGTTTTACCGTGTTACATTGTAAAAAATACATTGTCAATCTTTTCAATTTCAATTTCAATTTCAGTGTGACTAAGAGTTTACATTCGTACTCAGAAAACTAGGATGATGTATTATTTGCTGGTACTACCAGAACTTTTCCACTCTATATACGTACAACGTAATGCTGATTTTTCGAATTTGTGCTAAACTTGTTCTGAATTTGGATCGAGCTTGTAGTAAACCCTATAAGAAATCGTGTCAGAAAAAAAGAACATTGTAGGAAAACTCTGCCTGTAACTTGGTAATCCCGAGAGTACTGCTTACCAGGTATCATGCAAGAATCATTTTATCAGGACAGAGCCATCTAAATTTACATTAATTTTATATACATTAGTTTTGCAGTCAGTTAAACATCCATGTCATCGACATGGATCTCCTTACAGTTCGCAAAAAAAAAAAAATATTGGCAGTTTTACGACTCTATCAGTTCACTTTTTAATAAGCTTGGCCACTTTTCTCAAGTGATAATATGTGAAGATTTGGAGAACTGTCGAGCTGATGATCGATGCTAACAGAGCTAATAATGCTATATCAAACAGTGTTAAAATATAGATTTCGCCAACATTTAAATTCGCAACTCGTCCTTTGTCATAGTGGAGCGGATAAGTGCTGAAATTGTTCACTTTCTGTTAAAAGCACGAAATTTGGTGCAAAGGTAGTTTTAAATGTGTCGATAAATATCTGATATAGTGCCACCGCGAAAACTTCATCTGAGCTGAATTAAGAGGGTGTTTCAAAATGGCCGTCATCTTGAACAGTGGAATTTGAACTGTACAGAAAATAACAAATATTTACACATTTTTTTTCAAAAAACAGGCGTTAAATGGGTAAATGAATCTAGTTTGAGTATTTAAAATTATTTAAATTTTAAAGTATTTAATTTTAAAATACGAAACTCAGGAATGGCAAAAACTGATTAATTATTCAAAATGGCCGCCAAACTAAACCGGAAGTTGTGAATAAATCGCTAAATTACCCTTTTATCTCTTGCAAACTTCCTTCCTTTGCCATTTTGTAACAATTACATTGCCTTTAACGTCATTGCCTGTGATATTTGGCAATCCTACCTTTGTAACTTAAACATCCATGTAGAATAGATTGCTGCAAATGCTTGAACCAAAACTTGCAACCTTTCATCTGTTGTCACACTCATCGGGACACTTGCAGAGTGCAGTGCAGCATAAAGAAGCCTTCACGCACGAACATTGCCGTCGGTAACCCATCTTGCAGCCGCATCGCACAAGTTCTTGACAAGAACGCATCACATTCGGTAGTGCTGTCCCATATGGCCTCCTAAAACCACCATATAAGTTCCAACCCCAGTCTTGTGGATTTGCCAGTGTGTAGGGCTTGGAATCAGAGCTTGTCCTCAGATGTATTCGGCTTGCAAAACAGCACGTTTGGCATGATCTAACAAGGCTGCCCTGGTAAGTGGAATGGCATCAAACTGTCTTTCCTTCTTTACAAACAGCTGCTTCCTAGCATCATTGACTGCAGTTTGTGTACTTGTCGTATAGTACAGCAAAACCACGAAGCGTTCCAAAGTTGCCATGTTGCCACAGGAGGTGTATTTCTCAATGAAAGAAAGGCGATGGTTACCTTAGGAAAAGAGTTCCACGTGTCCACTGCTGTCTTCTTTCCTTTTGCATAAAACAGGACACGGTGTCGCATCCCGTGAATGCATGAAAAAATGTGCTTTTGGAACTTGAGGTTTCAGCTTATTGGAGACATCATGGGCTGCAATATAACGAAGATGTGCACCAGTGCCAAACCCGACCCAAAGTTTAATTGTTTTTCGTCACCCTGAAAATCTTCCTACTTCTCTAAAAAGACCACGGCCAAAATGAAAACATCAGTATCAAAAGTGCGCAAGAGGATCTTATTGAAGCCACTTTGTACTGCATCTACCGCATGGAGAAACATTTTAGTATCAGCTTCTTCAGCCAATCATCCGATTTTACGGGATTGGTATGATACTTGCTTGCCATGAGTAGAAATAACTTGCTTCTCGGCATCAATCGAGGTTACACACTCAGCAAGATACTTGAACAATTCCTACTTGTTCTGGTTAACTCGTAGGAATTCCTTACAGTTTCGTGGAGCTTGTTGACAGGCGCTAAACGTTGCCATACACCAAAACCACGCTTGCCTCGAGTCGTGGCTTTCAAACTATTCTCTAGGTAGTCATCCCACACAATATTCATTCGAGTGACGTGGGAAAGTTGCGCTCTAATGTATGGAATGAAAGAACGTGCAGCATACTCGGAGAAAGTTCGTTCATTTCCAGGTTTGACCATGTTAACCTCTGCTGCCCAATCGATAATGACAACGTTTTTATTTCTTGGCATTTGACTTTGTGGCACAGTAAGCGCTTGAAGACATTTCGTCAGCTCCGAATCTTTCTTTGGAAGGCGTAAATTTCCCTGATCTGATAACGATGGTGGGTAGCCCTGGTTCTCATGTTTGAAATTTTCATCAAGATTATCGTTTCTGGTCTACATCCTGGAAAACAAAGAACAGTCTCTTTTCACTGATGGCTGTTGGGTTGCTTTCTGGAAAGACGTGGTGAAGAAACTAAGCTTGTTCCTCTTTATCGGGTCAGTTAGAGGCTTCTTCTCTACCAGACGCTCAGAAATGAATGATTCACACTGCTCTTTTCCTCAGGATTCGATGTAGGACATTGTAATTTTCCTTGTAACTATCGCGAAAAACATAGATACAAAAAGTAGATACCTTTCTTTGCGACTTTGTCAAGAGAGAGAAAGTCGGCAATTTCATCTTCGCACGCATACACACTTGCTTACACCATCAAATATACATTTTTCAGGTTATCTTTGTATAATTGCATTAAGGCAACTGTTATTATTATCGCAATTTGCCTCTAGATATTCAAGCTATATCCGGAAGAGGTTGCAGCTAATGATAACATTGTATAAAACTTAATTGCATGTCCAACAAGTTAAAAATTCCCTTTTTATATATACACTATATAATTTGTGCAATTTTTGGTAGTCTGCTAATCTCTTTCTACTGTTTGAACATGGTTTCATTGTATTCGAGTCTTCGTGACCAATCATTAAAATCTTGTTTGTTCATTGTCTCTAATAAATGGCTTTACTGAAAATTCAAACAAAACGTTAATTGTGTATCGCACTTAATTGCTCTCTGACAATTGTATGCCATCGAGTCGGTACTTACAGTCATTTTAAGCGGTAGTAAAGACAAGTTTTAGAAATCGAAAGCCAATCATAATTACTCAATTTTAAATGAAAGGTTGGTCATGTTTTTTTTTTCTGTAAACAACACACTAAGCTAAAGGTACAGTTATCGCGAGCAGTAGAAATTATGCCAGATCTGAACCAAGATGGCAGATCTCATGTTAGCCGATATAAAGCATTCTGGTTAATGTACAGTTTGCATTCTAATACAAAGAAGCATTCTGGGCACATGGCACATTTTTCCAGCTAATGTGTAAATAGTAAAAATGAAACACCACAGCTTAAAAATAGTGGTTTTATTTTCTGTAACTACTTACAATTAGCTAACTTCTGGTTAAAAGATAATTTCCCTTCCGGTTCAGTAAAAAAAATTCTTCCAGTTAGCTAGGTAAACACTTTATTTGCAATCCGTCATTTTCAAGATTAGACGTTCAAAAACAATTCAAAATAAATAAGATCTTATTTAATCCAAAATCAGAACAAGTTTAATCGGAATAAAGAACACTTCCGGTCAAGATGGCAACAATATTAGAAAGAGTTGAAAAACTCACTTGGGGAGAATATTTTGCGGTGGCACTATATCAAATATTTGATGGTATAAAAAGTTTATTATTCCTGAGAGTTTGGAAGGGAACAATTCTGGAAAACATCTGCACATAACCGCTCCACTATCAGGAAAATTGTTGGACTTAAACCTATCGTCAAACCCTAGCATTGTCACTGCTGCTAATGTCAGTAATCACGGAGCTGTGTTATTTGAAGTCGATCGATGTCCTAAATACTTATCTAAACCTCCAAAGAAAATTTATCAATTTTACAAACGAAATTTTCAAAAGTTAAAGGAAGATCTCAACAACTTTAAAACTCGATCTTTATTGTCTTCTCCGCAATTAAAATCTCTAAACGAAAACTTGGAGTTTTTCTCAAGAAACATGTAAGGAAAAGTAAACCAGAATATTCCACACAGAACGTCTAAGGGAAAGAGACGCCTTCCCTGGGTAAATCACTTCTTCAAGCGTAAAATGAAGGGTCGTGATAAACTTTACAAAAAAGCCAAGAAAAGAGAGAAAGTACAACACTGGATCAAGTAAAGGCAGAAACGAAATAACAGTATATAAGGGAGTATCATAAGTATGTTAATGAGGTCATTGGGGCCTTCTAAACACATCTGCTGACAACTCCAGTGTTAAAAGAGTTTGGTCGTATCTCAAATTACTCAGAACTGAACAGTGTGGTGTCCCAACCCTAATTTCTGCGAATGATGTCTGTAGCTCTGACTTATCCCAAGCAAACGCCCTACATTCGCAGTTCAGCAGTGTATTCACTAGTGAGAAACTTGATGTAATTCCTACGCTAAGTTCTGATCTCGATCCACTTATGCAACATATTAGTATCAGTATTCCTGGAGTCAAGGCACAGCTTGATAAGCTTAATCTAAGCAAGGCTACTGGTCCTGATGAAATACATGCCAGAGTACTGAAAGAATCGGACCGATTTTGAATTACATTTATCAGCAGCCCTCGGATGCCTGAAGTATGGAAAAAAGCAAATGTCTCGGCACTTTACAACAAGGGTCCCAGGCATCCTCCTGCAATTTACAAGGTTTTGGAAAATATTGTTTACAAATGTGTATCAAAACATCTTTCACGCTACTCTGTATTAAATAAAAAATCAGCATGGCTTCCGTAAAGGGCTATCCTGTGAAATCTTACATCAACAGTTCACGACTGGGCTAAGACACTGGATCACCATGGTCAAACTGATGTCATCCTCTCAGATTTTTTTAAGGCTTTTATAGCGTGCCTCATGAAAAACTCTTGAAGAAACTGGATCTCTACGGAGTCAAGGATAAATTACTGAAATGGCTTTTTTATTTCTTACCGCCCATCTTCAGAGAGTTGTGGTGAATTATTCGTCATCGTCTCGCTGCAAAGTTCAATCTGGTGTACCCCAAGGAACAGCTCTCGGCCCTCTCATGTTCCTGATATACATGAATTGTTTGCCTATGAATTTGAACTCCACAACGAAGCTTTTTGCTGTTGACAGCGTGCTTTATTGATCGATTAATTTTTTTTAGGACATTCTACAACAAAAAAATCTCGAAACGTTATCTCAATGGGCTGAGGATTGGCAAATGTGATTCGAACCTTTTAAGTGCTATAACCTTGTTACCACCTTGAAGAAACAGCCATCTGGGAAATAACCTTACACAAGTGACATTCCGTAAATAGCTCGGAGTATATATTACAAACAATTTATCATGGTCGCAGCATTGCAATGAGCTTCGTTCCAACGCTAATGGAGTACTGAGCATCCTACAAATGAATTTGTCTGGATGTTCTAGACAGATTAAGGAGCATGCTTATTTATGCATCGTTAAACCCCATTTAGAGTACAGCACTTCCACCTGGTCTCCACATCATCGTAAAGAATGGCCACTGTTCTCGGAACATTTCCACTCCAGTGCTCAAACCAAAATACGTTCCATTTAGTCGAATTTATTCAAATAAAATATAGAAACCTTTTTTGTTACTGGCCAAGATAAAATCCCACAGCGACTTACGATAAACTTTTCCTGGCTCATAATCAGAAAAGGGGACGTTACAAAAAAAAAATCAAAAGCATCTAAGAACGACAGTATACAGTAGCGAAGCGGAACCATTGAAAGAAGTTTTAAAAACTAGTGCTACGGCGGTGCACAGTATAATGAAGCAAAAATGTTTAAAAAAACTAGTGCTAAAGCATGTAAACTTAAGTTTCGCGGTGTTACTACACCACATCTCTGGCTAACCATTACCACGGCTGATCGACTTTGATGAATGAATGCTAAACTCTGATTGACATGTATCGTTATACAGTAGCGAGACAAAAACAATAGATCCATGAAATCGAAGAGCTCAGTTTGAATTTATAATGAGGGCAAAGAAAAGGCCTCGAACAAATCTACAACTTCTACTTCTAGTTCGAATTTTTAGACGAAAATCAGAAAATTTTACGTCCTTCTCTTACAACGTTTGTCTAGTAACTACTTTGATTAATCTTACTTTCAAGATCAATAATACATGGTCAGGTTTTCACGAAGCTAAGCTAAATCCTTTACGAGCCAGGTGGCCAATGGAGCCAGCGCTTATCTTCGTTTTCATGAAGAGTTACAAACTAAAAGATGTTGTCGAAAAACTCGTATCCTGGTAATGCTCTAGATAATATCATGAAATATAAAGTCAATAGGTTTGTTTGCAACAAACAGAGCAATGCTAAAGCTGATTGAATTACCTTTTAATTCAAATCACCAAACATAGGAAAATTCTCTAGCATCACCCAAAAACGTATTAATCAAATTCTTAAACGGTTTTCTTATAAGGACTTCAACATCATGAAAAGCTTCATTAGTTTTAAAACTAGATCATTGTTTGGCGTAAAAGACACTACCTTTAAGGGGCTTAGATCTCTCGTTGTTTATAGATACACTTCTTCAAGTTGTGGAGCTTCTTATCTAAGAGAGACCTCTCGACATCTTTCAACGAGAATCACTATGCACCTTAAAACGGATGAGGCCTCGCAATTATACAAACGCCTAATGTCTTCAAAAGGTTGTCGGCAGAAATGTAAGTCTGATTCCTTTTCCATCATAGATCAGGCCACTAACATCTTTCAATTTAAAATCAAAGAAGTTATTCACAGCCTTTGGGAAAAGCCCACACTTAACCAACAACTTTTGCATGTCAACCTAAAACTATCACTTTAGTGCTTCATTGTATTAAGTCCTTTGTTTATTTAATTTACAACTATATTTATCTCTTTTTTCCAAGTTTAGCAATCTTAAATTTATTCTAATAAACTCAGACGTTACACTTTTCCATTTATATGCTTGTGCAATACCTGATTTCGTTATTCTGACGAAGGCATGAGACATGCTGAAACATGCTATTCGTCATTAATACAGTATGAATATTCATTAAAATTTTATCTAATTTACTGCTTCTTCGTCCATTTGGATAGTTCATTTCTAAATTGCTCTGCAAAAAAATCATCTTAAAAGCAACAAAATGTGATAGATTTTGCATGAACAAAGTAATCCAAAAACCATTAAACACTGCGAAAATAAACATAACTTACACGAAAACGCGCCTTTTCCTAAAAGAGAAAACACTTTTCACTACTTGCAAACTCGTGGTGCAATAGCAAGCATCACATGACCTATGAAAGCCCAATAATGTATACGCTGGAAATTTGTCACCCAAAAAATAATAAAAAAAACAAAGCGTACAGGACGAGTGATAAATTGTCTCGTTCAAGCTTAGATTTAAGTTATTTCGGTCCATATTTCTTGCCCTGAGTGCGAGTCAAAATTTGTCTTTTTGTGGCTACTGTCTTCTGGGAAGGCATAGCCATATAGTCATAGAGTAAATTACGAATGTAGATAAGGGCATAAACCCACGTGATTCCGAAAACACTTTGTGGCCAATCACCAGATATCGTTCCGACGTCGTATAATTTCGTTTTAGCCGAATATGATAGCCGACTCTTAACGTTGTAGCAAGCCCGAGAAAGCCATTTTTTTGTGGGTTTTTACTCAAAGATTTTAAAAGGATTATATTTGGAAAGTAACAGCGAAGCAGAGAATGAAACCAGTGTGAAGCCAAAGATGTTTGCCACTGTATTTCAAAGGAAAACATTAATATTATTTTCGTCGTTGTTTGTCAGACAAACGGTAAAATTCAACCTCAAAACGTTAATGGTTTCGAAATTATCTTCGTCTTAGCAATGCTTGAATTTCTTTTTACTACTGTGAAGCAAATTAAGAGAAAAAATGACGATAGAGGTAAAGATTTTTAAAGTTAAAAACTTGGCACCTCCGCTCAAAATCTGAAATTTACTTCTCAAATTTACATAATGGCAGTTTAACAA
>ERZ1740055.640-NODE-640-length-10344-cov-7.915541_pt1 | contig 10344 bp, 4 predicted proteins | sample MGYA00581747_ERZ1740055 | MGnify/ENA primary metagenome ERZ1740055 (study PRJEB43018, sample SAMN04849739) | marine metagenome | isolation source: floating plastic debris | place: Pacific Ocean | collected 2008-08-28 | study: EMG produced TPA metagenomics assembly...
CGACAACATAGTGGTACACTCCGTCTTATAAGACGGGAGTGACCACAAAAATTGTAATTAAGTTAAAGATTATTTGTAATTAGGATATTTGACTCTGATTAGTTGTAAAACTATTTCAGGTACCCTAACACCAAGCAATCATGAAACTGTATTATTGTTATATTTCATTTAATTATAAAATCTGGTGTAAAAAGACTAATAAAAACTTGAAACTTGAAAGCTAAAAGAACCTATATCTTTGAAAAACCTCAGCTTCGAATGTTAAAAACCGGTATCGACAAATTACGGCTAGTTTTCGAAATCTCGACACCTTTTTTGTCATGTTTTGAAGTCTAGTATTTTTTGTTTATTTTTCTCTGTCTCGCAGTCTCGGATTCTCTCACAAAATGGCTCGCATTCTCGGCATTTTTGACAAAAATCAAAATCTTGATTTTGCTTGAAATTTGCTTTGTGTCTCGGCATTTTGGTTTGTAAGTAAAGTAAGACCACCTCACAAAATAAGCTCTGAAGTGGCATATGAGGACAAGAAGGAGGAGAGGCCGACTACGAGAGACTTGGTTTTGAATAATGCAGAAAGAATTTGAAGCTGTTCACGGAATCTATAGCTTCAGTCAAGTCGAGAGACTCAATCAAGACAGACGACAATAGAAAGTGCCAGTAGAAGCCGTGCGAACCACCAAGACTCTACGCGGCTAATGAATGAATGAACGATGTTTTCTAGCGTATAATGTTAAGTTCGTGGAGCGAGGTAGGGAAAATTACTAGATCGAGTGTAAACAAATGAATTCTCGGAGCCAATGATACTAGAGTATTTTTCTTCAATAAATCAGTGGTCACAACTACTTGCTGTAAGATCTATTTTCGGGAGCCAATCATTGCTGTCGCTCAGACATATTCGCGTGCTAGTATTGTTCAAACTCACGCACACTGAACCGAATTTTTTTCATTTCAAGTGTTTTTGCCCGTTTTATCGGGAAAGTTGTTTTGAGTCTTTTAAGTAAGAGTCAATTAGAGTAATAAGTTAATTACTCTAGGAACTGCTAAGCTGCCACTCCCAAATTTTAACCACTATAATTATAAACCAATTGCCCATATTGCAGGTGTAAATCATTTCTGTTTTTGCTACTTAAAAACTTAACTCAACGAGCAATAACCTTTGATAATATCTTCGAATTTTTATAATGTATGGCATTGATGAACATTCACCAACGGCATTGATGAACGCGATAGCGCCAACTCAAGTCAAAATGGGCCAGCCTCAAGCCCAAAAACACTAAGGCTGGCAAGTATGTAAGCTACTCCTAGTTTTCAATCTACCTGCAACATATTCCAACGGTGAACACTCTCGGCTATAGGAATTGTTGAGGCTGTACACTCGGGACCAATGACCGCAACTTTTCTTGGTGGTTTTAACAGGCTTTTCATAAGGGCGAAAATCCCATCTCCACTTTGACACTGTTAAACGAAGAAACAAATAAAAAACTGTGACAGGAACTTAAATTTTCCCATTTACGTATTCTGGCATAAATCAAAGTCCACTTTTTCTTTAATTGTTCTACCCCTAACACAAGCGCTGAAAAAAACTCCGAAAATGCATTTGTTTAAAATATGCAGGCGATGTTTTCGTAGATATGTAAATCAAACAGAGTTTTGCATGAAAAAATATTTTCTTGAAACAGGAAGTAGATAAAGTGTTTGCCTGCTGGCAAGAAAACCACCAAAGTATTTACATAACTTCCAGCTCCTTAGAATGGCGGATTTTAATTTCTACGTGCTTACGTACATGAAAACAGTTCCAGTAACGAAGTCACTTCAAGAAGGGAATCGAAAATATACAAGACTTTGCTGTTAAATGTACTTTTTAAATCGTTTTCATACCACATTTCTAGGACAAAGTTTTACATCTTTGAAATGGGAAAAAAAAACATTGACATCACAAATAATGTTTTGTTAAGAAGCCGAGGGCAACTTATTCCGTACTGGCTTTACAGGATTAAGACGGCAAACTCCATTAGCGAAGATCTCGATTTTTCCGGTGTCATCCTAGCTATCTAGCATATAGCTCTAGATCCATTCATGTTTGCGCATTGTACCATGGGTAAAATCAGAACCTAACATAAAATGTTCTACACAGGTAGCCCCAGCTCACGTTGGGTAATGATTTATTATAGTATAGAGATAATATGGTGTTTTGAACATAAGATATTTTTTGCTTAAATCCAAATATCTGCAATTAGTTCTCGATAAGCCCAAACTCAGTTTCAACGAATTATGTTGAATTTTAGTTGACTTAGGTTGCCACTATAAAGAAGAGAAAAGGTTGGAAGTATACTACCATTGGCGGCCTTCAGTCCCAAGAATTAAAGGCCAAAATATTTACCTGAAATATGCTTCCAGTTCAAAATTTCACCTCAGGACTTTGACTGATTAGTAAACCACGTAATATTTTAATAGGATCGATGTATCCTTTATTCTAAAGCCATAATTTCCATACAATCGACGATTTTATCCGTGACCATACTTTGCTAACACTTTTGAATCTTTGAATTATCGAGAGAGCCTGGACCGAGGACAGTCAACAAAACTTGGGGGGAAGATTCAGAAATAGGAATCGGTCATGGATGAAATCCTCCACACTGTTTCAGAAATATTGAAGTTTGCTATATATGATAATTCTAAATTTTCAAGGTTGTATGTTTTCGTTTTCGGAACAGACTGGGCCATACAAAACAACTCAACAACTATTTTCAACTTGAAAATAATTTTTAGGCCATAGACAGAAAACACAAAATCTCACATGCTTGTAAATTTCCTCTGCTTTCTACCGCAAAAGTGGTAATTTGTTTAGCCTATTCAATAAAAACTATGAGTTATGTGTCTACACGGAAGAGATTATTTTCGGCTATTTTATTAAGAGAACTAAGTGTTCAAATAACTTTAAAAATAAAAATCAATTAAATTATTCAAAAAAAATCAAAACCATTTTAAAAATATAAATTATCTTAGAAATTGACTTTTACATTTTATTTTTATTTTTAACTTTTACATGCATTTATTACATGACATTTTTTTTAAAACTGCGAAACAAGTCAACAAAAAGGCACGCCTAACAGAAGTGAGACGTGAGATATTGATCACGTCTACTATTTTGTTCAGAAAAAGCTTGATTCGACCTTCCTGTCACGTGACTGGAGATCACATGAGGTATAAGCGGGCACTTACCGGTCACGTGCCAATATGCTTTGAAATCTCATGTGATCTCCAGTCACGTGACAGGGAGGTAGAATTCAAGAATTAAACGACACTTACCTGTAAGTGGAAGCTTGATTGTGAAGTGACTGAAAGATTACATACCCTCCCTGCACCCTTCCTTACCATTGTAGAGGATAGCCATAACTACCACTTCAATTTTTCATACAATGTCTTGGTTGTCAACACCAACTTGTGTTTTGGAAGGTGACCGGTAAGTGCTCGCGCATATCTTATGTAATCTCTCAGTTACTCCACAGGTCGGTAGAATTACAATCAAACTTCGACTTACAGGTAAGTATTGTTTAAATATTAACTTTGATGGCTTTATTTAAGACTTTCACAAACTTTCGGTTCGTTTTATCTTCTTAAACAATAAAAACAGTTAATTTTGAAGTGTGAATTGGCCTGCCGCCTTTCTTCGTCTTGTCACAACTCGTTAGGCGTATTATTTTTCTTGCCCTCATTACCCAAGGTGCAATTCAACCGTGAATGGATCTATTCATGATACGCTGCTATCAAAAAGATAGATTTACAACACATTTTGGCGAGCCGGGAAATGCCGCTTATATGTAAACCCTAAAATATATGCAAAGAAACGGCGACAACAGCTGAAAGGTGATTAAGAGAAGTTAGACATAATTAATAATGCAAAACTTAGCGGAAATCGGTATATACAATTTATATTAACGAGCAACAACATAATTTTTATTTTTTTGTATACATAGATTTTAACAGCAGAGTAACTGAAGACAATTTAAAGCTTGCTTGGTATTGTATATCAACGACAAAAACGTTTTCAGCAAAAATACGAGGTTTTGAATAAGTATATGTGTTTGTTTTTGTGTTGTTGTAGCAGTTTGTTTTGAATTTTTTTTAGCAAACATTATTATTAAACAATAAAACATATTTCCACTTAAGCGCACGAAAACTGAGAAAATTCCTAAAACTCGCTCATTGGCGCGAAAATTACGATGGGCGAGCGCGCGTGCATTAACATCGAGTGCCATCTTGTGTTTACTGGGACATGGATTAAAGTCTCACCAGCCCATAAATGCTTCAGAGTTTCAAACCTATGAATACAAGTTTTTTACTTGTAGCTTAGCCGCGATTTTCGTGTGTTGTTTTTATCTTTTAGGGTACATTAGTTGCGCTGGGAACTATTTGTCTCTTTATCCAGTTTTGCTTTTGGTTTGTTTTGACCATTTTTTAATGAAGAAGGGTAACTAATATATATCGCGTTTTGCTGTTATTCATTTTTAATCAAAAAGTCGAGTTACAAATGCAAAGTGATTACTTTTCTAACAATGACATTTGTATTCATATAATATTCTTCTACGTCTCTTTAGCGCATTTTAATAGTGATTGACAATCAATACTATTGACGGATCTCGGGAGTTACGTCGACTCCTTAGGGCAGAAAGATTTTGTATGTATTCCTTCCGTTGTTACTTAGGAAAAGAAAAAAAAAATTGAACACTATTTAAAATTGGTCTCTGAATAAACCGATCTTCATGATTCCAGTGGCAAATAAACCAGCTGCGTGTAATCACTTTCCGTATCCAAACACTTTAATTCCTTTCCCAACTAAGACATCATTGTATTACTATTTTTTAAAATTCCAAACAGAAAACATTTTCTCTTCAACATTGTAATTTATTGCCGCTTCCCATTTTTTTGGATTTACAGGCTGTATCTAACAACAAAGTAATTTAGGAACGAAACTAGGCTTTAATGGTCGCGTTATTTAAAAAAAGAGCACTGAATTTTTGATAGCTACTGGAAAAATCCTCTATAAATTATTTAAAACAACTAACACTGAAAAAGTTAGTTTAGCAAGGATTCAAAGTTTAATAAGAGTTGACGACATCATAAAACGGAACAGTACTCAAAACAAATTTTGACAAATCTTATATTATCGATGATAAAAGAAAGAAAAAAACAAAAATAGTGTATGCAAATAATGTTTAAAAGTAAAACTTTTTCAAATATAATCAAAACCATGGACTTTGTGACTAAAAACTACATCGTAAATTCTTTAATTGAGACCGCTTCAGGTTAAAATATCTAACTAAATCCATCTACTAATAACAACTTTCAAAATAAGAAAGAAGCTCTTTAATGGCGATGAGCTGAAAAACAGTTTGAGAAACTCATTAATAAAAAAAAACAGACAACCAACCTTGGTGGAAGAAACATGGAGATGAAGTTCAAAATCGGGAAGGATATATTTGTTGCCATTAACGTGTTGAAAAGCAAGTTTAACTGCTGGAAGAACCCCATCAAGATGCCAGCTGTTGTTTTTGGATTCCGAATCGAAAAAACCAACAACGTGGACTGGAATTTTGGAGTATACATCTGTCGACAGCAGCAAAAAAATCAAACCAGAAATCATTTTATAATCTTGTTACTGGTTGAGCTGATCCGTAGATGCGACCGATTTTAAACGTGTGACAAGAAATGCTCAATTTATCCGCTAAGTACACACGATGAACTGAGTACCCGGATGTCAGTAATGTTACCATATAAACGTTATTACAGTCCGTTACAAAACATTGCGCTCTCAGTTTCCGCTTTTGTATTGGTTTTCCACAGTGTTTCTGAAAAACTATTTAGATTAATTTCAAGACAACTTAATATTTACTATTTTTTGAGATATCTATTTTGATTTTACAGCTTAACACATTGAATGTGATATTTGTCAATAAACCTAAAAAGTGTGACCGATTTTTAATTGGTATTCGTTATGATTTTCAATACTTTCACAAAAGCTAAACAATGACCCGAATCTATTTAGTTTTCGCGTGGATAAGATCAATATTAGAAGTATGACAATATATTCCCAAAGCTTACACTGATAGTTGCCAGTAAAATTTACGTTCAAAAGCAATATAAAGGAAACATTTTTATCAATTTTGCAATTACAAGTCATTAAAAGCTGAGACAATACGAAAAATGTTATGATTGAAAAAGCTTTTACCTTAAGAACACATTTTGAATAAATTACCTTAAGTTTAAGCTCTTGAGTAAGAAAATTAATTAAAGACAAATATTTAAAAATGTGTTACAAAAGCTTTTGCAGCTTAATTAACAGTATGCAGAACAATTAAAAGATAAACTGCAGATGTTGTTTGACAATAACGTGTAGCAGTGTTATAAGCGTTTGATGGCAGCGAGGAGAAAAATTCCCACCACAATATGACACTGAATGTTTCTGCTTCTAAACTCTGGGTACGTATTCATTTCAATATTTTAAAATTTCTGGTTGTGTCCTGAAAGGAAAATTGAGTGTGTGTAACACTTACACACCCCAATTTGGGTAAAATTGAGTGTGTGTAACACTTACACACCCCAATTTGGGTAAAACTGGGTGTGTGTAACACTTACACACCCCAATTTGGGTAAAACTGGGTGTGTGTAACACTTACACACCCCAATTTGGGTAAAACTGGATGTGTGTAACACTTACACACCCCAATTTGGGTAAAGAACAAAAAAACCTTTGCTACCATGCTAGATGAAGAGGAATCATCAGCAAACAAATGAAAGACTGTTCCTGAGTTATTGAAGTAATTTGTGTATGAGAAAAACAAACTTTTTAAATCAGGTTTTTAAAATTTCCTATAGAAACAATTTGCAATATTTTCTCTTCAATAGCTTTTTGTATTTTTCAAATATAAAAATAATTTCATGGAAAATTGATTGATTTGATTGATTGTTATTTTATAACTAATTTTTTCGAGAAACTAAATCAACCAGTCCAATAAGTTTAATCACATATTCGTTTTATTAAATATTGAGAGAGAAGAAACACAGTGATAATTCAAAATATTATTTCTAAGTCCCTTGTTATAAACTTATATCATTCTAGTGTTTTTTGGTTTATCTGCTATAATGCTAGATGAAAATGAATAGTTAACAGCTTATGTTAAGGGTCCGAAAAACAAAACTTTGCCTTTAATATTCTTAATAATTTTACTGCAATTATGTATGGTGCAGTCGATTGTGGTACATTTAAGGTTATTAATTTTATGTTTCCAATTTTCGCTTTTGTCGATGGATTAATGACAAAACTCTGTTGCGGCGACATTCATAAATTGAAGTCAAAGGACATGTGAAAATGCAGAACAGTACCGAGTATTGTTTTTGCCAATATTGCCGGCAAAATATTTATTAAGCTCATCAGTAATATTTTGTATGTCATTAATTGTTTTATTTTTTAATTTCTTCTTGGAAAAGTAATGTTTGTTTAATTCGTTCATTCATTAACCTGCATAGCAGTCGTTTACTTTCCAGGAAAGAGAAAAGAAAGATAAAAAAACTGGGGACTCACCCCCTCCCCACTGCTACCAATTTTTTTGCTCACCCAAGGCGCGCTCCTCCGCTCGCTAGATCGCTCTCTCCGCCTGCCTAAAGGAAAGGAAACGGCAGCTATGCAGGCTATTCAGTCATTATTGTTCTATCTGTATCAAGTAAAGAAGTTGCCATGATAAGATTTTTTACTGATTAGATGTTTTAATTTCTTTCTATAGAACTGAATTTGCAAAAGTATTATATATATTTTTGTTCTTAGGTACAATCGATAAAAAGTGGATTTTTTTAATGGATAGATAGCTTTTGATTCCTTTAGTTATCCATAGTTTTCGACAGACCTTAGTTGTCGCTTTGAAACAACCTTACAGGAACCTGCCAACCATTTATTGCCAAATTTGCAGCAAGACTTCGTATGCTTAAGTGAATACTGGAAAGCAAGCTCTCTGATTTAATCTCTAAGTAACCGATGAGTATGAAATTCATGAAGTACACTATTCAAAGCTGACCTCGGATAACAAATGGTCTTCAATACAGGGGGTAAGGGGTTTCTTCGTGAAGCCGTGAAGCCTCTTTTTATTATTCGTGAAACGTAATAAGAGAAAATAAAAATCCGTGATTCGTGACTCAGACCGCGTCCGTGACCCGTGAACTAGAAAAATTATAGTCCGTTAATCGTGAAACATTACTTATTTCCTCGTGATTTGTGGTGTTTTTCCTTGATGTTTAATGATATTCGAGCCTGCTCATGGGACCGGAAAATACTTTGAATGGCCTTTTGTTTCTGTCTTGTTTGACCAGTTTAACTTAAATGATCTGTCGCGCTCATGTTTTAGCTTTAGGCGTTTGTCAGCTGTTATGGGAGATGGATAGAGAGCAGTTTCGAGCTGATAGTTCTAGTAAGTAAGAAGGCGATAAGTGAGTAATGTCTAACTAGCTTATTTAGTCTATGTACAACAGATTATGTGTTTGAAAAGTATCTTATTTCTCGTGAATCGCGAAGCACAAAAACTAAAATCCGTGAAACTTTCATCTCACTTCGAGAAAATCGTGAGTTGTGCAGCACAGAAACTCCCAAATGACATCCACGATCCCTTGCGCACGTTGTCGTTGACTCCAATCAGGTCGCCCAAGGTTGGGTCACGAGGTTTCATAAGCATATTTCTGACCATTTATGCTATTTTCCTTTTCAATAATCTGCATCCCTTCACATCCAACTGATCATTGTAATGAAAACTTTGAAACTAAGTTATTAAGTGACGATACTTTGAATTGTACACATGTGTCTTGGGGATGGCTTTTCTCATATAAATCCTTTGTATGAAAATCAAATATTGAACAAAAAGATTGAAACTGAACTGTTTAAAATAGATATATATCTATTTAAAAATTATTAAAAATATCATTGAAAATTCAGAAGAGGTTTTTTAGATTATATATCAGTTTTAATATTTTTTAACATCCTACTGTTAATACAAAACCGTATCGGTGTAGTTTGCAGAAATGAGTAATTCAAAGGCTATTTATATACAAGTACAGTACTGTTATCCTTCTATTTTTGTTTCATAATGTATAGAAGATGCCAACGTAAATCTCGCTGTATTGCTAATTTGCCTAAAACATATTCAAATTTGGTAGTAAAAGACCAGTTTCGAATTCCAAATCATTTGCAGAAATAACTACTTCACGGTTTGCTTTTGTAAATCAAAGAACTTAGATTAATTTCCATATAGTTTTTTTGACTGTTTTCCAAATTCTAGTTCAAAACCTTGGTGCTACATACATGTTTTGTTAAAGTCAATGTACTATGGATTCTGTAAACATATTGAATTTACAATTTGCATCATGAAAGGTAAAAATCCGGAAGGAATTTGAATTTCGGGTTCCACACCTTTGTATTTCCTTTCTTTGGATTCCGGACTCCACTTCTTGGGTTCTGAATTTTCTTCTTTGGATTCCGAATTCCACTCCTTGGATCCCGGGTTTCAAATTTCCAGTGGATTCCGTATTCCATTGTCTGGATTGTCTGGATTGCTTGGATTGCCTGGATTCCCCTTTCCAAAGCTAAAAATATATCGGATTCCGGAATATCTTAGATGGGCCATACAGTAATTGGTTTTTCTGGTCTCAGTATTATAAAGACACATAACTCAATCAAAAAAACAACGACAAATACTGTCTGCTTTTGTATTTGCATTTAATTATTCTTTGATAAACCGTTCTAGAACAATTCAGCAAACTATTTTCAAGTTGTGCGACTTTTAATTTAAGTTCGTTCTTTTTGTACTACGCACTTACATTAATTCTTTGTACATTTAGTAACATTCGTAAAATAACAATACACGGCTCGGAGGATTTTTATATGCTTTGAAGAATACGTTTGTAAACAAATCCCGGGTACAGTTTTCTGCTATCATTTCTCAAACATTCCAGAGTTCGTATTGGTTTTCTACTGGGTTCTCAATTACCTCTAAATATACATGATAATGTCTACGTAGATTAACAGTAAATGTCTCATTAGATATGGCCTATTAAACGCTTATATACTAGAACCATATACTTCAAAAACCCTTGGCGTCTTTAAATAACGGTCTCCCTCAAAGAGTGCTGGCTTTTGTACGTTTCTTTTGCGTCCAAGACGCCATATTATCTCATGCCTTAAATATTACAGCCAATCAGAGGCCTGGAAAGCCGTTGCATATTCTGTGGTATCCAACGGGTAGTATTCCACCTGGCTTTCCTGCCATCACTTGCGAGCGACTATCGAAATAGCGCCAAAACTGT
>ERZ1740055.641-NODE-641-length-10342-cov-10.638962_pt1 | contig 10342 bp, 3 predicted proteins | sample MGYA00581747_ERZ1740055 | MGnify/ENA primary metagenome ERZ1740055 (study PRJEB43018, sample SAMN04849739) | marine metagenome | isolation source: floating plastic debris | place: Pacific Ocean | collected 2008-08-28 | study: EMG produced TPA metagenomics assembly...
AGACGAATTAAATTTATGTTCCTCACAACGTTTGTGTAGGTGCCTCATCGTAAAAACGATATAGTTTTCATCACAAAAACTACATTTAAACTGATAAACTACAAGTTGTTGGTTAACTATTGATGGCTTCTTTTCTTCTCTAGCATTTGTATTTATTTATCACTTGATAATGGAGTTATGATGACTTCGAAACGTCGTGAAAATAAAAATCTAGTCAGTTTCATTTGTTTTTCTTTCTTAGTTATAAGTTTTTCTAAGCAACTGCTTATAAACTTCAAGTTTATTAGTTAATATTTTGATAATATTTTTTCATAAGAGGCAACTAAATAAAGATATAAGTAGAGGTTGTGTTGAAGGGCAAAGTTTTGTTCTTAGAATTAGAGTTAGCTATGGGGTCCCACGATATTACAGTCGAGTTAATATCTGTATCATTTTAATTCCCTCGCGGTGTTTGGCAATCACCCAGAAAGTGCTTTAATTAGACTTGTGTGCTATTCATGGCAAGTTGGCTAAATGGTCAGTGTTTGCTCACACTCAACCTATTTGTCTGGGCACTAGTAATCATAAAACAATAAACATCTTTATTTTGACATTGAATCCCACATGCATGAACAGACTTCATTTTTTAAATATAAATACAAGGGCACAGCTAGATATAAGGACAAAGCAAATGGACACCAAGAAGTGTTACGGTAGAATATACAAAAAGGGGTTGGTAAGGTAGATTTAAAACAGTCATGAGGGAGGGGTAGGTTGATAAGACGATCTCACAGCGATCGGAAGTAATTATTAAAGATTGAATAATTCCGAAATAAACCGATCAAGGTGTCGAATCATAATCGGGAAATACGATTAAACCCGAATTACACTCACTCACTCACTCAAGGCGATAGCATAGTGGCTTGGCCTCTTACGATGCACTAGCCACAAAAATCAACATAATTTTTTGTTCAGCAAATATATCTGATTGACGTCACAGCCAGTGTTACAAGTACTTTCTGTTAAGCTTATATATTTAAGAAATATAACATGCCTTCACATCCTGGTGAAAACCGAGGCGGACGTTTGGCAGAATTCTAGAATTAATTAGTTAATGAGCGAATTTGCACTGTTCAAACCTCGTCAAGCTCTATCATAAACTTCCGCATCTGTTTGAACATCTCTCTCATCTCGGAATGCTGTTGATTTAGCATTTTTCCAATTTTCAGGTGTCGCTCTTCACTTTTCTTTTCGTGCTTCTTCTGTCGGTATAGAATTTCTCTTAGCAATACTTCTGCAATACAAACCATGTTTTGTAAGTTCAACAATTTCCTTGATTCATCGCATTCCTAATTTCCCCTTTTTTTTTTAGAAGAAGAAATCTACTGTCTATCGCAAATACTGCAATCTGATTGGTTACCGCATTCACTATCTATCACATGATGGATAGCGTCAGCGGGATGAAAACAAGTAATTCAATATGGCGGCCCTTTACGTCTTTTCAGAAGACGTTTCGGAAGAGGAATTAAACGCTCTTAGTCAAAACACAATTCCAGAGAAAACTAAAATAGCAAGAAAATATAGTCTGTAAAATATGGAAGTATCAATGTGACAGTTTCACTCAACGAATGGTCGCTGGTGTATCATCAGCATTGGTTGTTTGAATAAATTCAATAATTGTTTATCAAAAAAAGTTTTGTTGATGTTTTGTTTTTTCTTCAGAGATTTTTAATAAAACAATTTGATCAATTTAAATCAATTTCTATCAGGCGAATGAATGACAAGGGCTTTGCCCTCGTCATTCTATCAGACGATAGAAATTTCGAACTCGTATTCTTATTGTTAATTAGAGACATAATTTCTTCCTTGCAGACGCTGCTGTTGCAGAACATGCCCTTAAAAATACATATTAAACGCGTCGTGAATTACCTATTAATAAATTACAAGCCTTTCGAATTTCCTCTGTATTAAGTAATTTAGAAATAATTTTGTGTACTATTAGTTGCTTTTCAAGCTCTTGATATTAAACAAGCGTTTCACTGTTCAGTCATTCAAACCTTAGTATCGAAAATATGAAAACCATTCTTTTCTGTGCCAGCGTTAGAAGTTGATTTAACTTATATAATACCTTGGAGACATTGCTGCTTGCTTATGATCGGCTTCCACAGGGAAGGCAGTGGTTCTTTTGCTTCAGCTCCTTGTAGCAAATCTGATATAAGAATAACTTCCTTGCAGTAACGACACTTTAATTTAGCATCCTTGCCTGCCTTTGCGACTTTGCTTTCGGCGTCGTCGAGCTCTTCCAAGTAAGGACCTGTACATTTTGTGCACCACACTTTGACATCCTCGGTTGGTTCGAGTTTGCGCAGTTGGTCTGTTAACGAGAATAAGTGCTCAAACAGGGTGGCGGAAGAAACCTTTTTTGCACGCAATGCACGTACAACTAAACGGATTTCCGTTTGGCCCTTATCTGCAACGTGAGGGCCGCACTCAATCTTAGCTTCTATGTTTTGGTCTTCTGGAATTCGAAATACCATGGAGAATCTTCCAAAACAAACATCATCCTCAATCCTGAAACAACAACATGACAAGTGAACTATTCTTAGGAAAGAAGGATCACGGAAAAGTATGTTGTTGATAAATATATTTTTTACAGAGTATCAGTGACGACTATACTTAAAACTGAAGGTTAGGGACCGTTGAGAACTTATGCCGCGGGTCAACAACGAAGAGAAACTAGTTGGGTAATTCCTTTTTTGACTCAACAAAACGATAGGTATTTAAAGGTTGAGTATTTCATTTCTTGACTATAACCAAACGGCTTGGTAATTCAAAATTGTGTGATAAAAAATTGATCTCACAAGTGAGAATTTAGACATGGGATGGGAAGGGAGGGGGGTAAAAATTTAGAACTGTCAGTGGGGTAGGGTAATTTGTTAACTCATGAAAGTGTCGTTACTGCAAGAAAGTTGTTCTTATATCAAAAGGTTTGGTAGCAAGAAAATTTAGCATCTCTTCTATTTCTCTTCCATGCCAACCCGAGGCGTAAATACTAAACGGTCCCTTTTGGACAACTAAATCTAATTTACCATGAATTTACTTAGTGCTAAATATATATTAACTTTTTGTTATTTAAGTATATAAAAAGATTTCTTATCTCGTGTAATGAACAAGTAATTTTTGTGCAACTGTTGTAAAATTTGGACGTGTAAACTTGTATGTAGGATTAGCTACAGTCTGTCAAGCCTCATTCGTTGTTACCTGATGTCATCAATCTTTGCGCAGAGTTCGGGAAAAGTAAGGTATAATTTCAAAGGGTCCTTGTCGTACACCAGATGTATCACAGCGATTCTAGTTGCAGGCAACTGGCTCATTTCAGGCCACACACTGTCTGGCAAGGGTGGAAAGAGATGAGGTATATATACTGCGCCCCTCTGTTTTGAACGAAACGCCATGCCACTCCCGACCAAAACGTTGATAATGCTTCCCATTTCGACATCAACATCTGTTGTGCACAAAACAGGGAAATTTAAAGCTGTTACAATTGCTCTTAATGCATGGTTGGTAAAGATAATTCTCTAAACAAGAAAATACAAAAATGGGGACCAGTGAAATATTTTAATGCACCATTTTATAAATAATGATTTTGTCATTAATGGGGCATAATTGGTTATGCTGGATTCGTAGTTAGAGATCTAACGTTCATACTTTTGCATATAGACATAAAACCTTGCAAAATAAGTCAGTTCTCACTCAAATTAAAAAAGGAGAATGGTTTACTTAAAACCTTGATAGGAACAATTCATAATGAGGGAAAGGTTATGATATCTTTGATGCTAATTTTAAAAAAATACGGTTGTACTATCAATGCGTGAAATATTATTATTGTTAAGGATCATGATGTCATTCATAATTAGCGATGTCTGTAAAGTTTTCAGAACTTAAAGTGTTGTCATTTAGTTTAGATTGTTCTCATTAAACCCCTACCCCTAACAATTCTTCCTTCATAAACATTAATTTGTTTAATTATGTTTACCATTTGGGTTGAAATTCAAGATTCCCTTTGGACTTTTGTTCTTTATTAACTTGACAAAGCTTGCAAACCATTCGTCCGACCGATCAAGAAGAAGATAAAATTTACGAAAGCCCAAAAACAACGCAATTCCGACTTCTTGTAAATATTGTGCTGCTTCGGTTATTTGCCAGTATATCTCGAGGCCGCATTGTGATGCCATTTGTGAGAACTCGTTTTCGTCGAGGTAATGTTTTTCTAACCTACATTCGATGATTTTGGTTTCAAGGTCAACAACGCCCTTGAGAATTCTCTTTGAGGGAGGGGCAATTTCCAGACATTTATCTGCAATATCAAGAATCACCTCGGGAGTAACGCTGTCGATCACAGTGGCTTCTTTAACATTAGGGTTGATTTTCCTTAGTTCTTGAAGATTCAAAACACTGAAATCTTCAAATTCATTTATTTCAACAACTGCAACTTTGGAAGATGGTGCTTTGTAGTTCAAGTATTGTAGCCAGACTTTCAAACGTTCCCATGAATAAAGCGTGAATGTGTTCACGTCCAAGGCATACAAATACACGGCTCTGTCAGTTACGCACAACATGCTCAAAAGATCCTGGGGCAAAAATGATTCAGTTGACATTGGTTCTTCGCTAGATTGATCCATGGCCCAAACCTGTGTCAAGTAATATTATAAAAGGAAGCATTTAAAAGACATGTGGTTGCGTTAACTGTTTCAATGGACATTGCATTTTAGTCAGTTATGAGAAATCCCTAAAAAGTTTGAATACAAAGTTAAAAAGGTAACATTTTCTCAATCGGTTTCCACTTGGTATTATCTTTTTGTTTTGCCTTCTGTGATGTTATTTTTTGCTGTTAGTTTGCAGAAGGTTGACTTTTATGTAAGTTGAGAAATTATGTTCAGACAATTTTCAGCCCAATTACCAAATGATATTCTCTTCAGCCATGTGTGAAGCAAAAGGCTGTCCATACTAAAATGCTTAGTTTAGCTTAAGTGTAAATCACCAGTGAAGAGACTCAAACTGACCAGTTTTAAATGTTAGTAAAGACGCAGAATACGATCAAGTAAATCACTCTAATATGAAGCAATTTAATACTGAGGAAGTTATCTTAACTAACGAGGCACGGATTAATTCGAGGCCAGAGGCCGAGGCCCGTACATAGACCGAGGGCACAATTTTTCTCAGTACGGACCTCCCGGCCTCCAAATAACATTTTTATTTTATTTTTATTTATTTTTACTGAAACTTTTGTCGGCTTTGCTTGTCACGAATTCGCTATTATCTGCTGGCGGGCAAGATGGTATAATTCCGCTCGCTCACGAAACCAATCAGATTACAGGATTTTTTTTCTTCTTGCCCGCTCGCAGGAAAAAAAAAAAGATTAATAATAATTCACCGTGTCGGCTCGGTAAATATCCACCACTTTCACTAACACTGAGGTGAATAACTGTTTTATTGTATATTACACAAGCTGTATAACTAGGGGACCAAAGAGTAACTTTATTTGTGACATATTGAAACCCAAGCAAAACGGGAAGCCATTTTCTTTTTTTCTGCTGCTCGGAGGTGAATAGTACTTGGCTTATCACCTCCTAGGTAGCCAATCAACGTGCGCGAAAAGTACTTTTCACTTGTGTGGTATATAGTAATATATTTTAATCAATAAGAACATTGTAAACTAAAATATTACTGTTTATTCTGATTCCATGCACTCGTACAATAATGTGTTCCATGATATAGATATATAATTTTACTTGTGTGGCTAACTAATCCTTGGGCGGGCATGGTTAGCGTAGTTGTAAGATCTCTGCTTCCCGACCACAAGGTCTCCAGTTCGATGCCGGCTTTGCTGAGATTTGAATATTTGTGTGACCTTCTTCGCCTAAATTAACTGAGGTTCCGGGGTAGGTAAATGAGTACCAGCATCTACTGGGAGCTAACCTGCGATGGATTAGCTTATTAATCCTTTACTATTAGCCGAGTAAGTTAATAGCTATTCATCTACTGCGCATGCGTAACAGTCTAGCAACCATCCTAACTTGATAATTGTTCTCCAGCGTTTATATTCTTCTGTAATCGGTTGTCCAAAAGCCGATTAGCACTAACCCAGGGTTAAATTCTTAACCCGTGGTCTTATTTCCAACCTTACAGAGAAGGTTTTGATCTGTAAATCTGTAATTAATAAGGTTTTTGCCTAGAAAAATCTGAACTGTATTTGAAGAGCCTAATCTGCTGTGATTTTTACTTAACCCAGGGCCAGGGTTGAATTTAACCAACCTTTGAACAACCCAGCCCTGGCGAATATATTTTATTGCATATAAACACAAAAGTCGTCCAGATTTGGTTAGAAGTGGAGCAGGCGTGTAGCACAGTTGGTAACTGCGCTTCTTTCTGTGCAGGAGGTCCCCAGTTAGATTCTCAGTGACTTCAACGTCTGTTCCGACTTTTCTCTGATCTGTGTAGATGTAGCTTTAAATACCCGTAAAATGGAGCACTGACAGAGGGAGGAGGTAAAGGACACACCGTCGGCTTCCACTGATAACAGTTCAATAAACTGACGGAACTACCGACGTTGAATAAAGAAACCTTAATTTACCTTTAGTGACACATATTGAAAAGTAGGATACCTGGTATTTGAAATCGCCATCGCTTCTTGTTAACACTCCATTTCTTGTGTTTAGTTCTCTTTTCAGATTTTGAGAATAAGGTCCCAGTAACATGAGTTTACAAGTTTTCACCTCTACTGATTCACTAACTTGGCAGTGCAGTAGACTTTGTGGGATGGGTCGTTCCAGAAAAACACCACGAATCGTAAAAAAGCCAGCCGTTGGAAACGAACACCAGCCTGTGTCGAAAATAATATGTAATCACTAATTTCATACGTGTCAATACTTTTAATATCAAAACAGTTTGGTATATAGCGCACATAGAAATAGAAATATTGGACTATAAACATCATACATATATTGATATTTCAAAAATCGAGTTGAAAGTTAAGCTTTGACACCCGGCCTTTAACTACAATACTTTATAAAATAGTTCTGATATAATACTTGCTCCGATTGGTCAAAAGCTGAGCTTTATCAGAGTAGAGAGTAATAGTTATAATGACAACCATTACGTTTTTCGAGGGAAACATAATGGCGCCCGAGGACGAGATGGAGTTCCTTCACTTTGAGTTCCATTTTAACTACAGTGTGAAGTTTTAAAGAAAGATTTAAACTACTTCTTGCTTAAAAATGATTTATACCCTGTCGTAGTTTAAAATATTTGCTTTGAAATTTGTATTCAAACAAAGTTCACGCGCAAGGCTAGCTGAAAATGAAATAAATATAATGATTAGTATCAACATATTTTCTTGAAAATTTTCTGTTGTAAAGATATCAAACAGCTAGCCTAAACCCTGCATTAATTAAGCACTTGGGAGGTAACGAGGACACTCGAAAAACACAGAGGAAAACTCCGCTTCACCTCGTTTTCTATCAACATTTTTTTCGTGTCCTTGTCATTTACCGCGTGCTTTATTACTGTATACTGAGGTACAGTTTAGGCTGTCCTATATTTTAATGGGGAAGTGGATGGGAAAAAGAAACAGCCTCATCTTGACCAAAATGAGTAGGAAAACCTACGTTTTTAACAGGAATGTAGCCACTGAAGATTCGGTTTCCAATCAAGAAAAAAACACAAGCGAGTTAAAAGAGTTTTCTCGCTAACTTTATTTTCGAGCTCTTAGCAAACAAGAAATTGTTTTGGGTCAAAATAAACTTTTCAGTGAAGAATTACTACTGTACTCTGGTCATGACAGTGAGAACGCCCCCACACTGAAGGAGTTAAGACAGCAGATAGATCACTGATAGAGTAGGAACCAGTTAGTTCAAGAATCATTACTGCTGGATTCTTTGCAAGGGTGCACAATGTCACAGTCGATCAATGTTACGCTCCAACAAACGATGACCAGAAAACCAAGAAATCTTTCTACAGCATTCTTCAGCCGGTTTTGGATAAACAAAAAAAGATCTAGATGATTGGCAATTTAAATGCAAAAGTTGGAGACAACACAGTTCGCGAGCATGTTATGAGAAACATGGACTCGGAATTATAAATGAAAAGGGAGAGGTAGTTTGCTAAATTTTGCGCTTTTAACATCCTTGTAATTGGAAGGACTATGTTTCTGCACAAGAAAGTACAGGAAGCAAAATGGTTGTCACCTGGCATATCATGGAAAGCCAAAACGACCACATCTTCATGGATCAATCAACGTTTCAGAAGATCACTGTAGACGTAGAGTGAAAAGAAGAGCAAATGCCACAACAGACCACTGCCTTCCTATTGGATAACTCAAGTTCACACACAACGACATACTTCTCCAGGACCCAGGCGTGAAATAGCATTCCACATCAGCCTGTCAAACAGATTTCAGGTGCTACAGGACTTAGAGGAACAGAACAAAAGCATGGATGGATGCATGCGAAGAAACTGTGGACAGGAAGACAAGACAGCATGAAGAATGGATCACAGCGGAAACACTAAGGAAGTACAGATACGAAAATTCTGGAAGGAAATTTAAACAATAGTAGAGCTGTAAAAGCTGAAAGACATAAACGATACACTCTTGTTAACAAATATTTAAAAAGTATCATCAGAAGGGAGAAACAGAGTATGTGGAAAATCTTGCAGAGAAGCAGCAGTGCAGAAAAACATGAAAGATCTATGCGGTACTGCTAGATTTAGCAATCGAGCGAAAGCTATCTTCAGTCGATTATTTGAGTATTGCTTCTGACACTTGACGAACGTTTTAAAGTTGTACAAGGTGGTGGCATCAATTTAGTAAGATGAAGCTAAGCTTACCTTCCAAAACGTTTTCATTTACACTGCAGAGGTTGACTTTAAAGGAGGACTTGCCTGATTTGTCAATGTAACTGACCAAGACTTTTGGCTGATTTGCGAAAAAAAGGTAATGTTTAACATAAGCAATACAAACGTTTTAACATACCTGGAAGGCACATTCAATCTAGGACATACTTAAACTAACTAAGACAGTTGATAAATAGTTTTATTATATACCAAGTGTCAAAGTTCATTTGTTTTAGTATCTTGTAGGCTAAAAGAAGATCACATGAAAGTCGAAAAATTCGACTGTTGCCTACGAAGAGGTCTGCGAGGGCATTAGTACTATTAATACCCCGGTCAACAATAAAACTGGAAGTCATACATATGTCACGTGAAAACTAACCTTTATATCCAAAGTGTTTTTCCAGCGGTGACTTGCGACAGGAGCATTCGATAACTGTAGCATTACGTTTAACTTTAATTACAAGTAACTCATTTTTTTTAATATCACGACTGTTAAAATTGTGTAATAAAATCAGTTTTGTCTTGTTCACTTTGACATTTGATATGATAATAAATCACTTATTTACTGAGCCCTCGGGAAAGCAGTACGTTTTATGAGTCCTCGACTATGCTAATTGAGGGTTAGTTACTGTATGTGAGTGGTTTGTTTACAAATACACCCACGCGCTGGCGATAAAATGAAAAAGAAATTTGAATAATGCAAGAAGCGAAGCGAAGAAAGTGCATTAAGAGAAATTTTGAGTTCATTATATTGCCAGCAAGTGGGTGTATTTGTAAACAAACTACGAACTGAAAGTAACTAACCTTTTAGTATGCAGACTGAGTTCACTGCATTGCAAGGCACGATATATGAAGCAAGAATTTGAATAAGCAAAAATTATTATTTAAATAAGTAACAATTTAATAATTAAAATTGAATATTAAGTTCAAATAGAATAAAAATTAGAAATAAGAAATAAATAGCTGTACATGAAGAAAGATTAAAAAACAGATAATTTTTAGGAGCAAGTAGCTAAGCATTCACTGAAATTTGTCAAAAGCTGAAATTAAATCGTTAAAGAGTTGTAGCTAATACCTTGTTTTAAAATTAATCAGCATGTCCTTTGGGAAGTAAATTCAATGTTTTAATACAAACATCAGAATAAACTCAACCAGTATTTGAAGTGCTTTCACACGTCGACATCCCCGATTTAGTACCGACCAAAAATTGCCATCTTGAAGTGATCTTGTCAAAAAATGTCAGGAATCTCCATATTTTCGTTCCGAAGTGTTGGCCACCATAAAACAAACCAATTTCAATAATTGCAAATCCGGCATTCAGTAAATGTGACAAGGGGTTGAATTCCATTTTAAAAATCAAACAGAAAAATTGATCAAAAATGTCGCAAACTGCTTCACAAGAAACCCAAACTTCAGACTTGTCTAAAAGGCGGGAAAATTGCTGGACGTGCGCCAAAAAGCCCGCCAAATT
>ERZ1740055.642-NODE-642-length-10341-cov-9.922030_pt1 | contig 10341 bp, 5 predicted proteins | sample MGYA00581747_ERZ1740055 | MGnify/ENA primary metagenome ERZ1740055 (study PRJEB43018, sample SAMN04849739) | marine metagenome | isolation source: floating plastic debris | place: Pacific Ocean | collected 2008-08-28 | study: EMG produced TPA metagenomics assembly...
GCTCAGATCTTGGCGTGAAAGTCGAATTTGTAGAGGGAGGAAAACCGGAGTACCCAGAGAAAAACCCTCGGAGTCAGATTGAGATCGACAAATCTCAGCCCACGTGCGGACTCGATCCTGGGTCGTAGAGGTGGGAGGCGCGAATAAAGAATACATAAGAATAAAAGTATTTTTGGAAGTCGCTAGTGAGAAGTATGTTAATATATCTTCGAAAAATCATTGCATTAAATCGAGTTGAAGCTACAAAAACTTGTTATCTCTGATTGAAACGTTTTTGAATGTGAGTATTTTATAGCCAAAAGAATTTGGCCCCCTTTGGGGATCTTTTTTGGAGTGCACAGAAATTGTCATAAAGTGAAACCAGCTTCATTTACGAAGCTGATTTCTTTGCGAGTAAAATCAGTTCACACGTGGGTCTTACATAGTGAATTTATTCGTTTATTAGTAATCGTAAGATAAATGGATCACCTCATGGATTATATCATGCATGACAGTATATGTATTATATTTTAAGAATAATCATCCATATTGAGTGAAATATAGTATAGGGCATTATACTGTATAGACGTTGAACAGGATTTTAAAAACTAATTAAAGTTCGACGGTGAATAGGTACAGCCCGTATTTGAGGCAACTGGAGTTGTAAATAAGTTCTTCGCTGCAAGTAATGTAAGGACACTTTCAAGGGAGTGGCTCTGACAGCATTCTAACTCAAAATCTTTCAGCTCCTTATTCAACTTACGGCAAAGATCAAGATCTAGAGTTGACGCTTTTAAGGGTGTTTCTGTGACAGAGTACTAACTCTCCAACTGTAAGCTTCTCACGCAACTTATGTCAATGATCCAAACCTAGAGTGGACGCTTCCAGGGATCTGCTCTAACAGCCGTCTAACTAACCAAAAGTCAGCTTCTTCACTATTTACGGCAATGATCCAGACCTATAATTGACGTTTTTAGGTAGCTGCTCTGACAGCGGTCTAACTCACCATATGTCAACTACTTACACTATTTACTACAATGATCCAGACCTATAATTGACACTTCCAGGGAGATGCTCTGACAGAGGTCTAACTCACCAAGAGTCAGCTCCTTCACTATTTTCGGCAATGATCCAAACTTACGGTTGACGCTTCAAGGGAGCTGCTCTGACAGCAGTCTAACTCACCAAATGTCAGCTCCTTAAACTACTTACGGCAGTGATCAAGACCTGGAGTCGATGCTTTCAAAGAGTTGCTCTGATGTGCTCCGGAAGTTTATCAAATAATAAAACCGGACAGTCAAAGTGAATCGCAAATACGAATTAATAAATTTAAACCATACGTAGCCGTTACTCACGTTTTTTTTTGTTTAGATTTTTATTCGGTACTCTTCCAGACAATAAGATAAGTTTAGGTATTATACATTGTTAAGCAAAGCCTACTTAGTTTTTCTACATAAGTGTAAATTGCGTCTGTCTTTGAAACTTTGCACTATCCTTGGTTTCCTAGCTATTTATTTACCTTTCTTGTACTAACAGTTGTTGGATACGAAATGGATATGGACAGTTTTGTAAAGAAGTTTGTGAACGCTACTGTCCAGGTACGATGTTTCAGGTTTAGACTGTAATAAGGGTCTCGCAGAATTAATGCGTGCAAGTGTTTTATCTTCGACGAGTATAATACATACCTAAATTTGATATTGAGTAAAGTTAAGCATTAAAACTAAAATTCAAGTTTAAAGTTTTTATGTATAAACTAACTTATAAAGTTGAAAATAAACTGTTGAAATAAAATGTAAACTTTACATTGACAAAGCTTCGTAACCTTCTGTTAATATTAATTGCAATTGTGCTTAAAGAATAAATTGTTGCTTTTATGTTTGCATTCTCAAAGAATATTAATTTTCACTTATTTTCATTCCCTTCTTTTTTCTATTACTTTTTATTTGTCGTGGTGTCTTGTCTTTCTTCACTATGTCTTTGATCCGTCGGCAGTGCAAGAGTCGTTTCTGTAGTCAAGACGTGAACTGTAACAGAAAAGGAAAGAATTCTGTAAGTGCTTTTCTGTTCATATGATGTACGTTGCTTGGAATATCTAATTCTAACATCCAAATTGTAGAGAAACAAAAAAAGACTTCAGTTGACTTGAGTCAACTGTTACCTCTGCATACCGCTGCATCCTGTGGGATTTGAGGTATAAACCGTTGCAGACAAATTGTAAACAGACGATATTCTGCTAATATTTTTCCATTTTTTTTTCATTCTCTCTGACTTTTTGGTCAATATTTATAAATGTAAACTGTTGTCAGTTTTCTCCTTTACTGACCACGAAGGGGACGCACACGATATATTGTCCAATCCATGAATATTCTTGTTACCTCCATGATGATAAACGATGTGTTTGAATCGTCGATGTTTGTAGCTTCTTGCTTTGCTTCACAAAATATGTTAACTAAAGGCTATGATACACTTAAAAGATCTACACGTTTTTATGTGGTAAAGCAATTCCTATTATTACCTTTTCTTTTTGTCATAATATTTCACAAACTCTATAAAAACATAAACAGGAACTGATCTCTAACTCTGTTTCTATACTAATGCTTCAACCATGCCAGATTTTCACTGACTGGACTAAATGTTTACTACGCATAAAGTATTCTTTATACGCTTGTCATATTAATAGCTGACGTATCCGGGTTAATGAAAGTAGGGCTTATCACAGGAAGAATTTGTGCATACAGAACGAAATTTAAGAATAGTAATTTTCAATTGCTGTGGTGAAAGTTTAATGGTTGTAACGCGTGCTCTTACACTGCTTCAAGTAAAGATCATAAACTTATTTAAACTGGATTTATATAAAATGTGTTAGTCTTTTACTAGTTCTTTTTTAAACTTTTCAATAACACCATAACACCAACTTTAAATACTTTTGTATTTATGTGAAAATTATCACTGGCTTTAATAAACCTTCAGGCTTTTAGAACTACTTTAAAATAAAACCCTATAAAGATATTATTAACCAACACTGCATCGGATTTCTAAAGTTTGAAAGTTGCATTTTTATAGGGAGATTTTCCGCAATTTTAACTTAGAAGCTACAGAGACGTTTATGTGAAACCTTTACTGGCTTTCAAAACGACCCATACCGTTGTCGTTGATTGTTATTTAGTTGCCTAATAAAGCTAATTTTTTTAAAAAGATGTCATTATAAGAGATCTTTTTTCTACCTTTATACTATATATATATACGATTGTTCTACATTCCTGCATACGAGTTGGCTTGAAGGATATAGACGGGTGTAATCGCTCTGTTACAGAACCAATATGATTCTTGTTACATCATAACTTGTAACCGCTTATGTTGGTGTAATACTTTAATGTTCATTTAGGCGGAAGGATATATCTGTTACTTGTTGGACGAGAACGCGTTTGTAGTCGCTTCTAACTCAAAAGAGGTCAGTTGCACTTTAGTGGGTTGTATTATGTATAAAATAGAGTGTAACTTTGATTAAGAAATTGTTGACAATATTCAATGAAGATTATACAACGCTCGTTAGTTTGAGAGGTTCAACAAAAGGTAAAATTTTTTTGCTTTTATAAAAGGGAAAACCCAGTCGCTATCAGGTGAGTAAGGGTTTTTGGAGCTGCGTGCTTTTGTATTCGAAAGCGTTTGGTTTTTATCTTTGCTAACAACAGCACTTTACCTTCCGCCTATTGGAAGTTTTCTCAGTCAATTATTTCAGCCTACAACGTGCTAATGACAACTTTAGCCCCCTTTTAGTGAAAAAATTTTTTTTGTATATAAATACTTTAGAAACCTAGTTGCATAAGTAACGAAACACCCCCATAAGGAAATTTGTCTTGCCAACCAACTGTGGTATTTTCAATTATCTGCTTTCATTTTCTGTTTCCTTCTTTCTTTACATCAAACCGTAATTTACTGAGCCCTGCATAAAATGTTAAAGTTGTTATTCTACATCTCCTTCCCCTCCTTTCCTGGGCAAAATTGTGTCTACACTGGACGGAAAATTATCTATCGGTTGATGCTAAGTACCAGTCGAATAACTTTCCTGAATCTTTTCATTAGTATGGATGTTGTTTACAATAATTATAATACCAATGTAATGATAAACATTTCAATATATTTTTTCGACTGTCTCACGATTCTTGTTACTGAAAATACGGCTTCGTTTCGACTGCAACCTGTAAGTCTTCACCAGGTAATGGAGTAGTCTGCGAGAAGGGCTTGTTATATACATTTTCTCTTTCAGTGGTCAGTGCCGTGATTTCTGTTTCCGTTTTGTATTCAACCAAGCGTGAGGAATTTCGATTCCACCATCCCAGTTTATGTTGTCTGAATGGAGTTTGATTTGTATAGCTCTTTAACTCTGCGTGAATAGTAATGATTCGCATTCTTTTCAATGTGAAGAATCGTGAGAAAATCGAAGAAATTTATTTAATTGTTTATTTATAATCAATAATGGATAATATTTTTAGTTTAAAGTATAAAAGTGTTTCACATTCCTCAATCTCCTTGTTGGGGTAGTCTTATTTAAAGGAATTATTTATGCCACAGTTTACCAAAGTCGACTGGTTATTATCATACACTACTAGCTTGCACCACATTTCTCATTTACAGTCCATCGGCAAGTTTTTTGGCGAGGTATCTGCCCCAATAATGGATTCTCTTCTCTTCAGAAACAGGACGAAAACACCAACCTCTTTGTATTACAAGTAAGAACTTACTTTTTTATCTTTATATTCTAGCATGGTATCCTTCGAATTTTACAGAAATACGCTTCTTGGAAACTCCTGTTGGCAACCCCAAAGTAGTAATATTTTTGTTTGTATGGCGCTAAATTATGGGGCACATTTGTTCACATTTGCTTCTCAGTTACAATTTTTGTTCAAATTTAAGAGCCAAGTGTTCAGATAAGATAATTTTTCACCTTTGAAGCAACAAAAATTCATCTCGTAAATTTAAAACAATGCTACATTTTCTCCGTTTTTAACCAGTTTATCCATCTGCAATACTTGACATTTTATGATTCTTATGCACTTTATTTACGAATTATATACTTCAACTAATAATCCCGCCTTTTACTTCCTTTAAGAATTTATAATTTTGAGTTGTTTTTCAGATTCCAGTTTGAAGATTTGCAAGCAATGTGTCAAGTGAAATCGCCAGTTAGTGGTGGATCGTCTCTACTCAAAGTTAGTTCAATACTTCTTTCTTTTCATTGAAAACAGTCCTAAACTTGATGCATTCTTTAATTAACAAATAAAGAAGCCTAACCCATATATTACACTGTGATAAAACACGACGGGCATGTCAGAACGCGAGGGGAATGTACAAAACACGAGCAGGCGAATATCCATTTGATATTTTAGTTGACAACAACTTTGCCGAAACCTAAACTGAACTCTTCTCCTTGCAGCCTCTGCTCTCTCTTAAGTTGTACTTTGAATGGTGGACCACAAAGGCAGCTTGGTAAGTATGAATACGATATCCGTGTCTTGTTTAGTGTCTTTTTATATGATGTAGATAACATGTTTGTTTTCTCGCAATCCTCAGGTCCCTTCTATATTTCAGCCTACATAGGTGAGCATCGTTCATGATTGTATTTATTATCTACTAAAAGAATGTGTAGTGCTGCGTGCTCAAATCGATATTTTGAGCCAGTACGATTAAGATACTCTCAAATGAGGAAACGGCAACTCTGATGACTTCGGTCGCGCGATGTGACAGTTCAAAGTAAGTTTAATTTTAATCGAAATGAGTCGAATACGATCATTCGATGAGATCAGAAAATATGTAAAAATTTAGAAAATCATAATTACATTTATATAAAGGGCCTGATTGTACTTGATGCATCGCTGTCTAAAAGAGTATTGAAAATAAACTCACGTATATTTTTCTAAAAAAACTGGCTTTGATTCATCTCTTCAGTCAAGAGGAATATCATTTCTTACATTTGTTACAATTTATAGAATGAGCGTTTGAAAATTGCCAGCTCCCTTCTTACTGATGGTTAGGAAGTTGTGGATCCTGTTTGACCTAACAAAAGATTTTTTAATGGTGAAGGAGTGAGTCTCTTCCAAATACGCTACGGTATCTCAATATATCATGCTTCAAGGTAGAATCTATGCTTTCACAAATAGAGAAATAGCGGAAGTTACAGGATTAAAGTTTTTGTTTACTTTGTAAAATGTTGAATTAAAGGGAAAAAAGGGTTGTATATAAACGGTAGGAGTTTTGATAACTGTGATCAAAAAGAAGAAAAAAGACGTTCAAAATAAAGAATTTTGGCTGTTGGCTGCTGAAACGGTTCCACACAAAGCAAAATGTTTGTTAAAGGCTGGTAATGTTTTTAGGTCCCGAAGTATTACTGACTACTATTTTCACTAAAAAAAGCAAACTCAATTTAAGAGTAAGCAACTTCAACAATGACTTTATGTTACGCATGGTCATAGGACGGTTACTTCTGATCACTGTACTGTGTGTTCAAAAAATCATCCAACGCTCGTCAGCCAGCCAGCCCGTTCATTAATCACCATTCTTTTTGGCTGTACACTCGTGCCTTAATCTACTTGGCTAAAACAGGCACAAATAGTCCGTTGCGGTTAGTGTTGCCAGTTGGTCGCACACAGCAATTAAATCTACATTCGTGTCGTTGATGGCCATAGATGAAAATTGTAAAGGAGTATATTTACCATGTTTCGGGTCAAACCAGTACATTATTGTTCAGGGTATATTATGAAAGCCATTACTCTCCACTGTAACACTATATTTTCTAAACTTAAAACCTTTTTCTCCACAGTTGGCTGTTCTCAAGCGCAGACTTTGTTGCTGGTAAGTGAACAAAAGCTCGACATTTTTTTTCTAATGTCGATTTTGCCATTCTACTCTACTGTATTTCTGAAAAAGGGTCCACTGCATGCTAGTGCTAGTAGTGGGTTTTGGCCATTATGTTGACTACTTTAGCCTAAAACGTAGCGGTGTCGTACATCATGCTACGAATGCGTGAAACTGTTGAGTAATTGTTTATGAATTTTTGGAGATTAGTAATTTTAGCTGTATTCTCGGTTGTAGGAGCATAGGGCCTTTTGACATCCAGTTTCAATTACAGTAGAAGTAAATCATGTTTTTGTTATTATTGCAGATGCGACTAGTGCTGACGTAACAAAATACGAAAGCTGTGTAAAAATTGTAACAAGTTATTACGCAGAAGACAAAGAGGTTTTATTTCAAGGTGAGCAAACTAAGTGACTAATTGTATAAAGAATTGAAAGGCAGTAACTTAATGTGTTTGCTTTTCAAATCGTGTTTGAAGAGAAGACACAGTGAATCCGAAGAGAGTGGAGAGCTTGCAAAGTGTAACTGTGGCTGAAAAGCGACAAGTTTGGTCGGCTGTATTGCGTTTGGTTTTGAAATGCTTTTTATGAGTAGACTAAGGTAGAAATTACTGGATTTGTGACTGTAGGTAATACTTTTTCTGGTTAAAAAGTAGAATACAGTTTAATTGATAGTGTAAAATAATTGCCAATGGAAACAGATTGTTGACATTTTTTGTCAAGGATGTGCATGAGGGAGAAAATTCTTCTTTAAATGTATTTTTAATTAAAAAGTATTCTTTTTACTATACACAGGATCGGTGGCATGTTCTGAATGTTCAATGTAAGTGTTCATAATAAATTTTCACGATGCGTACTTGCAAAACTCGTATGAAAATGCTCTGAGGATTATAGCGTTTAGCAGTTAATTTTTGACGGTAGATGACCTGATTTAAGAAATGCTTAGTATCATAAGAAGAGTCTAGTGTTTGGCAGTTAGTTCTTAATGGAGAATGAACTGATATAGAAAGAACTATGTATATAATAGGAAGATTCTAGTGTTCAGCAGTTTGTGCTTGGCTGATAGAAACTCCTCAGTGATATATAAAAGGAAGGGTCTAGAGTTTGTGTTAGGTAGTGCTTGGCCCGACCGAAACTCCTCAGACGTCCAATATGAAGATTTTAACATTTGGCTTGGTAGAAAATCCTTAGTCAAGTAGAAAGTTTCTAATGTTTGGCTTCGACATTCATATGAACAAAAATCTCCCGAGGGTTGCTGGTTATATATCATTGCCGGTTTATTGACTCTAAAAATCCTCGAAGCAACAAATTGCGTGCTTGGAATACCTGTACTCGAGCAACTACTCATGGGTCATTTTCTTAAAATATTTTATTTATTTTTAACTAATTTAAGAAAAGATTTAAGTGTTTTCAGGTATAAGCATTTGATCTAAACTGACAAATTTCTCTTTGGTCCTCCAGTGGTTTTGTGGTCAGCAGTATTCCCCGGAGCAACCTTTATCTTCTAGTTGCGAATGCTAGTTGTGTGAACTGCAAGAGTGATCTAACAGTCGATATGCCTGGAGGAACTAGACAATATATCCTTTTTGAGTCTGCAACGAAAGTTTAGAACATTTTCACACTGAAACATTAAAGTCTTCAATATGTCGGTTTAAACATGTGTTGCGTTTCAAACGAAACTATTACCCAGGTCAGCGGAGAGCTCTGTGTGGCTGGTTTCAAGTTATTAGCGTTTATCATTTACAAGAATACATTGTTTTGTCACTGTGCTTTATTTTTATTGTAAACAAAGAACTTCGCCTTTTGGGAATCATAAGATGTAGTAAAAGCGCAATACTTGTGGGATGTAGCTATAAAGATCAACGTCTAGTATAGTTAGCACAAAAGTGCTATTAGCTAACTTGAAGCAACGATAATGGGCACTATATAAGGCCTCGTTGGTAGCACTCTTTACCCCTTAAATCTACCATAAAACAGTGAGCCTGAATGCTAGCAGCCATGGACAGCTGTTATGTTTCGGCCTTTTTAGGCCTCATCAGCATGGCATAGCTAGCAAACATGGAAAACATAACATGTAGTAAATGCTCAATGCTTGCCATGTGTCTATAAAGATCAACGTCTAGTACAGATAGCATAAGTAAGCTAGTAGCTAAATTGAAACCACGATAACGGACACTATGGCCGCGTTGATAGCGGGCTTTTTCCCTGAAATCTATTATAAGAATAGTGAGTCTGAGTGCTATTAGCCATGATCAGCTGTTAACGCCTGTCCAGATATCAATTTGCTATTTTTGTTATCACTTGCGAGTACGCTTATATAAAGGATGTTACATGATCGTGCGGACATTTGAAATTTCTCTTCGAGTGTTAAAAATATTAACACGAGAACAGAAATTTTGTATCTCCAAGCAGCCATGTAATATTCTATTTATACACCAATGACTTTGACAAAGATACCACTATCAAACACGCTGCATCGAAAGGAGCGAGTGTAGCCATAATGCTATCACGTATGAGTGTCCGTATTAAACCATATAATCGGGAAATTGTCGTAGGATAATCGTGCTTCGACGAAAACATGCATTCGGAACCAATAAGCATAAGGTACAGAATTTCCTAGTGAAAACCGTGTAACAATTCCGTCTCGTGGCTTTGCTGTCTCAGAAACTTGAAGTAAAATTAAAAAGCGTGAAATTTTTATATTGCTCGACAAACGGACAAAATGAAAATTTTTAGTTCGCTTATTGATGTCTTCCATTTAATAGCGTGGCCGATAAGAAGGAGCTAAATAAAATACGGGAAGCCGAGCGAGCTGGCCAACGCACACATTCAAGGTTCAAACCCAGGGCTTGCACGGCCATGGACAACTGTTTCGGCCTCATCAGCATACCACAACTAACAAACAGGATCGGGTTCCCAAAAAACATAAGTTGTTGTACAAGCGCAACGCTTGTGGCCGTAGTGAACATTTTTAACATAGCTTCAAGTTAGCTACTAGCACGTTTGTGCTATGTATGCTTGACGTTTATCATCAGAGCCACCTCTCACAAGGATTGCGCTTTTACGACTATAGAAAAACAGACACGGGGGAAGGAAGATATGAATTTTGTTTTAGAGTGGTGAAAACAATATTTTACTAGCAAGTAAACGCCAGAAAACAAAATTCAAATCTAATGCCATCGTGTAACGTTTTTATTTTATGGACAAACAAAATAAAATAAAATAAAACATAAGTTTAATTTTCATTTCATTTCAATGCAAACATAGCAGCATTCCTTACAATAACATGAATATTATCGCTGCCAGATATTCGGTTTTCTATACAGTATTTTCGTTTTCATTTTCTCTTAAATACTTCACCAAACCGTTGTCTGAGGAGCTGTCATTTCTTGCATGAACATGCGACAAGAAACTGGCGGAAGATTTTATAGAACGCGCGTGTAAAATTAGGACGTTTGGTACATAAATATTTCATATCTTCCAAAGAAGATATCGAATATTTTAGTTTTTC
>ERZ1740055.643-NODE-643-length-10340-cov-7.422752_pt1 | contig 10340 bp, 4 predicted proteins | sample MGYA00581747_ERZ1740055 | MGnify/ENA primary metagenome ERZ1740055 (study PRJEB43018, sample SAMN04849739) | marine metagenome | isolation source: floating plastic debris | place: Pacific Ocean | collected 2008-08-28 | study: EMG produced TPA metagenomics assembly...
CCAGTCCCAGTGTGGCTTGAACCCCATTTTCCCAGAGCAAAACCTGCCAATCCCATTTTACCCCTTCAGGGTTCTCTTTTAAACCTGCTTCGACATATCATAATTTCTTTCAACTTTCCTTTTGTTCTCAAAAGTTGAAGGTTGTTGAAGCAGTTTGTGCAGGTATTTAGGTGTTTAGCATCGTTCAACTTTCGTAAACAGTGTTCGATAAAATCGTTTGCGCTGGACTTTATATAACGGCTACTCGTACCCAGTGTTTCCCTACACATTAGCCGAGAAGAACTTGAATTTATCAATCTGAATTGGTTCCTATGTATATATAATGTTCTGTTTAAAAAATTTCAGCGTGGGTTTCTTAATCTAATTGTTCTTTTATGCTAATTTTTATTGTATGACAAATTCTAAAGAATTTTAAAAATGGCAAAAGAATAACGCAACTAACAACTTTTATATAAATTTTTTTATATAACTTTATTTAGTAGCTGATAAAAGCTATACAGTCTTTATTAAGGAATATCTGGACGAGAGTTGTTAAACATTTTAAAGATTTTAGCCTCGACTGTTCTCAGAATGATTTTTCTTAAATATTATAGCGGCAGAGCCTATCGCTGTCGGTTTAAAAATTTTCAATAGAATTGTTGTAAATCGCTGCATTCCTGAAACGGTATATTTTAATTTTGAGTCCACTTAACTGCAATTTTTTTTTTCTAAAATAATTCACATTCACCAGCATTAGTCGAGAAGCATTTTCAACGCAGTGCATTTAGCCTGCCGCGGCTTGTATTTTTGTGCAAATGACTCAGTGCAAAACCATTGCAAGATAAAGAACTGAAACCAGGTTAAACAAAAGCTGCAGTGATGATAACGATGTACTTGTAAGATTTCTTCTTTTGGTGACTTTGGAAACCAGCCAGGGACTATTCACATTTTCTTTAGTTATTCATTTTCCCCAAAAAAGGAGATCTTACGGCCGTGTACGAGAAAGTGATCAAGAAGAAGTAGCGAGCAAGCAGATTTAGGAAAAGACTAAAAAAACTTGGTTTTGTGAAAAGATGAACGCCGATAAAAGGCGCCCCAAAAGCGAAAAAGAATTATAAATGAAAAGCGCTTCAGAAAGCGCCCGACTCCTCAGCGCCGCTTTCTAATCAGAGGAAAAGAAAAAAAAAACGCGATGCAAAGCGAAAAGACTAAGTTTTATGAAAAGATAAACGCCGATGAAAAGCGTCCGAAAAGCGAAAAAGAATTATAAATGAAAAGCGTTCCGAAAAGCGCCCGACTCCTCAGTGCCGCTTTCTAATCAGAGGAAAAGAAAAAAAAAGCGATGCAAAGCGAAAAGACCGCTTTTTTATCAGAGGATACAGCGGTCAACAACATTGAAGAAATTCCTAGCCAAGCTTGCTCTCAGTACAACTTCATAACAAAGTATACTAAGTGTAAATTACTTCAAGTGACTAGCCTTTGTTTATTTGGTATTCATGAATAAGGTGCAAGTAACAATTCTCCGATATTGAGTTGCCGATAAGGACAGAACTCAGAAGCTTGTATTTAATTTTTTAGCAGAGCCAATAATACATATAATATTTAGTCAAATGATTTAAACCGCTTAGTTTTCTTTTTGTTTGATTGAGTTGTTTAATTATTGCTCGCGTTTTCTTGTATAAAATTTTGTGGAAATGTAGAACCAGATTTTATAATTACAGGTTTATTTTTTTTCCACTAGAAGTAATGGCATACTTAATCCCAAAACTTCCGGCAGAAGACGTCTTCAATTTTCAGTTAAACTTCAAAATGAAACGCTTGTTTTTCTTAACGTTCGTTTTTTAAAAATACATTAAGTGTTTCAAATAAAAAAAGGCCATTCATAGCTTTAATATTTTTGAGACATCATTTATAATTTTTGTACAAACATTCAGTTGAGAAAACCCCAAATATTTTTTGTTGGCAAACAGGAACCAACGACACAAGAAGTTCATGTCTTTGAGTGTTGTCGGAATAAAAGTTGGTTATTTAATTCCGCCTGTTAATAATATGCTCGCCACTTCGTCTCAAAAAGAGACAACAATTTCTGTGTTACCAGTAGCAAACAATCTTTATTAGCGTCTTAAACGTAAAGTTTTACGGCAGAATAATGAAAAAGAGCCACGATCTTTTCTAAAAGTGTTGGCACTTTTTAAAACAATTCACTTCATACATTTATAAATACGGCTGCATTCAGTGAAGGAAATGCTTGTTGACTAATAAAGTTTCTGTAGACTGTCCGTTTTTAAAAATTCCACCTAGTAGAAAGTGATTTGTAATTTACGTTCGTGTTATTTGAAATACATTCGTGACTTTAAGTTCTCGGAAAATTATTATTTCAATACAAAAATAAAAATAAAGAATATTAGAAGAGGCCCCATTTACGTCAACGGCATTTAGTTACAACACAACAACAAACCAATAACCTGTTAACTGATGCATGTCTTATCCTGGTTATTCGGTTTTTGAAATGAAAAACAAACAATAGTAGAATATGAAAAAACCGACCTCCCAATTTTCTGTTTTTGTCTAGTAGAAGGATGCGCTCATTATTCATGCGGCTTGTTTAAACTACTATTTTACAGCCGAGCTGGCCATTATTAAGATTTTTCTACCAATGAAAATGAAATTGTCTCGGGGAAAAAATGATAGCGTGCTTATATTATTTATGTTGTTGAAGGGATTGGGCGTTGCTTTGTTATTCCACGCATTTTCCGCAAGCAGTATTCACTATCCAGATTATTCTTTTTAAATTAAAATAAAACAATAATTAACAATTATCTCCCAAAGGGAAGGTAATAAAATGCACTTTATTTTCAAAGAAACAATACAGTGTAAACCTTTTTTTCATTTTTCAGCACACGCGCTTCCTGTCATTTTGACTTCCTCCTCAAAATCAACTAATAGTCTTGGATATCGCGAGTTACGGGAGGCAATCAGAGCTCGCGAAAATGCATATCGGTTGCTTTGGCATATACTAAAAGCCTTTAATGGCTTTATATAATTATTTGTTTCTAAGACTTTGTAAAAGGAAAAATGGGTTCATTATTCAAGCGATTTATTTTTAATCTATGAAATTGTCTCTGGGAAAAACAAAAAATTTAAGCGTGCTGAAGGGTTTGTTGTTTTGTTATTCCACGCACTTCCCTAAAAGGGCTTGTTGTTTTGTTATTCCACGCACTTCCCGCATGCAGCGCACGCTCGCTCTAGGGGAGGTCTGGAGCGAGTTCTCGAACGAGACAAACATGTGAGATCGAGACAAACAAAGTCGGTAAACGATATGCGTTGGTGTATGGTGTTTATTTATGGTGACTCACTCATCTTGTTTCCTAAGAAATTTGTCAATTCATGACTCTTCATGTGCTGGACGACTTTCTTATGTCTCAAAGACTTTGCTGCTATTTTTTTCGCGAGAGTTAGTTTCTGAATGTGTCGACGAAAAGTTAAATTTATCTCATATCGAGTTTACCGACAAACATGCCCCAGGGTTTGTGCGAAGATCTCGTGAAATGCGGATACCTCGAAATGAAACTTCCTCGTAAACAACGTAAAATGGCACATAAAGTAAGTATGGTTTCCATTACCGTTATTATTTATTGGTTTTAGTTTTTCCTATGCTTACAATTCATGAAAAATTCACAGTTGTATGGAAAATGTTTGTCATGTACCATTGCATAATTAGAGAAACCTGTGTTTACCATAGAAATTTTTTTAAAACTTCAACAACTATTTTCTTTCAAATTTTGTATTTTTGAGGCAATCCATGTCTTCTTAGCAAATTAGATTCTGTATAGACTGTATAATTTTATGATGTCAAATTTTAAATCTTTGAAATGTCGATGTTCAAATCTGTTTATCGAGTAATGTTTTTCCAATCGCGTACAATTGAAGTCGATCATCTAAAAATATGAACAGTCTCTTAGTCTTAGATATATTTTTTGAAGTCATTTCTTTCTTATTATCAATTTTTAAAGCTTTTGCTAGTTTCAGGTTGACTAAATATGTGATCCATGATAATATGAACTATTGTTTTTCTTTTGTGGTTTCGGTGATTTCGTGCAAAACAAGGAGGGATTCGACATTTGAAAGTCAAGTGTTTACGAAAGAAATTTAGCTTTTTACGGGTCCTTACAAGTCGTACGCCCCATATCAGACACCGCAAATTTCTATGAAGTCCTTGCAGCGCTTGAAGAACGTCATATATGTCGAATGTTTATTTACTTAGTCGGCAATAAAAGAGAATAGTCTACGAAATACTTCTGTAATTTGTTAAGAAAGAAGATGTGATTGACGGGAAGCAAACTGAGTCAGTTGTATCGCTGGCCAATACAATAAAGTCAATATAATTGTTTAGAAAGGCGGAGATAAATATCTACGAAATAGTTTATTTGGTTATTGTCAGAAACTCAATTAACTGTATAGGATATGTAAATCTGTATGTATAGACTATAGTAAGTCTAGACTTCGAATTTGGGCAAGTTTTAGATCGATGTTTTATAGGTTTTGTTTGTTGTTTAGCCAAGCAGAAGCTCAAAGCCAAAAATAATACAAAGCGAAAAATAGATATGAATCTTCATCACAGAATTTGCAAAGTTGGATAATGTAAAAGTTAGAGAAAACAATTGTATTGAATTCTGGTAGATAACTACCTCTTATTAACCAAGTGTGAGGTCCATACCATAATTTATGGACCCAAGTTTTATTGGCTAGTAAACAATAGCAATGTTACAAAGTTTTTCTCTGCTGAGAGCCAGTACCAACAGTACAAAGTTCATTGCACTTCATTAAAAATTGTCAAATGTTATGTTCAGAAAAGTTTCATTTAATTTAAAATAACAAAAACAGGCAAAGCTGTAGGAAATAAAAATGTGCAGCAGTTCTGTTGTTTTTGTCCCAATGTAATTCATTCATCGATTTGTGGCACTTTGAAGCAGTTAACCACTGATTGTATGTTTGGTGTTTTGACATGGAACACAGTACAAATATTCATTTATTAATCTGTTCTTCAGCAAACATTTGAAGGTTTTTACTCATAAAAATTTCTCAAAACAAAATTCTTGTATTACTGGTAACACTAGACATTTAAACTGGAGGTTTACCACTTAGTGGCTTACTGGTTCATTCATGGCTGCTCAATTCAAATTATGACAATGTATCTTGTGAAGTTGAAATTGAATAGTCCACTGTTAAGTTGTGAATATTTTTTGGCAAATCAGGTTGGATAATGAAGACAAATTTGTTTTCTTTAATAAATCTTAGGTCCTTTTCGGAAAACTACTCAATGTGTCGGATTTATCTTGCATTGTCTTAATCTTGTTAGTGGATGTTGTGAAAAAGTTCCTAGCAAGTTAGTTTATTAACAGCAAATTAAATTTCACGTTTGTTTTCTTGTTGCCAATAATAGTAATTTTTCAATTTCTGTCTTTGTAGTTGTGCTTTTTAAATGCTTGTTTCAAATCTGCCAACATAGAGCTCAAAATATGGAGGCCGACTGCAAAAAATGTGGAGATATAGGAGATTTAATTCATTTTCTCATGAAAGAACGTAATGATAGCAAGTTTATGACTAATTTAACAAAAATTACGACACTTATGAGCTTAAAAACTGACACATTTCAGCAGTTACAATTGCCATCACCAGTGTGATACAAGAAAAAAATGTGTTTCCACTCAGTCTTGTATCTCTCTGATGATGGCAGTTGTAACTGCTGAAAAAGTCAGTTTTTAAGCTCAAAAGTATCTTCATTTTTGTTAAATTTTCTCATGACTTGTCAAATCCATAATTTATAGATAACTGGCACATCTAGTGTACCAGTTAACTGGAGACAGAGTTCTAAATTTAATAATTTTGTGACTGATAATTGCATTCTTCTAGTGCTGTACTAACAGATGTAATTTTATGCATTTCATTCGGTCAGAAGAAGTTAAGACTCAAGTTATATTGATTGAAGTATCTCATTTTGGTTTTTTCAAAAAATAAGCTCCAAGAAAATGCGAAGCTGGTAAAAAAGGCAAAAAAAATGAGTCTCCAAACAAAACCCCAAGTTGGCAGGTCTGTCATTTAAATGAACTCATTGATTTATTGGTCAACTTGAAGACAAATTTGAATCTACTTCCTCTTCGATGTTTACTTCATTTAGTTAGTAATAAATTCAAACATAATTTAGAAGTTTGGCATTTTTTTTGTCACAGCTGTTATAATCATCATCATCCAATTTTAATCCGGGTTTATCCTCGTAAATGAGGGTGGCCAGATTTACCCCACTCTAATAGCAATCTCTCCAACTCCCACTCTCCATCTCTCTCAATCTTTTTAAACTTTGTTTTGCTGAAAATTTGCCTTGACCACACAGAAGTTTGGGAGGTCCATAACCAGGTCCATATCTCAAAGTTTAGACTTCAAACCAACCAATCAGAGCACGTGAAATTAGTCGGTTTTATACAATATAACAACTCTCTTGGTGACTATAATTTATATCAGAAAACTGTTCTCTAGCGGTGTAAAGTGGCACTTTGAAAAGTTTCTCTTCCGTGACCAATAATTATAGTTAGATATTTTTGTTATATAAAATTACTAAATATTAATAATGTAATAAGTTGTAAATACAATATATGTAGTATCAAGGAGATTAATTGGACTTTTTCCCAGGTGTGGAAGAGAAAATGGTTTGTACTCCGCAGAAAATCACCTCAAGGAAAACCTCGCTTGGAATACTGCTCAAGTGAAAAGTCATGCGCTGAAGGGAAAAACCGAACAATCATTCCCCTTGATGGAATAACTGACATTTCGAGAGCACAATCTCGCACTCATGCTCACACAATTATGATAGTGTCACAAGAAATCAAGCTCTTTTTAGCTGGTGAGAGTGAGAAAGATAGTAAGGAGTGGCTCACTCTTATGAAAGAACTTGTCCTTCCTGAACCCAAAATGTTTCCATCAATTAAAGGAGGAGATATATATGGTAAGCAAATATTACTGGTAGAAGGTGTTTTTACACCTGACTAACATCTGCCTTGAAATTTTGCATGGCAAGTTAAATGAATATACAAAAATGTCCCTCATGATGGTGTATGTACAGTAAGTGTTTGATTTCTCGCTGATTGCCTTCATTTTGTGATAATCCAAAGCATTATGTATTAATAAACTTGGTCGCTCATATCCTCTGCTTTCCACTGTTTCCATGGCTTTCTAGGTTGCCCAAAGACCATCTTCACTTTGCTTCTAAATTAAGATTTTGCTCAATTCAATTATCCCTGTAAAAAACTTGCTCACTTACCACCTTAACCAGGCCAATAAAATTCATAAACTCTCCTCGATCATTAGAATTTCAACTCACTCCAAAGGCTCTGCACACAAAATTTTTTTTTTATTTTTTGTTAGGATTTTATGAAGTGACGGTGATCAGAAGTAATGACTCTGAACGGTTGCACTTGGCTGGTGTTTATCTTATGACTGTTCGAAAGCAGTTTCTCAGTCTTCATGATAGCAAGACTGGTGACAGAGTGCAACAATGGGAACTAGACTATTTGCCTAGATTTAGACTTCAGAGACTAAGTCACCTACAGGATAGAGACAAGATTTTAATTATCAAAGCTGGCAGGTAATTAAAATATATTATTTGTATGTGTAATTGAATGGTGATGAGTGGAGTGTGACAACATGCAAGTGAAATTATTTCCTAATTTCACGAGTTAACACTTGATTTGGAGGCAGTGTGGCTCAGTGGTCAGAGTTGGGATTTGAATGTGGAAGACCCAGGTTCAAATACCTGACTCGGACTACTAAATTAATTTGTCCTCGAGTCCCAGTGACAAATTCACCATGCTTTGTAAATAGCCAACTGGTTTGCCTCCTACCAGTTGGGATTCTTTGCTGGGACAGGGGAGGATTTTAATATGTCACTGAAAAGCCCCTTTAGAGGAGTTGTCATTACATATTTATAGTTATAGTTTATTACATTTTAATACCATGGCATACAAATTACAGGCTGCTCATGATTTACAATAAAAGTAGTTGGTTTAGTAGTATAATTATATAATCAGTAAATTGAGAAACACAAATTTTCAAAGCTTAAAACTCTCTTTAAATGTCTTAGTTCTCAGAAGTATAATAAACCTTTTCAACCAAGCCTTGTTTTTGTTCATAAAATGTTGCAAAATCGGGTGAGCTGTCAATACTCAATGTATGATATTTATGGATTTAATATTGCCTTCAATGAAGAAAATAGATGAACTAACAAAGCCTCCAGTACTAGTGTGTTTAACATTTTGAATGAAAACTTGAAGAAAGTACAAAAAAGCCATTACAATAATTACAACTACCGGTAAATATGCGTTGATAAATTATTGCTTAAGGATCTTGAGGTTTTCTGCTGCAGTTTTTACTGCACTGATTTCTTCTTTGCTAACTTGTTTGTGATGGGACTTTTGAACCAGAAGTGTCACTCGCTCACTAGAGTATCATTGTAAACTCTTGAGCCACAAACTAATCGGTCAGCAGCAACTAGTGACTACGAATAAGTGGTAAATAATTCCATTTTATTACGACTACTAGAGGCATGGAGTAGCCACGGTACAATCCACGAGTTCACCATTGGGTGTCTTTGATTAAAATCTGGAGGCTGTTTTGAAACTGTTGCATTGCAGTTTTGTAGTTTCACATGGAAAATTCTTTTATGAAAAAGAATGCAAGCACACTTGTTGGCCAATCAAAATGCATGTACTACCTAAAGTATTATATGATATTATTTATTAGACAAATAGATTTTAACAGGCCTATCTCTAAACTGTAAAAATGACAAACAATCAAAACTGATGATGACCTGTAAGCTACATGGAAGTAGAGGAGCAAACACTTTCAAATCTTCAGCTCATTTCACTAAATACAATATTGAATAGAAAATGTATTCGTTTTATTGCAGAGGCTGCAAATCTGGTGAAGGAGAATTTCAGTTTCTAACGAGGCATGGAAGAGAAATTCTAGAGACAGTAAAATGCCAAACACAAAGACTTGTAAATACAAGAAAGTTTAGTGCCAATAGAGTACCTTCAATTGAATCTGTGCCGTGCACCCGTTCATCTGAAAATGAGACAGTTGAAAGCTTAACAAGTGGTGCATCATTTAATGACAGTGAGTCACGTGATCGCTCAGTCAGCAACTCTAGTCATCAGTCATGAAGTCAAGTGAAAGAGAATATTTTAACAGTTGCTGCGAAGCTGCATAATTACAATATGTAGTTTGGTCAATGAAAACAGTCAAGTTTTACTTCAAAACATAGTTTGAGTTAAATGGTTTCATAATATGTCAGTCATGTAATGATGTTCAAATTGTTGTTGCTGAAAGATGACCTACAGTGTACTCCCTAAATGTATATATTACTTGGAAAAAAAAATTAATGAGCGCATTATTCAGTGACAAATGGGTATAAGTTACGTCCTTGTGTGCTTGTTTGACAATCTGAGGTAATTTGTAAATTTCATGTAGTTATTGAGAGGAGGAAATGTTTCAAGCATTATTAGATCGTCAGTGCACGAAACATCAGCGCTGATATGTCTTAATTATGGTGATAATCATATTAAATTTTCAATCTTGAGTCAGTCCAAGTTACAAAATTACCTGCCCAGTTCTCAGTTCATAATGTGATATCTGAACAGTTTCTACCAAAGATCAATAGAGTCTTTGCAGCTAGATGTTACACCAAAATATGCCAAACTGGAGGGCAAAAAAATGCGACAGACTCCATTGAACAATGCAAACAAATGAAAAAGTTCTGCACTTTTTTAATAAAATTGTTTATTGTCTTGGAGGCTGTAAAATTGTTTTGGCATGCAGTATGAAGTATTTTGTACCATGTGACCTCTAGCTGCAATTTGTTCTTTAGATAAACATGGAATATAATGTTGAACAATTTGATGATTAAAACAGGACTACATTTCAAGTCAGTTGGAATAAAACGCAGTTGCTAATGAAATTATTTCCTCGATGACGTTATTAGCTTTTAAATTAAATTTACTGCTTTCTACTACCGTAGATTTAGCTGTTTGTCTTTACCTATACAGAATTGTGAGACAAAATGCGTGAATAAGTAAGGGTTTTTTTAGTTTTAGGTGCAAAAATAAGAGTAATTTTGTGAAATTGCCATATTTATGTTATAGTTTATACTTTCGGCTTTTCTAATTGCTTTTCGTTTTTTTCAAGTCTGCATCTTCGACTATATAAATTTCACTGACTAATGTAAATTTTAGGAAAGTACCATTTATACGTTCAGGAAAGTATATTAAATGCGTTCGGTGTATATATATATAGAATGAAAGAAGAGAAAA
>ERZ1740055.644-NODE-644-length-10332-cov-7.746813_pt1 | contig 10332 bp, 6 predicted proteins | sample MGYA00581747_ERZ1740055 | MGnify/ENA primary metagenome ERZ1740055 (study PRJEB43018, sample SAMN04849739) | marine metagenome | isolation source: floating plastic debris | place: Pacific Ocean | collected 2008-08-28 | study: EMG produced TPA metagenomics assembly...
CGTTTCTCATACTATGGTTGAAATTTATGCAGTCTTTTTGCATTTCCCTGTTTTCATGTGCGAAAGTGAAATTGTACTCGTATATAATGATAAAATTTGGCATTTTTCGTTGGATGTTGCCATTTAAAGTGTTGGTGTGTAACTGTAAGTGTTCCGTAACAATATTCAACTGTTTTTTGTTTTGGCCGCCATCTTGAATATTAAAATTGTTCAAATTATGATTTACATACTTACAAATTATTCCGAAAAAATTATGCAATTTTACCGCTGGCTTCTCTGACCGCACGTGCATAAATTTTGTATTTATGGCGGGAGAAGAATTTGGTGGTAGTTTACAGCAGGTACTGTAGTTATAAGAATATGCGACGGCCATAGGCCCGCAAAGAGGCTTTCACTTGGAGTCCCAGCAAAAACCTCCCTTTTTTTTAAGTGCCAGGGTTGATGATGATGATGAACATGTACAGCGTTTAGTGCACCGGACCATTGTGATTTGATTTTTCCGCGCTTACCTGGGACCAATTTTAAATGGATGGAGTGCGCGGAATGCCTTGTTGATAATGGCGTCTTTGGACGAAGTTGAGAAATGTCGACTCCTCAAAGAAGTTCCTAGAGAAGACTTTCCAAAGCTGGTGCAGATCCTTATGGAATATGTACCGAGCTCATTGTGTGTAAGTGGACGTCAGTTTTTATTTTAAGTTATTCCAGAACTGGGCTGTTCAAATGCCGGCTATTATAACTTAACCAGCAAAAACTCTAACAGCGATTTCTTCTCTTAGAAAAAGTTTACGGTTCTTCTAAAACACTATTTAGCTTTTGCAAGTAAAGGGGTTGCGGGCTATTCTGTAGTTAAGCTCAAGAAAAAGATAGGTTAATGATTAGACAACAACATTGATGATGAATAAAAAATGATTAATGGAGTCCATGAAGCCACAAAAAATTATTAAAAATAAGAGTTTAATTTGTTCCCGCTCATTTAATTCCCAAACAGTTTAAATTAGGTATATATTATTTAATACAAACTGTTGTAAGAGATAATTTCTGTACTAGCTGGGGTGTAATGTGTCCAGCTTAGGATCAGGATTATTATATATGATATATAATAATTTGTATGTACATAGTCCCAATTTAGAAATTTTATTCAAACTACAAAACAAATGCATAGTACAAGTAGCACCTATAAGCAATAGTCAGATCGTTTCACATTTGCTTTTATTTATATAGCCTTTCTTGAATAAACATATATCACATGCCAATTTTGATCACATGCTAGTTTTGAACTACTGGTTAAAGGTGTTTACAATTTTGCAATTGGCCTAGCATAATTATATGCTTTTTTTCTCAGTATTATCTTCTACCTACACAAAATATTACATTTACATTACTTAATTTCACTGTTATTTTATGTTGAATGTAAGTTATATTTGCCCCTTTAATATTATAGAATTGATTGTTGACTGTTTAAAATATATATAGAGGATATTACACAGTCGTGCAAACATACCGTGTAATATCCTCTATTATGAAGTTTATCATCGATTGGAAAAAATATTTCACGAGTGAGAGCAGTGAATGAGTGAAATCTTTTTGCCACGAGAAGATAAACTTCATATGTTCAAGCCAACATGTAATTTTCTTTTTATTACATAGATATTATGTGTGTAAAAATTACTCTCATTTTACTGTGTCCCAAACAAAGGAATGATGTCAGTGATATCTTCACTAGTGAGGATATGGAAAATATATCACTTGTTTCTCAGATGTAGTTTCATGAATCTATGAGTGGCATATTTTACATTAAAACACTCATGTATGTAATAAAATGTGATATAAATGCCATGGATTTATGTTACAGTGTTTCGGACTTACTTTACCCTTTGTAATTTTTCATACAGCATTTTTTACCATCCAAAAAATTTTGTCTCAGACTTTATTGACACTTTTCCAAACAGGCTTTATGCACTTTTTGAGGCAACAACAACGAACTGATGATCTGTAGATATATTTCTATCATTTAAAATTCCAAAATATTTGAAAACTTTGAGCTACATGTACACTGCCAGTAACCCAATAAACAAGAAGTATAGTGTATAATATATGTGCAATATGATGTACTGTACAGTTATAGTAAATGTAAAATCTCAAGGTAATGCTTAGAATAGGAAATAATTTTTTTCATATATGTAATTATAATCAAAGGCATCCTGTGGATGATTGTGGAGTGACTCGCTCGGCTTCATACGACACACATGATTGGTTAAAACCACGAATGACTAAGAATAGACCCTATGCCAAAGTGGCAGCTATTTTAATATTCTTTTGTCTACATTCAAATTAACCCTACTAACCTCGTTCTTGAGTTGAATTTTCAAAATAATATCTTACCACAAACGAGGCTAGTAGGGCTAATTTGAAGTAGACAAAAGAATATTAAAATCACCACCATTTCGGCGTAGGGTCTATTGACTCAATATTTCCCAGCAACTTTTAATTGATTAGATAAGCAGTGATATGATTGGATGAGATGACTTTCTATTGTTACACCCCCCCTGCCCCTCCCACACGTCCATTCATTCCAATGCTTGTGGGTACTCCTCTTGCAAAAACTGAGTGTTTCTGCATAGACGTCAACCCCTGGTAGTTGAAATGTGTGAGATTTGGCAAGATGGGGGGGGAGGGGGGTTGGCAGAGGGAGGGTTTAAATGAAATCCTTCTTTAAGAGGGGGCATTTCTACGATTCTTATTGAAATAAGTAATGATAACGTGAAATTAAATGACAAATAAGAAACTGACGGAAAGCTAACTTTTCATTCAAACTAGAGACAATGGTGCATTGCATGAAGCTGGATTTGAATTAATTCTGCGACGAATGTGCTAAATTGCACTCTCTTGTTGCCGATTTAGCTGTTTTAAGAAGCTCTTTGTTAGGTTGAAATTGGTGAGCTGCCTCATTGCAATCCAATTTAATGGTGAGGATGATCACGCACATGAAATGTGTGCGATTATCGGTGTATTGCGTGACAGCATGAGAAAAGATGCTGAGACGTGAGGCTTGACAGGTCTGTTTCTGAAGCAATTAGTTTATAACCAGAGTAGTTTCATCCATTATTTACACCTTACTATATACAGGACATATGTTATAGGTACAAGGCTACATTTTACAGAGTCTCAACAGTAGAGCATTGCTTGATTGCCGTGTTTATGTGGATGTCTGGCCTGGGAGTCCACAAGTTTATATTGTGGAGATTTTATCTTACAGAAGAAATGTAAGCTTTATTGCTAAATGGTTATTCTTTTTTTTTGTTCATTACAAGTATTATTTGTCCTGTATTACCGTATTTGCCTGTATATAAATTGAGGTTTCGGGACATAAAAATTGACCTAAAAGTTGACGTAGACAATTAAAAAGGGCATAAATTGGATTACCTTCACCAAATCTCAAAAGTGCCAAAATTTCGGTACTAAGCTAAGAGGAGTCGCTGAGCAAAAGATATGACATAAAATTATTCATTTTTTTTATATCATTATGACCGTAAATGAATATTTAAATAATCAAATCAAACTCTGATACATACTGTTCTGAGTTAGTGACCGCATGTACATCGCTTTGTAATTACAACGGTTACCTCTTCTGTTCGCAATTAATAATAACTCTAAGTTTCTGTCAAAAATACTACATATGTATCTCAGCTTTTAGCTCAATAAGGTGTAGTAAAAATGATATAAATGATATAAATTGACTGTTGAGGAAAAAAAACGCGAGCTTTCTTTAAAAGTGCCTGATTTGGCTTCAAAAGTGGGGTTGTCTTGTAAATGGGCTCGAATTATACATAGGCAAATATGGTAACTAGCACTGTGTATCATACCTTCTGACATTTAGGTGAATCTAGCTGATTTTGTGAGTGGTGCATTATAAACTGATCTATAGATACTAGTTAGATGTACATTGTAAATAATAGCAGATTATTTTGATCAATGGATGCACTAGTGCCAGCGTTGGACTGACAAAACGTGTTGTAGAGGGAAAAACGGAGTGGAAGACTTTTTTTTTGAACTAAAAATAAAGACTTAGAAGAACCATAATTTACCTGTTGGTAAAGAAAAGACAACTGTAAATCATCTTCATCATCATCATCATCTTCATTTTCGTTTAACGTCCCTTGTTTTCCATGTTGGAGTAGGACGTGATATGTGTTGCCTCCACAGATGTCTATGCTTTGCCATATCTTCTGTGATGTTCAACTTCCTCATGCCTTCTTCCAGTACTTCACTCCAAGTCTTCTTTGGCCTACCTACTGGCCTGATACCTTTCACCTCCAGCTTTATTGCTCTCCCAAGTATGCTATTCTTATCCCTACGTTTTACATTTATAACCAAACCATCTCACTCTCGTTTTTTTAAAATTTATGTTCAAGGTTTTTCACCCCACATCTTCTTTTGACCTCTTCATTAGTAATCCTGTCCTGTCATTTTACTCTTGACATGTATCCCGACATTATGTCACAACTAGCTAGCAGCCCTTACAGTCTTTTCGTTAGTGCCCAAGTTTTCGCTGTATATAGCAATGCAGGCCTCACACATACACAATAAACCTTAGTTCTTTTATCTAGTGGAATGCTGTGGTTTACTAGCTAGCTCTCCAATTCTCTCCATTTACTCCAAGCACAAGATATCCCATACCTTACTGCCAATTCTACTCCTCCTCCACATGAAATCACATCACTAAGATAACGGAAGCTGTCCTCTATTTCCAGTCTATCTTTTCCTACCTCCAATCTCTGTGGCACTGCTACAACTCCCCTCACACTTGTTGGACATCTAAAGTTATATCCTGCTCTTCTTAGATTTCCAAGCCCTGAACATCTCTGGTGGCACCACCTTTTACAACTTTGACACCATATTGAGTTTGCTCCGTTTTCGTCGCAAACCCCACAAGGACACCTTTTCCTTCGTGCCCTAATAGCAGGTACTCTACCCATTACCATCTCCTTGGTCTTATTTGTGTTTACCTTTAATCCCCTAGTTTCCATATCTCTTTTCTATGCCCCAAATTTCTTAACTACCTCCTCTTCTGATTCAACTGTTTACACTACGTCGTCGGCATACAACAAATCCCATAATCCTTCACCTGTTGCCTCCCTGGTTGCCTCCTGCATTACCACCACAAATAGCAGGGGACTCCGTGAGATTAGTGCTGACCCTTGATTTACTCCCATTCCAATCGTCCCAAACTAATCTGAGGTACCTGATAAAACCCTCAATGAACCATACATTCTCTGTAACATCACTGAATCTAAGTGTTGAGGAAAATTTTCTCTCGGTGTCCTAATCTGCTAACAGTAGTAGTGGTAGGTTATCTCGCCCTGTGGTTACCTTGCCCCAAGTAACTTTGCCCCAGATTTTGGTCATCTCACCCCAAGGCTTGGTCATCTCACCAAAATCTGGGGAGAGGTGACTTACATGGGGCGTTTATCATCTGTGACATGAAAATAGTTGTTATCAAAACAATATGTTATCATTTTGTTTATTTGGTTAATGATATCTTATTACAATAATATAATTATTGTTTTTATTAACTTGGTGAATCTGGTAAGAATAATTTGAATGTGATATTTTGTTCAGCCCTCTGAGGAAAACATAAATCTGTTGCCAATTTGTGGGTTTGCAGTCTGTGACAAGTTAAACCTCAAGCACATCATAAAATCAGATCACTTCCTCAACCGTTATTTCAGTGGCGAAAACAGCTCAGAGCATAACGGTATGTAATGCAATATATATTTAATATTATTCAATTTTTCATCTGTAGTTGATTCAATGATTCAAGCTTCAGTGAAATTTGAATCCCATGTTCTAAATGAGGAGAGAACTGGGTTCTAGTTGGGAAAGCAAAGCATCTATGGATTGATAGATGGACTACTAGTTCCTAAACGGGCAACATGGCAATATGGCAGTATAGCACCTCTGTCCATCCAATCAACCCATAGATGCTTTGCGGTCCCAACTCAAACCCAGTTCTTTTTTCTTTTAGAACATGGCGAATTATGCATATGAAGTATCTATATGCATTACACTAGTTTTAATTTAAGTGTTGTACCATTTTTCAAGCTTTTTATGAGTGATTATGCCCTAGATGTTGGGAGTAGTTGGTCCATCTTTGACATTTAAAACTTTACAATGAATGGAACTGAATTTGTTTATGGGTTATTAGCAAAATTGTATTATGTGAAAATAAACTTTTTTCGTGAAAAAGAAGGCTGAAAAAGGTTGCTGTCATGTGGAAGTCATTTCTAATTACTGCCAAAGCTCTTAGAGTAGACTGGTTAGGAAACTTAGCAAACTACAAGAAAGATTACAAAGTTTCTTTGTTTCATGTTGTTTGCACTGTCACGGTTAGGATCTTTTGTTCTTTGTGTGATGCTTCATTAGTCTATTGGCCTTTGCTCAGTTTTATCTCAAAGCCTTTTAGTTGTGCACGGTCAACGTCATATTTCAATAGGGAAAAGGAGAACAAAAACGTATAACAAAGAAAGTCATCATGTTTCCTAACCAGTCGACTCTACTAACTTTGTTACTGTGACACAAATTCGTTTGCACCAGTCACTGTACACTTTCAAACAAGTTTGTACTGTATAATAATTAGAAAGTTTGTTATGATTCTATAGGTTCTCACTTCAGTTTTTTGGAGCTTGGTCAAGAAGTGCCTAGAGCTGCTGTAAATGTTACGTCATGTGCAAGTATCTGTGCTTTACTCGAGCCTAAGAATTTGGCTAAGAGGTAAAACAATTTATACAAGGACTGGCATTCTTAAACTAGTTTGATCATTTTTGTAACTACATTATCATATTATTTATATTTTTTTCAGGGGGTTCATGAGGCATCAGGGATCTGAGAATTCTCCCCGGAGGGACTCTCCCTAAAAAAAGTGGTGGGTGGTCGTTTTATCTTTTAGAGTTTAAAATTCGTGGTCTTGCTATCTTTTAGGGTATCTCTACGTGATTGCTATCTTTTTGGGCTCCATATTAAGCTAACCAGCTAGTGAGAGTCACCGCTCAGAAACGCGAGAGACCATCCATGCGAAAACCGAAGCAAAATCATAGATTTTATCGATAATGCTGAAAAGCGACACGTGATTTGGTGTACAAAGACTTGGACATGAATGCAGCTGAATAATGGCACCATCGACAGTCACTGCGGATGGGGAAAAAGCCTGATGTCATGATAATGCATTCATGGCCTCTAATAAACCGTTAGTGTGACAAAAAGTGTTTCAGATCAAAGTGCATTCTTTTTAGGGGTAATAAAACGTTGTTGTTGCAAGGTGTTTATGCAATAATAAATTATGACAATTTTAATTTGTTTCCTTAAAGGTCTTAGAGGCAACCTTCTGTGTAGGGGTGAAAAGAAACGACCAACTAGAAACCTTGTCTGTATGCGGTAGATCCCTGTAAATGTACGTGTGCGGAGTTTGCCCCCGCAGACAAAAAATCCTAGGTACGGCTTTGTTAAGTGTTTGCAAACATTAATTTACTGTCCTTATATTCACAGCAGTGAACCAAATGGTTATCAGCTTGGGTCACTGAGGAAAAAAGATGTACCATTCATTAGCAAACTATGGGAATATAGTAGGGATGAGACGACTGTGAAGCGACTAAACAGTCTGATTGAGAATTCGATTACAGCTGGATGGTACAAAGAGGATGATCTTGTCTCCTGGGTCTTTGTGATGGAGTATGGAGGGATGGGCTTGTTGAATACTCTGCCAGCCCATCGGAACAAAGGACTTGCCAAATCGTTGATTTATCACGTGTCACAGAAACTGCTCGCTGATGGAAGGATTCCTTATTGCTTCATTGTTAAGGACAATGAAGTGTCGCAAAAACTGTTCAGTAAAATGGGATTTCAGTATTTTATGCAATTCAGTGTTGCATTTTTTGTAATTAAATCTAAAGCCAATAATCAGCCTAACAAAATGTAAAAACAGTACAATTTTTTTTAAAAATGTTTTTTTTTTCAGTTAAAAGTTGATTCCGAAGTAAAATATAGACAATAAGGGACATTAATTTTTGTACTGTAAATAGATTGATAGCAATTTTTTTAAAATTATTTTGTTCATAAAATAATAGCTCGAATCAAAACAATTATTATAAAACTTATTCCTGTTTAGCTGCTACAAAGCCACTGAAAGTACTGTACCAACATAATTTTTTTTTTCTAATTTTTTTGTAAGTTATCAGTGATAAATTTTTTGCTCTCTTTGGTGCTGAATAAAAGTGAAAAAAAAACACTAAAATTTGAAAAGAATCCTTGTGTAGTTTCAATTTCGAACCTTCTTCATTGGAGAATTATTAAAACATTTTAATAATATAAAGTGGAAAAAGAAAAATCATGATCATGATCATGATGCCGTTGAACGGCGAAAGCTAAGATCTTTTAGAGCTTTTAAAATTTAATATCTATCACAAACTTTTACAACAGCTCTAGGCAGCGATAGCTTTTACCCATTTTATATTTTTTAATCATGCTGTTAAAAGACAACTTCATTAGATCGGAGAAAAATGAATTGATCTACTATCACTTTGATAGCATAATTTGTACAACTGTACAACTAATTATTCAAAGTTGTTCTTATTGGTATTGTTCTTGCAAACGCGCAAGTATGTTTCACTTATTATAAACAAAAAAAATATTTTCAGATATGATAATTATTTTTTATATAACTAAAATTTTATTAGAAGATAACTTAAATGTTACATGTTATTTCTAAGGGACAAAATATATTGATTAATAACTTATTAATAAATAAATAATTGTAATCAATTAGATAATATAAATAAGATTTTAGATCTCTCTGCTTTTGAAAGCTGTGGGACATATCCTTTAATTTTGCTTTTGAATATTACTATAGTATTTAGTTCCGAGTATTATAAAGTCAGTTAAACAAAGTGTTCATACAAATTTTCTCCCTATTGCCTAGAACTGTGGTTGACATAGAGAAAGAGAGAATTAAACCTTTTTTTTTCGGTTATCCAGCTAGAAAGGGTGTTCCGCAAGTGTTGGACTGTATTCACTATTGCAATGCCAAAAGAGATGTACAGTTGATTCAGGTTCATCACGACACAAAGTACATTTATTGCTTTCAAGAGTACCAATTTCCCTTTGGAACTGGCTGTAGCTAATATTCGGTGATAAATTTTAAACTGAAAACTTTCCAAATTGTTTAAGATCATAATAGGTTTTCCATGCACTCAAATGTTGGGCATAGAGATCTCGGTCACAGGTAACGGGTCACAGGTCTAATTTTTGCTAAATCAGGAACTAGCATCAGTTTGACAGTGGCTCCGTCAGAACAGTTTATTTCTAAATGCAACTAAAACCGAAGCTAAGCTCTTTGGTACGGCCCCTAGGTTGTTAGACATGATCACAATTTAAGTATTTAGGAGTGGTCTTCGACGACAGTCAGTTGAAATGAGCACATTATAAGTATCTCTTATCTAAAGCAGGCAAACCTAGGTTGGAACCTTAGGTCGCATTCGCTATAATATTTCCTCATCTAGTGCAAATACTATCTATACCTTTCTAATACGTCCAATTATAGAGTACTACGACTCCGTTCGGGGAAATTGTGGTCAGGTGAATAGTAAATCTATCGAGGCCCTGCAGAGTAGAATAGAACTTATGACAGTGACTCTGCTATGAACAACCTGAAATGGCCAACCTTAGCAGCTAGGGGAGATAAGAGTATTTTTAATCTAATGAATGAAAAATTGTATCAAAGGCCATTGCCCACAGTATTTTAATAACTATTTCATTTTAAGATTCACTCGCGTACAACTCGTATTACTAACTAACATATTATTTACAGAAGTTTTAAACTTGTTCGCTAAACTATCAACAGGGAACCCAGTAATAAGTGTGATCTCATTTCCCGACATCTTAAACATTTTCAGTTTTAAATTGTAAATGGTAATTGAATGTGAAAACACGGTTTTAGATATTTTCATCCGTAAATTATAAAGAATTTATTTCCAGAAGTCTTTCTTTTGCGGCATTTGAATTACGAACTGTAAAATAAATTAAGCATAAAATTCTGTTAACTGTAACTGGCTCTTGAAGAATAGCCATTGCTAACATCGAGATATTTTCTTCCTGCACCTCGTACCAGAACTAGCGTACACACGGCTCTATGAGCCTCTTGGCTCGCCTGGTTCGTTGGCAAAAACTAGTTTAAAGTTTTGTAGGTCACAGAGATATAGTTAACGCATGGCTAGAGCTTATATATATTTATTACATAGATATGAGTGTTTTACCGAAAAATAGATAACTCGTATTTTCCAT
>ERZ1740055.645-NODE-645-length-10328-cov-8.063175_pt1 | contig 10328 bp, 3 predicted proteins | sample MGYA00581747_ERZ1740055 | MGnify/ENA primary metagenome ERZ1740055 (study PRJEB43018, sample SAMN04849739) | marine metagenome | isolation source: floating plastic debris | place: Pacific Ocean | collected 2008-08-28 | study: EMG produced TPA metagenomics assembly...
GAAAGCTGAGTTAGCTTAGGCGGAAAAGAAGGTCACACAAAGATTCAAATCTCGGTAGAGCCGGGATCGAACTGTGGACGTCGTGGTTGGAGGGAAGAGATCTTACTAACTGCGCCAAACATGCCCGCGGTTTCAAGATAAGCATGCGTGTTTATGAACTGGTGTGCCCGATCACTTTTCTTGCAGGATTCAAACGAGCGAGGTAAATCTTCCTTATTGAAGTTTGAGTACGTCGAACCCAATGTCATTCAATTTAGCAATTGAACAGTGGACTGCTGAACCGAATACACTCCATTGTACCCATTCCACACCATCGGATTCGCAGCTCCATTTCCAATAACTAGTTTACTAAATAAATGGCAACCATTAAACTCAATCGTAAACTTTATATAATAAAAAAAGGTTTTTTGATAATGAATTTACTCTATCCTACCCGGTGGGGGAATATTTCGTGAGATTTGCTAGCCCGTCTTCAAGCTGCGCTTTGTCAACTTTCACAAGACACGCACCATCAACAATTTTGATGATATAGTGTGAGACTACTAAAGGTAGCACACACGAAAAAAAAAAACTCACACAAGGTACAAGAGATTTTTAATCTTTTTTTCATTGCACAAAACAAAACATGCTGATATTCGTAATTTTAGGTGTAAAATTAAGTTTTATACATCAGCAACTAGACAATGAGAGAAAGAAACAGAATCAACTTTGGTTTCCGTAGATATTTGAACGGAAAGAACAACCTTCACTTGGCGTCATTTATCCTCACTTTCCACAATCACTGGAAACAAGTGATTTTTGTTACAATTAACACATCGGATATATACAGTAGCACGTGATCAGTAAGACAAATGTTCAGCATGATATACAGGTATATCTCTATTACCCCTTTCTTCTTATACTTATTAATATAAACGAATAATACTGGCATGTACACGATATATGTACGGTCTTGATGTACAATGTCTGCATTTTCAACTCCCAAACCTCTACCCAAAAGACTCGCAGAAAATGACCCACGACTTGTGCTCGTCTGTTAACATTTACATCATTATCCGCTGTCAGTATGAGATATTATACGGATATTGCAATCGACTGTCTTAAAAACAGTTCTTGGAAAGAATTCCAGCAGCTTTCTTGCATTTCCACTGTTGCAGCACATTGGTCGCACAATGGAATGGTATGGTCTTTCCACCTCTTTTCTCAATCTTATAGAAAAGACGCTCACCGTACAAAAGCACTAGTGTTTTCTCTTCTTGTTCGGTTTGGACCCCTTGGCGGGACTGCTCTTCTTTCGTTTTTTCGTGCTCTCCTGTTCGTCAAAGAATCCTTTCTCTCGGTCGGCTGCGGAACGAAAAAAAAACGACGAGTTTAACTAAATCACATAGAAGCTTGAATCTAGAAAGATTATGGACAAACCAAAAATTACAGATTAAAAAAGTGAGAATAATATGGCGATGTTTGAATGATCAGCGAACTAGACTGCGAGCAGTCCCTTTCTTTTCCTCATAATCAGTCAAATTTAGAAGTTCGAGCGGCAAAACTGAAAGGAAAAACCGTTTAGAAACTGCTGACTGGTTGTATTATGGGCGGGGAAAGAAGAGGAAACATGCCTTCCCCCGCCCACAATACAACCAGTCAGCAGTTTCTTAACGGTTTTTGCTTGCAGTTTCGCCGCTCGAACTTCTGAATTCTGATTATGAGGAAAAGAAAGGGACTACTTGCAGTCTATCAACGAACCCGCCCCCCAAATGACGTAATATCCTGAGATATTAGGACTTAGACTGTCTTCTGTTTGATTTAAACTGTTCCAGAAAAGAGAAGAAGCAACTATATAAACACTTACTTTCAAAATACAAATGAAATAGCGCTAACGAGTGTGGGAAAGAAAAATAAATACCTCTGCTTGCTTCCTCTTCCAACTCTGACCAAGACTTGCCGCTTTCCTCGTCGCTTCCTAGTTCTTCTCCATCGAACTCTACACCGAGATAAAGAAATAAGTACTCACACAACTCACAAAATGAGGTTTATATCATACTGACTACTATAAGAACGTTTTTACGTTGCTCAGAGGTTCTCTGGTCTTAGTTTAAAATTAATATTCATGTTTTTGATCATCTCATTTCGCCCGGCTACCTACCCAGATGCTAACGAAACTGGATAATTGAGGTTCGACTTTACATTTAAGAACCCGCATGGCTGCCTACGGAGCGTTTTCACCTGATGTCATGACAGCCATGTTGGTGTACTCTCAACAAAAGAATTTTGATTCTTTTTTTTCCTTTCGAGAACCAACATGGCCACTGCGCCTATTGTATTTTGTGTTTCCTGAAATTGTGTGAAAACGCTCTATTTAACAATTAGAATAAGAGCTCGAAATTTCTATCGCCGGATAGAATGACGAGGGCAAAGCCAGAGTCATTCTATCGATTGGCGATAGAAATTGAGAGCGAGTATTCTAATAGTTTTAGTAGAAATCTCTGAAGAAGAAACAACAGAACAACAGTGCTTTCATTGATGATCAATTATCGAATTCATTCAAATAACCAATGCTGACGATACACCAGCGACTATTAGTCGAGTGAAACTGTCAAATTGATACTTCAAATTCCTTCTTTTCTTAACTTTGAGATATTTTACACCATATTTTGTTGCTATTTTAGTTTTCTCTGGAATTGCTTTTTGAATAAGAGCGTTTAGTTTCTCTTTCGAAACGTCTTCTGAAAAGCGGGAAAGGGCCGCCATATTGAATTACTTGTTTTTATCCCGCAGACGCTATCTATCATCTCACAGATAGTGAGAACAGTAATCAATCAGATTACAGTATTTGCGATAGATAGAGAGTAAATTTCTACTAAAGGTCAGTAGCTACGGTTTTATTGTACTCCTTAAACTTTAATAATAGAGGGCTTTAAGCGTGTCTTTCCTCCCTTCATGGTTCAGCTGGATTTCTACCCACCTGAATCGTCCTCGCTGGTCTCTGTCTCTGAAGAGAACTCCTCCTCGTCATCCGTCTCCTCTTCGTCATCTGAGCCAGATGGAAGATAATCACTCTCTGGTTCCTCTTCGTCGCCTTCATCTTCACTCTATAACCACACCAACAATTGGATAAAAATAAACCAAAAAAAGCTGTGAATGAGTCAATTCATAATGTTGCTAATGTGAGTGCTCATAGGTTTTCTTATTGGTTCGTTGAAAGTGTCGTAAGATTCACTCGAAAGGCTCACTGTTTACTGAGTCCTTGTGAGCTTGGATGATCAGACAAGCGCACGTCAATACTCTTCGCATTCGGATTTTTAGTCTCATTAGACCTTTAGTTTGACTAAGTCATACAAGTGCTGACCGTCACTGGCAAGATAATCAACATGAGATTTCCATGATAGGTTTGAATCAATGAAAACCCCAAAGTATTTTATGCTTTGTTTCTTGTTTGCATCTGAGTGAGTGATAAATGTTCATATTCTGACAACCAACAAATCATTTCTATGCTATGCGTATCCACAACTAAAAAACAACACAAATATATCTATTTATTATGCTTCGCCTACGTAAATTACGTTCACATATAATAAGAAACAAATATATAATATACAATATACATAAGGTGTAGACAGGGTCACCACAGCAACAGGGAGCCAATTACTGTGGGCCCATATTAAAAGGAACAAAAAACGTTAAAAAATACAAGTTAAGGTAGAACAAAAAAGCTATAATCTAAAAACAACATGAGATGGTCGTGTCCAGGAGGCGCGCAGTGTTGCATTTCATACATACCCTAACCACTACATATCATCCGGGAATGCCCCTATTTAATGGATGTGAAATTCAAGGACTTTTCCAAGACCTTCCTCGTTTTAACCTTTTAAAATAAATCCAGGACCTTCTCTATCAACAAAATCTTGAAAAACTTAAATGCTAAACACAGTTTTTTCTAATATCAGTTCGACAATACACTTTTTATATTAACTAGCTTTATTATTGAGCTTTACTGATTTTGCATAACCCTGACAATGAAAACCAGCAATGATCGATCGCTTTTGGATAAAAAACAGGCCTTGCAAAGTCACAGTTTTTGTTTTACAGCGCTGTCATATCAAAAATATTTTAACAAACAGCTTATTTTATATTATTTTTGGAAATATAGAAAGAATTTGTTTTGTGCCTTCCAGGATTTTCAAGGACCACTACCCAAATTCAAGAACTTTCCAGGGGCCGTAAATGTATTTCTCCAATTCTAAGACTTTCCAAGACATTCAAGGACGGTGGCAACCCTGAACAATATATGACTATCTTTTTTATCGATTTCACAATCTGTCTTCAACTAACTGAAACAAGTCGCGCAGAAAACACAATCCAAAAAAACTTTAAGATAATTTTTCAATAAAGTTTTGCCCAATGTAAACCTTCCTTTTTCAGCTGCTCTAAAGAAGCATACTTTAGAAAACTTAAACATTATAGCCATCGCCACGCAGACGCTTTGAGTGTCAGCTCCTCAGTTGTTCTGATAAAAGGCTAAGGCTCAAAACATCATCTCCTGACCAAACCACTTTATACGAGGTTCATAACAATTTTCAACCTTGCATGAGTTGTCTAAATTACAGGTGTTGAAAAGAAGGGATAACGCTCGAAACTCCAGCTCCTTACCCGCCTACAGCGACTACCAGAAGAGATTAAACCTGGAGTTGTCTAATTTATAATTTCTGTGAACAAGAGTAGATACTTAATGCGTCAACTCTTTACTCTAGGAACAGCAAAGATTATAATAATTCTATCTAAGTTTACTAAGAGGAAGGACTAACGATTGAAACGTCAGCTTGCAGTGAGGACCAGGAAAATTCAAATTTAAGTTAACATAGAAGTTCTAGGGAAGAGCCTATGCTCTAAACGTTACCTATTAACACTAATTACGGCGGTGATCAAGAAAATTCAGCCTTGAGTTGGGGAATTATTCATTAGTACCGCCTCACCGATGCACTTTAATAGTGTTTTGAAAACTTTTTAAAGAGTGCTCCAACGAATTACTAAACGCCAACCTACTAATATTGCTAACGGAGCTAAACCAAGTGGCTCTTGAAGCCAGTGCTTCACTTTGGTTCCTAGTGTTAAGCGGATGCGATTATCTCTGGGTGGGGCCCTAATCCATTACAAGTTAGCCACCAGCAAACGGTGGTACTCTATTTATGGACGTTGGAAAGCTGGAAAGCTGGATGAGCTTTCACAGGATTCAAATTTGGCCGAAGCTGGGGATCGAGCCTTGTGGTTAGAAGGCACTGATATTACCAAATGAACAAAGTACGCTGCCAATATATAAGGTAGAATTACCACAAGAGAACTAAATCAATATTGTAACTAGTATTTAAAGTACAAAAGTCTAAGACTAAAACTGTTCAAACAATAAAAACAGTTCAGCTATCCCTTACAAGCAAACAATAAAGTAATTTAAGAGTTAATAACTCAATTCAAAATATTCAAAGACTTGAGACCTCTATAAAAATACATTTTTTTTTTGAGGAATCTAAAGATCTTTACGAACCATGTATTGTGCAAAAAATAAGGTAGTCTGGACTCTCCAAATGACTTAATTGAGACAATAATTACGAATATCGTTCATCATGTTACTAATTATCTCTTTATTGCGCGGCCATACGACAAGTCTCTTTACCTCGCTTAATCCATGCCCCATGCTCCAAGAAATCTTCAGGATTAGTTAAAGTGCTTATTTAATTACAAATATCGTTCATTAAGTAACTGGTTATATCTTTATTGCTGTCACACGACAAGAGATTAACAAAGTGAAGTCAGAGTAAGGTTGGAGTCTCTTTACCTCGCTTTCGGGTTCCAAGAAACTCCATCCCCCATTTTCCAAGAAATCTTCAGGATTATCGTTGATGGTTTTCATGATTTTCCCCCAGTTTAAGCTCTGAATTCCCTCAGTGTACTTGATGTCACAAGAGCTATAAACAAGGAAGACAATATTTATTTTAAGGCTGATCTTGCTGTAATCAATTATAAATTTGACCTAAAGAAATAAAACTAACACGTAATGGTAGATTTAAAGAGTAATACCTGCTACCAACGATGCCTTGGTGCCCATGATGGTGGCTTCAATAGAGTTAGCTACCAGTACGTATGTGCCAACTATACTTGATGATTAAAAGTAACTACTTTACTTGCAGTCATTTGCTAAATACCACAGTTTTTCAATATTCTAGGAGAACTTAAAAACAGCACTGTATCACACAGTTCACAACACTGTTGAGCCCGTTCAGCAACACAGAGTGTATCAGCATCACAATAGACCAGCTTCGAATTCCCAGTCGCTGCTAATTCAAATAACTGTAGATTCATTTTATGTAGTCTTAGTCTCGTTCTGTTGTTAAATATTCAAAAATACTGGCAAGAGCGAGCGAGAAGTCACACCTCCAACAATACACAGTTGTAAGTAGTGTAAAGGTGCACTGGCATTTAGGAGTATTAAACATCATACTGAGGCTAAAACTGTACAAATTGAATACGTTGTCACTGTTGTCATCGGCAAATGCAAATTCAAAAATAACCTATTATCCTCTTTTTGGTACATACCTCATCCAAAACAAGAGACCTGTTAATGAGAATCAAGGAGTTCATCGCCCTTGGTATTTTTTTAGTATAAAAATCAAAATTCTTTCAAACTGTTTAAAAAGAAAATTAGATGTAGTTTAGGAGAATCTAGCAATCGGTCTAATGTGATACTTGGCCCGAAAAGTTAAAAAGATAAATGGCCCTGCAAACATCACCATGTCATACACTGCTTTTACTGACAAGTGCTTGAGCCATTTTAAGTCCCCAAAAAAGATTTTGAAAATAGGAGACTAGACCCAGGGCTTCAATAACATCCCTATCCAATGAAAGGGTGGCGTAAGAAAAGTCACACAAATATTTAATCCTTAGAAGGACCAGGGTTACAGCCCAAGGCATCCCGCTTGGCAGTCAGACATTTTCAGTCTCCTGAGTCCCGCACATACACACAAAAGAAGATATCGACCTTTCGATTCGGAGTAATAAAGGTAACTTCATCTATAACCATATATTAAATGAACTCCAGTTTTTACAAGTTTATGTACAGAAATAGCAAAAAGGACACTTCCTTACTTTAGCCAGTCTTTTACTGAATCCAAGGACGTCATAGGAATGGAACTGACGTGTTCCACCTTCCGGTGGTAGTCCTTGAAGATAAACACCATGTCGAAGTTCTTCAGATGGAACTGCAACAGAAATAAAAAAGTTCTTATTACAGTTAGTGTCGGTATTGTAAAAAATGGGCTCAGCTTTCTAAAGAGAGAGAAATCTATTAGACGTTGTTCCCTTTCTACCACAACACTAGATGATCGGTTACGAGTTTCAACTGAAGGACTATTGATCTTGCTCCTGTCATGAGCAGCTGGTAACCAAGTGGCAAGAGATAAAAGCAACCGTTAAAGGAGAGAATGATAACATACATACAATTATTATTAAGTATCGATATTTAAACATATAGATCAGAGTTATCGCGAAGGGGGGTCATCAGGTGCAAACGACCCCCCTTTAGTATGTCAAGAAAATAAAGTCTCCTTTAATTTTCAGAAAAATCCTATCACAATAATCTCATTAGAATTATTTCTACTATCCAAACTTTTATTATTGTATTTGACCAAGTATGCGCTCCCCCATTCAACAACAGTAAAATTTCTCAGGAAAACATGTCCATGGACCCCCCTAAATTGCTTCCACTTTCGACCCTCGAAGATTTCCTGCCCTTTACTCGACCCCTTTTCAAAAAATTTTGGTAATGCCTATGTAGATTACAAGTAAATTAAAACAAAATCTCGATACAAGATATCTATGAATAACTAAAAACATAACCTATATAGATAGCTCAAAATTAACTGAGAAGTTTAATTGAACATGGTATTTGAACTGTTGACTATGGAAGAGTTGATTATTTGATATGTGTAGTAATAAACAGCTGAATTGAGTTTTGTTTTAAAAGACAATGTAACATAAATTTAAAATGCTCATAAATAGTGTATATGTAAGTATATAGTACGTACTTTCCAAGGATATTAGTCGGGCAAGTGCTGTTCTTCTATCTGAAACTTACTTCTAGTTAGGATTTTCTCAATGGCACTTTTTACTACTGCCTAAAGATCTTGGCCTAAATTTCTTGGCTTGCCTTTGCCAAACATTAAGATTTAAAATTTTGTATCAAGTCAATCTTTTCTCTTTATTATCACCATCATAATATTAATCGTCACCACCACCATCATAAAACAGATTTAAATAATTTGCAGCAACACGTTGGCCTTTTTCACTTGCCCGCGGATAACCCTGAACCCAAGGCTAACTCAAGCCGAGGCAGCTAAGCTTGGTTAGAACCCGAACTGGACTCTGGTGTAACCACAACTATTGTCAAGAAATGTGAAAACTTGTTCCTCCTAGCAAAAAGTATACATGACATAATGAAGTTTTATTTAAAGATCTAGTTTAAGAAAGTCCCACCTGGACACGTTCAAAATGAACCAGTTCTACTTCATCCAAAGTAATGATGAACACAGGCTGATGATGGAGAAATACCAGGTTAGCAAATAGTATTAAAAGAATTTGCAAAAACACCTTAGACAAAGAAACTGACTGCAACACCTCGGAATACATTTATGACATTAAAACCGCAAGGTTGTGCATTTTAGAGCAATTTTAAATGACAAATATTTTGCTTAAAATAATAGTTTGCACTTCGAAATTTTAGCTCCTTCAATTTTGTAACTCACTCCAAACTCAAAAAGTTTTTGAACTTTTTCACACTGTTGGTGTCCAGCGTAATTATTATAATTATAATAATGATAATTGTAATAATAACAACAACAACAAAAACAATAAGTTAAGATGAAAATTAATAATAAAAATAATCATCTTTATTTTACCACGATTGTGGTAATGATGACAACAATAACAACAACTTAATAATAACTCTCAGAAATGTGCGTTCAGTTATAGGTGTTAAAGTTCACTTTATCGGTTTTAAATCTCAACTGTTAAGAGGTAAATCAGTTGGCTAATCGAGATGAAAGAAAAAAATATAATTCAAAGGTTAGAGTGGCATTCGAACCCGGTTAACCTGCAATCAAATGCAGCGACTCTAACTAATGAGCTGCTGGCTCATATGTCAGTGTTTCAGTCAACTAAAGAAATATGAAGAAAGACTGCAAAGTCAAACAATACTAGCTAGCTATTGGCTAATAAAAGCCAAGTGGCTAATGGAGCATTTGCTTGTCTTTGGTTTCTGTAATGGTTAGCAGACAAGAATCTTTGACTCCACTCGGACAGTACACTAATACATCACAGGTTAGCTATCAGCAGAATTAAGCTGGTAATCAACAAGAACGCACAGCTGTAAATTAATTTGTGATACGAATATTTAGCTGTTTTTAAAGTAAGCATCGGATACTGAGAAGTCTCTATTACAGGCTTAAAACAACATTCGCTTATTATACTGGTCTCAGCCTTGCAAATAGTCATTCTCGATTCTTTGTAAACGGTGAACCAGTAAAAATACATGGCATGAGACGTGATTGCAACATAGCAGCTAAGTCGGCAGAAGTTGAAGAAACTGATAACAAATTGTGATCAAACAAATGTTAACTGAAATTGCATGATCTCAAGATAACTCTTCCATCCTCTTATACTCTACTGATACTCTGGAACTAAATGAAACGAACCAAAAAGAAGAAAAGCCACAAAGACTTTCACGGTTCAAAAAACCAAATAAAGGTAATGTTTTAGAAATTTTTAAAAGTAACTGCTGCAGCAAAATGAAAAACACGTTCAATTTGTGATAATTCTGCTTTATATTTCTGAGATTCTGCTCCATATCTCCGAGATTCCATATGTCAGTACGAACAAACTATTCTAAGCGTATTAACAGGTGGGTTTCCTACTCCTGTGAGATATAACATACCTGTTCCACAAGATTTACTAAACAGTGAGTTGTTGGTTGTAGCCTGACGGTACTCCGGTGGGGAACGCCGTAAAACCTAATTAATGGAAGATATGTTTTTACTGATTTCTAATAGCATTTCGGTTTTAGAGAGTAAAAAATAATGATAGCAATAAAATAATAAGAACACTAATAATGACAAAAAAAAAGTTTTGCATCTCTCTTGATAATTCCTATAGATGATAATCATGCTTATGATGGAACGCATGCCGATGATGATGGGGGCAAAAACTAGCTTGGTGGTGACGATCATGATGTTATTGGTGGTGATAATACGTGACAAGAGCATGATGGTGGTGGTGTGACGATGATGTTA
>ERZ1740055.646-NODE-646-length-10327-cov-8.714953_pt1 | contig 10327 bp, 5 predicted proteins | sample MGYA00581747_ERZ1740055 | MGnify/ENA primary metagenome ERZ1740055 (study PRJEB43018, sample SAMN04849739) | marine metagenome | isolation source: floating plastic debris | place: Pacific Ocean | collected 2008-08-28 | study: EMG produced TPA metagenomics assembly...
TTCCTTATCCTCCTCCTGCTCCTTCTTCCATCCTTTCACTCCTCCTCCTTTTCCTCCTCCTTCTCTTCCTTATCCTCCTCCTGCTCCTTCTTCCATCCTTTCACTCCTCCTCCTTTTCCTTCTCCTTCTCTTCCTTATTTTCCTCCTGCTTCTTTTTCCACCCTTTCACTTCCACTCCTCCTCTTTTTCCTCTTCCTTCTGTCTCCTTCAGCTCTTACTAATACTAATGCTATAAACAACTCCTACAACTATTTTTGAAATTATTATAGTACATTTCAACCTTAATCAAAGATTCTTTAGCTTTGGCGGCTTCCTCTTCTTGTTTTCTTCTTTCATCTTCAGTCAAATTGCTGTTAACAGTGAAGTTGGGGGTCTGATGTTCCGACTGTACGTTCAGCACGGAGAACACAGATATCATTAGTTGTGTTGCTGCCTGAATGTCGCCCGCCAAAACTTTGTCATATATGGCACCATTTTTACTGGACAATAACTCGAGGTTATCAGATGTCATTTGTGGCTCTGTCACCTAGGAGACACAGATTAAATTCACTTACTAGTTGACTAGTTTAAAAAAAAACAGTTGAAATTTATTTACTTTGCCAAAGGACATCGAATTTGAGTTATCGCGAATAGTTCCATAGTTTAAAGTTTGTAGACACTGCTATAAGACGTATTTGACTGACAAATTTTAATAAGACCGTCGTTGAAAAAGTATTTAAGATAAATCCTCGATTATTGTTGATCTGCGCCGTGCGTAGTGACGCTTCGAACGGTATTCTTTCATCATAGGATACAAGATTGTGAACAAAGCCAGTCATAATTTCATTTCATTACCAAAATTGAAAGCTTTCGTTACCCTCACTGTAAGATACAAAGTTATTTATGCAATGCATGTTACCTATGGGTGGCAACTCTCATAACGATAATCCCGCTGTTTATCATTCCATTTTAAATGCTTTTCTAAATATGCAATATGGCATTGAAATTGTTTAAAAGGGTAAGTGATAAAAGTCAATCAATTCCCCAAAAAAATATTTGAAAGCTTTGTAATGTTATCTTTTAAAGACTCTACAAAAGTATTAGTAGTTTCTAACCATTTTCGAAGACAATCTTAGTAACTCTGTAAGCTATAAAGTCAATATAAATGAAATTCGTACTCTAACTTTGAAATCAACTTCGGCGTAGCTACCAAAGGCATCGCTTATTGTGGCGGTGAGGTTAAAAGTATAGTTATTCTCTTTGGGGCCAACAGGGAGATTAAATGGTTCAGGTGACATCTCGGATCCGATGTAGATCAAGTTTTCTTGTGTTGTATCAGCCCTTATTATGTAGGAAAACTTGTATGATAAAGGGAGGTCTGGGTCGTACCATCCGGGACACTCAATTGTGAAGAGAGTTTCCAATGCAACTCCATTGGTAGAACTAATATTGCAACTTCCATGTTCAGGGGGCAAGTTTACTTGAAACTGAAATTCCGTGTAACCTTCTGATTCAGCTGCAGGAAAGGAAAAAAAGTAAGATTCGAGAAGGCATTAATCTCAACATATTGAATATGTTTATCATCTGCGGACCTGTATGTCCGAAGTTAAAAATTCAGTTACAGCTCTGTAATGTTCTCAAATACTTGGAAAACGTTTGCGTCAATGTTTTAGGGAAAAGACGGCAAATTTTAGCTCGCAGAAGCTGTGGCTTCATAGCGCAATTGGTAAGAGCGCTTTACAGGTATTGAAGAGGTTCCGGTTTTAAGCTTCTTTCAAAATGAATATATTTCAGTCTTTAGCAATTACTAACGTCGTTTATATCGCGGAACCAACTCAATCACAGTAGAACACCTTTGCGTGGCATTGAAGAAGGCAGCTTAGTTGGTAAGGGCGCTGCACTGTCATCACAGAGATCAACGTTTCCTGGTTTCTTTCGCATTTATCTCAACCACAGAGGAATGATTCTAAAATATTAGTTATTTACAAACTGTGAATATATATTTACAGTAATATTTAATCACTAATGACTTTTTCTTTATCCGTATTCTTCTATTTTTGCTATGTAACATATCACATAAGTTGACAAAAAAAAACATTTAAATCAATTACTGGAATTGGATAAAGGTCGAACAAATAACTTGACGTTGCGACCGTATCACACACTCTTCATCAGGCAACTAACAACCTGTCACGTGACGAGGTGTGTCACGCGACAAGAGGCTGTCAATAATTTTCACTGCCCTGTCCCTCCTGCGACAATGCGTGTCTGAGCCCCCCCTTCTTATTGAGAGAGGGGTTTTCAACCCTTTCCCAAATTGCCTCACACGAGTCGTATATCATGAACTAAACTATCCAGTTTTTAGTATCTACCAAAGCAACCGTCATTAATTTCGCAAGCTCTGATTGGCTCCCGTAATTCGCAATATCTACAATTATTAGTTGATTTTGCAGTAAAAATCAAAGTTTCGTCGCGTTTCCCATCAATTTTTGAAAAGGAATTTTTTGCTTTAAACTGAGAAGCCATTCAGTTGAACACAAGTAGGGCAACAAAATGTGGCATTTCGGTTTTTTACTTTACTGGTAAGAAGAAAATAGTTTTTGTATTGCAGAAATTGCTGAAAAGTCACAGGAGTGATATTCACAAAAAAACAACAAGGTATATAAGCAAAGCCATAATATGCACTAATATTGTGAAAGGAATAGCACATACTAAGATTAGCAAAACTGAAGTCTTACATTGTATTGTTTCTTTGACTACCAACAGAATCCTGGTTAACTCGGATAGCTAACACTTTGTTTTCGCAGAAAATGTTGGCTTTATAGGCGTGCACAATCTTTTCTTTGTAACAATCTTAAAATCTGGCACTAAACATGCAATAGCCACTCTCAGTCATATGAAATATAATCCAATTTCTTACGTACAAGCTGAAACTCACTATAAAATTAACGAATTAAAAACGTTTGGTTCTACACTTCAAATCTCAGCATTTTTCTCTGCATGATCTCCGACCTCTTAGCTACAATAGATAAGCAAATATTATACAGGTTTTTACGATTATTAAAGACTCCAACTTAGGACTGATTAAATCTATCAAAAATCGCAGTTAATTGACACTAAAAAATAGCTTATAAGAGAACTTACTTTGCAGTTTATATTACCGCAAAAAATTCGCGTTTTGTTCAAATCAAAAGTTTTTTTAGGGATTTCCTTTTAAAAAATGTACTCTTTGATAAAAAATAAAATAAAAAGATATGTTATGGGCACTTTAAGTGATAACAAAGATTTCCATCCCAAAGACCATTTCATGACGTCATTAATTGCCTACAGAGTTAATAATATTCATTAGTACTGTAAGTCTGTGAATATGCAACATGAGGTGAAGTTCAAGTTCTTATGAAATAAAGCTGTCATTTACCTTTAATACCTTTAAACTTGATCATAGAAAACGTCCCAGGCGTTAACACGCCAGGAGAAATTGCAAGATTCTTGGAAGCACGTCCGGTACTTGTCCTAAATCGTTCATCGGGGACCTGCTTCCATTTTTCGCTCGGTTTTCTCCTCTCGAACAGATCCCAGTGGTAATGCAATTGAACAGTTGATCCATAGTTAATACACTTTCCTTCAACAGAAAGTTTCTCTTCACTTACTTTCTTTGCTTTGCAGTTAACTACACAACTAAAATGCAAATACCATGTCAGTTAATAGAATTTTGAACTGATGAGAAACTTTTTACTTTCTCTCATTTGTAGTAAGGTCTCTTACAATGAAGTGTTACCTGGCTCACTATAGTATTTTTTCTATTATTCATTTCCGAGTAACAACTCATTTGATGCTGGGAAAACACAAGTGTTGTGGAATTTGTGAACATTTGAAGTTGAAAGTGCAGAAAAATTAACAAATTTTTAAAATTTTCAGAGTCGCGTATGCACCAGTTTATCAATAACAAAGAAACATAAAATCTGGTCTTAGCTACACAATTTCATAAAAGCCGATAATGACAAAAATAATATAGCCAATGCAGGATGTGTTCAAGTGCCTGGATACACTAAAACAGCACGCGACTAGTGAGCAAGCTTATCAGTATTAGTGTGTTCACGTGTCAGAAAGGTGACGAGTGCGTTCATAGCAATCAGTTTTGGAAACAATGTAAGACACTATAAGCAATATTGTTCTTACGAGGGGCTGACACTCGAACATACAACTTTTTGCTTTGCTTACTGTGATAAATAAAATTTTCATTTTGAGTTTATCAAACCACGTGTAAAAAAAGTGACCATAAGTGTAAAGCATAATTTTAAAAGCAAAAATATATAATTCATGTAAAAGAACTTTTCTGCTTCAAAGGACAACTGAAAAAAAAATGCATATTGACTTCACTCTCAGCTTCCACGAATTATGGGGAAAATTGCTTTCTTGATAAAGCCGGTATGTTGTATGTTAATAGTAGTGCAATGATATTTAGCGTTCTCTAAACACGTGACCACCCTGGTTAGTTTGCTCACCACTCGCGGGTAGCTAAGTGGTATGTAGGCACGTGACCAACTCCTGCAAATGGCCAATGGCCGGGCTAATGACTGAACACACTTAAATGCAACAAAACACAATAGTTCTCTTCAAAAATGGATTGATATGTGTTCTTTCAAACATAGATGCATTTTGATGAATCAGCAGTTATTTAATTTCGATAAAATAAGCAAAACCTGGATTCCCGTTCAAGCAACTTATGAATTAGCTTTAAGTAAGTTTAAAGACAAAAATTTTAAAAGGCAATTGAATGAATGAGAAATACTTACTCGATTAGCAAAGAAGGTGGTTCACCAAGAACTATTTTCAGTCGCTGGCTAAAGCTAGCTTTGCGCTTGTCTTTCTGTATCCTTAGCTCGATGACATAATCACCTAGATTCAGATGACCTGTGTTGAACTGAAAGCTCGGTGATGATATATTCATTGGCCCGAGGCCTGATCCAAAACAACCACCAAATGCGGCGTCACTTTTCTCTGGTGGTACTGGCAACATCTCTTCAACATTTTCTGGAAAACTCTCGTTTGCTTTACGGCATAACCACATGAAAAGCATGTTGTCATGGAAACCGGGACCAAAGTCCGGATCATGGGATGTAGTCCCATTTATTGTAATATCAAGGGAATATCCTTCACTCCGTCCGTCTCCGCCAGCAATATTAGCTACCAGCTGGCTTTTTTCCACACAGATAAAGCCATCCGTTGTGTTTTTAACACCGTCGATTCCAAGCATTATCACTGTAAAGATCATTTTAACAATTCCAAACGGTAATGAATACTGAGGTATAAAAAGGTTTGAGTTTGATAAAATAGTAGAAATGTTTAGCGAGGTTACAGTTTTATTTGAAGCGTGGTATTGGAAAACTTTCCATTCAAATTGAGTTCGTCGCGAAGCTTGACAGTCGATGATATTTTTGGTGGAAATAGTAAACTGCTGCGATCGAAAAATTTTCATACAAGATTTAGGTGTCCCGCCAATACCAACCATTTCTACTTGAGGGTAAATGCATGGTCTTTTGAGAAGAACACTGGTAAAGTTACTGATCAATTGTGACACTTGATTATTTGCCAAGATCTTTACTGGGTACATTTTAGGATCCTTATAACGATGACTAAATTTTATAGTTTTTTTATCATTTTCAACTTCAATGAAATGAACTTCAGAAAACTCTTGCTTCCTATATTTGGTTCCAAAGAATTTTATGCTGCCATCTCCAAATTGAATTTCAACAGCCGAATTTGTTCCAAACTGTGTAAAGGTAAGAACAAAACTTGTTGTTTCATTCAATACACGAGGACTGTTATCTGAAAGCTTCATTCCGATGATGGACTTCTCAATTAATAATGGAAATATAACTGTGTGATTACCAAGAACATTGGAAGATTTAAGGGTAAAATTGAAAGCTCCCACAGAGGAATACCAGTGTTTCCTTGTTAAAATGCTACTATTCGTAGTATCGAGGGATGATCCATTACCATAGTCCCACGTAAACGTAACTCCACTACCATTGAACGCAGAGACCTTAAACAATACAGCAAATTCAAGAGGAAAGACATTTTTATTCCTCCCTCCAGCAGGTTGCCCTAATAGTGGGTCGTCATTTGTTCTTTCAACTGTAATCACTACGTCTGTGATTCGTTGTTGGACCTCAACTTTGACTTCTTTCCGAATTGAGCTGACCAAGTTTGTTACATTCATTACTGCAGTGTAACTACCGGCTTCGATGTAGCTGAAAAAAGATACATATATATATATATATATATAAAATTAAATCTTACTTTAAACAGTCCGTTTGCTTGCCGATTCATTGAGTGTGAAGTTTAATGTTTCGAACATCTGAAAAAGTTTTTAATCGTTTTAGTGTTTTAGAAAACACCTAAAACTTATCTATCATTTGGTAAACTATCCACTTTCTATTCAAAAGTTAACTTAAAGGTTTGAGATTTCAATCGGCTTTTCATCAATAAAAGTTAAATCCTTTAACCGGAGCTGGTGCTAATCTCCGGTTTCTGTAGTGTTAAGTGGACGAGAGTCTTTGACTCCCCCTGGATGGGACACTAATCCATTACAGGTTAGCTCCCAGCAGTCGCTGGTACTCATTTACCTACCCCGGAAGGATGGAAAACTGAGTTAGCTTAGGCGGGAAAGAAGGTCACACACATATTCAAATCTCGGCAAAGCCGGGGATCGAACTGAAGACCTGGTGGTCCGAAAACAGAGATCTTACCAACTACACTAATCATGCCCACCCAAAAGGCAAGGTAAAAGGAGAATAAGGGCGCTTAGAACCTTTTGCCAACAGTTTCCTTGGTTAAAGATTCGTTTACGTTTATCCTATTTTATACAATGAATTTCCCCCTATGTGTACCAATGTGAACGTGCGTTCTCGAAACCCAAAAAGTGTTTGAAAATAACTATTATATAATGTACTTCATATATGCGATACATTAGAGATAAAAAAGTTATTCTCTGGTAATGGCTTTTTAAAGAAAAAAAATAAAAAAGAATTCAGGAAACATTCAGGACTCGGCATTCGAAACTTGGCTACCTATATTATGTGCTCAATAAAATTATTTAATACATCGTTATCGGGAAGGATACCAGTGAATGGGCTAAACAGTCCGTCTCGTCAAATAAGAAAAAAAAAACTAGGAGTTTAAACCCTTAGACGGCCAAGGCATTTTTATAACAAATTCAGTAACTTAAGGGGAGCAGTCATATGGAGATTCCCCTTTGAAAATTCGATGGGCAACGCTAAAGCATTTCAGTAGAAAATCGAAAAAAAGAAAAACGAAGGAAGGGAGATCCATTGGATCCCCCTCCAGCCCTTCCCTGGGTGTTCATGGGTTAAAATGTAAAATGCAAATAAGTTCGAATGGAATTGCTCAAGAACTCATGCCTGACCATTTTATGGCCCATTTTGCTTTCAGTTGAAGATCTAAATGGAAAACCGTTGGCACTAATTTGAATTTGTTGACAATTTCGTGGAATTCAAGATAGTACCTGTGATTCTCAATAATGTATTCTTGGAATTCTCCTGTAACTAAAGTCGTGTTATCACCGTAATTCAGCACAAATGTTGCGTTAGTTGGCTTCGTAGCTCCAATAGGAAGAGTTAAATTAAAAGTAACCACTTCAGGAGAGATTCCCTTTGGGCTGTCAGTTATCAGAGTAAATCTTTCAATCGGATTCTGAACAATGATGGTCTTGGATATGACCTCCGAGCTTACTAAGTTAGAAACAACCAATTCAAAGACGTATATTCCCGGTATGTCGAATGAAATACGTGAAGTAAAGTTATCATTTTCACTGAAACTGCGTGAGGCAAACAGAATGCCGTTGGATTTTAATAAGGCCTTTGCGTTTGAGCCTTTTGTCATCCTCGAGTATACAATGACATTCTCATTGGTTTTATAGGCCTCCTTGGAAGTCTCAAACCACAGGCCTTCAATGGGAGTCTCTACATTCACGTAAAATATGATAGCCATCGGCTTTGTGACCAGATTGTATGCAATGGCGCTAATGCTATAGTTTCCTGCTCTAGGAAAGAGATTAGAATGAATAGTCGCTGCTCCTGTGCTTCCATTGGCCACTAACCACTGACCAGTTATGTTTGAGACATTAAACGTAAGGTAATAACTCACATTTGTTCCTGAAGATACTGAAAAATAAACAGTCAAGTTATGGTAAATCGAATGGTTGTTAGGAACGGATCCTATCTTAAAATTAGTGATTGGTTCTTGGATGATGATGGCAGTTGTAGCTGTTGCATTTGTTAGCTCGTTAGCGGCAACTGCGGTGGCGTAATAAACACCAGCTCGAGGAAAGGTGTGATTTGTACCCATTACAAATAAACTGTCGACTTTCAACCCGGTAATACCATCAAAGCGAAACTCGTTGCTTATGGACAGCGAAATGTTCACATTACTTCCTTTTCGAAGGGTAAAACCAATGGTGACAGTTTTATTCACTTGGCTGGGATTGACGGTCCGGAAATCAAGTCCTTCGACGGCTTCAATGATTTCAATGCTCTTACACTGGGCAAGTCCAGCCGACACTTTGTTAAAAGCCGTAACTTTGATGGCATAGCTGTATTTAAGAGGAAGAAAAAGTTAAATTCACCATAAGCTTAAATACCTGATAAAACTTTACAATTTTTTTATTAGAGGCTTCTTAAAAAAGAGAAGAAATTTTGGCAGCTTTTCTACAGGAAGTGTTATAAATCCAACCTTTGTTATGAACGAAAGTTAATTTTTTGTCCTTTTTTTCTAATTCATTTCTGCAAACGGTCTTGACCGGGAATCTTTTGATTAGGATCCCAACTTTTAAGCAAAATCTTATAATCTAAAATCTGAAAGAAAACTCCTTCACTACCATTTTGGATTTCAACATTTTTTTATCGTTGTAACTTAGTTTGAACCGCGGTGATACCCAAAAACGGTTATTTTCAAAAATTTAATTTGTATTAAAAATAACTACAGAGAAAAGCAAAAATACTGTCAAGTACAGCTGTTAGAGCAATGCACCATAGAATTTGTTTTCTGGCTTCATATTTTAAATTACGTAAACTGTCTTCCAACATTTGACCAATAACGTCGTTCATAATGTTCAGGCCAAAGAGACATTTTAACCAGAAACTGCTCTCATCCTCTGACCTGTTCCAGTTATTCTGGCACTGCATAGCTTAGTTGGTTAGAGATGGCTTTCATGCACTGACCTGTTCCAATTATTGTGGCATTACATAGCTTAGTTAGTAAGAAAAATGTATCGGTATCTCAGATTTTATGTACAAAAGTTTCGTTAAGAGTCTCTGTTTCGTAACTTTTTATTTGTTTAAATAACCGCCATTCTATAAAGTTTTAAACAACGTTTTTGTATTTAGAACTACTAAAAGGACTAATATATATGTACCTTCCAGTATTATTGTATTGGTGTTTAATATATTTCTGATTAAAAGTTGTTTTGTTTGTTCCTTCTCCTAAGTCCCAAATGAAGCTGACGTTAGTTCCTCGAGTCATGTGAACTTTCAATTTAATAGTTCTGCGCGATAGTACAAATTCCGGGAGTAAAAGCGCCAAATCAGTTATGGGATGCTGTACCAGGATCTCCTGGCTCTTGACGACCGAACCATGGATGTTTCTTAGAGAAAGAGTGATATTATAGTATCCTGGTTCTGTAAAAGTAAAGTTCACAATCACTTGTGATTTGAGTAGAATGTGAACGGCGAGGGCGTACTTGGTGTTAGTTTTGGTTGTACTAGAGTTCGGGCCAAATATCGATCCTACCGTAACTCCATTTGCAGGCAAATCCACTGTCCACCCTTGGATAGACGAAGCCGTTGATGTCGCTGCTACTTGCCCGGTCAAGTTGTTTTCGGTCCATCCTAGAATATCTCCTGGTAAAACATTATATCTACTATAATTGCTGACTTCAAACACCTGAAAACCGGAGGCGCTGGGATAAGCAATGATGATGTCGTGTACCAAGGTATAATTAATAGGAAGGGTTGCTCGTAAACTAGATACAGAACATGTAGCATGGCTAGTGTTGCAACAAGCTCCTTCTAAGCTGAAAACACTGGAGTCGTTACATCTGAATTCATCATCACTGCCAACAGAGCTTGATGGTCGTAGGATCTATGAGTTATTAATAATCATTAATGTTAACTATTACAACAGCTGTAGTTGCACAACAATAACAACTAAAAATTACGTTTTGAATTAGAAAGAAATTTAGATATACCATGTAGTGAAGGAACTATATTGTTAAAACCGATTATTATTATTATTATTATTATTATTATTATTATTATTATTATTATTA
>ERZ1740055.647-NODE-647-length-10325-cov-7.433496_pt1 | contig 10325 bp, 6 predicted proteins | sample MGYA00581747_ERZ1740055 | MGnify/ENA primary metagenome ERZ1740055 (study PRJEB43018, sample SAMN04849739) | marine metagenome | isolation source: floating plastic debris | place: Pacific Ocean | collected 2008-08-28 | study: EMG produced TPA metagenomics assembly...
GTCCAGTCAATCAAATCTCCTTCTCAAGATTTCTGACAGTTACAGCCTGATAACTACCGCACCTTTCACAATTTTCCAGTTTTTTCTTAACTCTGTGCTTGACAGAAAAGCAATTTAGATCTAATTTGAAATAGCAGTGACGTACTTACGCCACTCGGCTATGTAAGAATTTTCTGTCAGCGTGGGAAAAAATACTGGATGAGGAAGGGGATTAGAATATAAAGATATAATTCACTGGAATATTAAAATATTGCCGACGACTGTTAGTCTGTACACAGTCACATCACTTGAGCCACTTTCAATTATAGTTATCAATAATGCTTTCTAATTCATCAATGATTCAAGGTCTGACACTTAAACATTACTATAATTCTTTTAATTTGGTACATTTGATTGTGAATGAAATTGCGCATCGCTCAACAACGACAGTAAATGATCGCAAAGTATAATTTGGCGGAACAATCAAGAAAAATAATTCGTCATTCAAGCTATTTTAAATCAACACTATATATATAGTGTATTAACTTCACCTTAATAATTATCAACAAAAAAATATTCTTTTCACTAATGACTTTGAAAAATTCGAGAAGAATTCGCTCCCACAAGTGTTCGCTTATGTAAGCGGTTTTATTTTGTTTGCCGGTCGTACTAAACAATGTAAACAAAAAAGGAAACGTTTTTGGAAGAAAACTTCACTTTGCTATGACAACCACGTTTTTCTTCCATTCCGGAAATTATTAATCCCCCATCAGCTTATTATTGGCAATGAGAATATACGTTTATTTGTAAGAGAATCAGTCTCGCTAAGAATTTCAAAGGCTGCAGTGTATTTATACAGGTTGAAGTCAATCCCATACAATTCAAAATGACCACAACGTGTTTTAACTCGCTGGCTTATCAGAAACGGGTACCAGTAAACAGCTTATAGCTCTCCTTAATCTTTAACAAGCAAAGAGCAAAGAAAACAAAAAAAAAACAACTTATCTCGATATGTTAATGAAATGACGACAGTTTTTCACGCTCTTTGTCCGCTTTGCGTTAGAATTAAGCAACAGTGCCTCGGTTTCGTTATCTGGAGTAATGACATATAATTTCTCTTAATTCGGAAGCTGGCGAAAGATTATCCTTAAATGGGCTTGTCATAATTTCTTTATTGGACTTGAAATAACTACCTGCTCCATTACCTACAACAAAAAAGATGAGCTGTAGAAACTTGAGAGAAAACTCGTTCATGCGGGTCATTTTTTTTTTTCTGAGTTTTTGTTGCTGTAATGGCTACCCCCTGAGGTGTTGAGGTCTGGGAAACCGCGCAAATGCACACCATACGCCGCATGTCCGGATGCAAATAATAATAATAAAGGAAAATACAATCAAATAATTTTGTTAAAATAGCTTTAAAATACAATAAGAAAAAATTAAGACAAAAAATATTGTAGAAAAAAATTGATTTTTCATGTTTTGAGAAAATATATTTTAATATCCACTGAAAATCTGGAAGAAACGGACTATCACATAGGAAATGCTTCCGCTTTGAAAAAATGAGCTAAATATCAGAAGTACATCTACAATACTGAATCACTAAGCAACTTTATTTATATATATATATATAGTATAAATGAAAAATGCTTGAAATGGTAAATTTTTATTTTATATTGACAAAATCAATCAATCAATCAATCATTAATGAAGCAGCAAAAATTATTCATTCAGTCTTCTATGTAGTGATTGTCGGCAATCATGTATTTCTTCGTGTTGGAGTTTAATTTCTTTTGCCTTATTGACGTATATTTTACAAGACTGATATTCGCTGAGTTTTCAATAAACAGTTAAGCTTGAATTGCGGAGTTCTTTATTGTAAATCCTAACCGGCGCGATGTGCGGCTTTTAGTTTTAGGAATTGTCTTTAACACGTAATTATACTGAAATGATCGAGTCATATATGGGAAGTTCTCAACTGGAAATATTTACAGCTAGGGAGAATTTATTGGTATTTTCAATGAAAATAAATTTTATGAGAGAATTACTCTGCAGTGCTAGTGTGATCACTTCTTAAATTAAACCTTCCGCACTCAGTAAAATGATCAAGTCACAGACGTAGGTGGTTATGATCCCAACGGAAGCGTTCCATGTCAGTAAAATACCAAAGATATACTCGAGTGACGTCTGTTTAAAATAAACGTCATCCTTCAGATTTCACCGGTGTTCTCCGCAATCTGAAACGGGGGCTAAAAATGAAGTTTTTCGCTTTTGTTTCGTTGAAGAAGTGCTGACAGGTCGTCAAAATATCTTGTATCTCACATGTCTGGCAGCTCTGGGAAGTTCGCGTGATCGAAAGAATATCGACAATTGAGTGTTATCGTTTTCTGGGTGTATGGCACACAAAAATCGTGAGCTTATTGTACAATACATTTCAATGATCGCGTGGGCGATATCAACTAAATGCAAAGTGTATGTATTTACAGATTCTTATTGGTCCCTAAAGTGTTCATGTTTAATGTCTCGTCCATTTCACACCTTATCTTTATGACTAATTCGCGGATTCATTATTGGCCAGCCATGTGGTTCCTCGTGTATTGATTGGCTACAAATTGTGGGCGTTTTTTTCTGTCGAATATAATTAAATGTGAACCAATAAGCAGCGGCTAAGAAGGGAACTATGACAACAGGTACGTCACGAAGCCTATTTTCAACCCTGAGTACCCGCGGCGTGTTTTAAGAAATAATACAAAATTTGCGTACCGAAAGGAAGGCTAGGTTAGTTTGTGTGGAAGTAAGTGTTGCCACAGTGTCTCGCTCTCGTTAAATTTTGAAGTGGCTTAAGTTGGACGATGGAAGAGCACGAACTTCCAGAAGATAGGAGAGATCGACCACGTTCGAATACTTGGCCGCTCCCCGAACCACCATCGCTGCCAACTGAACCCGTCAAATCAGCTGAACTTCCTGAACAAATTTCGTCAGCTAACTTAGCAAAAACACTTCTAAACGATGGCCCAAAAAAGAGCTCACGAAAAAATGCTTGGGGAAATCTCTCCTATGCTGATCTAATAACACAAGCCATCCAGAGTTCGCCAGAGAAACGACTAACTTTGGCTGAAATCTACGAGTGGATGGTGCAAACGATTCCGTATTTCAAAGATAAGGGAGATAGCAATAGTTCGGCTGGTTGGAAGGTTTGTATGTATTCTGTTTTGTGGACAAGCAGTTTTGACTCTAGCAAGTTGACTTTTGTGTTATTTTGCTGTGATACAGATTATAATCTTTCTCGAAGAATTGTCTTGCAAGCTATATATTTTTTTTTGTAGAATTCAATTCGTCACAACTTGTCGCTGCATAGCAAGTTTATTCGGGTACAAAACGAAGGAAATGGAAAGAGCTCGTGGTGGATGTTGAATCCCGATGCAAAAGCTGGAAAAACCGCTCGTAGACGCTCGGGTTCGCTTGATTCACCGCCTTCTGCAAAATCTGATTGTCGAAAGAGGGGAAGAAAAACTAAGGATAAGATTAAAGAAATTGGAGAGCGCCCGGTGAGCCCGAGTGTTATGGGAAAGAATGGCTCACGGGGAATTAATCGCAGTTCCTCGCCAGGAAATGTTTCGCCAACTAACAACAGCATTGAATCGCTGCTCCCTGATCCTCACTTTAGTGAAAACTTTGGTAGACCGAGAACTTCATCCAATGCATCGGCCAACAGCAGCATTCCTGGCCGATTGTCGCCTATTCATGACCGAGATGAATTAGATGATCAAATCGACTATGACGAAGGGATGTCGCCGAGTTGTGGGGGCAACATGGCGACTTCGGGTACACCAAACCCTGCCACCGACGAACTTGTCAACACACTAAAGGAACGAATTTCTCTTGAATCTCCTGTCATGAAACAAAACCGATCGCCAGTTTCGATGATAAGTGATGGAAGTCCCCTGAATGAAATGCACTCGCCAGCCACGCCGATGAGTGGTTACGATACAGGGTATGACAGCAGTGGGTTCTTGACAAATCATCATCCTCAGCAAACTCATGGAATCTTTTCTCCTATGAATGCCAGACCTACTGCGTTTACTAACGCCACTCAGCAGCAAGTTAGCTTTCAAAATCAGAACGGATTCCCCGAGTTACAGCAGCAACAACAGCCCGTAGAGGCACAACAAAATTTGCTGCATTTCACTCGCGAGCAGGAACTGGAAGTTCAACAACAAACGGTAGTTTATGGGAATCAGGGGCAAAACTTTAATCAAAATATGTCCATAAATCATAGCCCCAACACTATGAATCAGAGCGTTTCGTTCAACGAAACATACTTTCCAGGAATAAACGGGGGGAATCCCTCGATTGTAATCAACAGCAACCCGGCCATGCATGTTCAATCTTCAACCCTGCAACAACAAACACCGCTCACTACGAGCGGCTATTCTCGAATTACCAATCCAAGTTTCGAACTCACACAAGGTAGATATCCTTTCCCGAGCGATTTAGAAGGTTTTGGATTTGAAGATTTAGGGCTTGACTGTGATGTTCAAAGTATCATTCAGAGTGAAATGGGCGATGGAGGATTTGATTGCTTGAACTTAGATCAAATCATAGCGGCTCAGTCTGTAAATGCGCCGGTTTCAGTGGGAGAAATGAGGTTATATTAAAAATCTAGTCTTGAGGACTAAAGCAGATCCCTTGCTAAGCCACAGCCTTGTACTTTAGTAGAGGAAATGGCTGCAGGAAATCAAAGTTTTTCACTCCAAGATAAGGAGTAAAGCTTGGGTTTTCGACAAAATTAAAAATACAGAAAGAAGATTCCAAACATTGAGATTAGACAGAGAAATATCAAATCAGAGGAAGTTGTACAAGATCAAATACTAGTTATATCATTCGTGAAAGTTCCTATTAATCTGCATGAGAATGACTAGCTTGGTGTTAATAAACAAAAGACTGAGTACACAACTCGACTGTGCTTTGTGCTGGCACTCACTCTGCTTAGTTTAAAATAAGACGACTTTACAATGACAAACACAGAAAGAGTTAATGTCAAGAACAAAAGTTTCATTCTTTCATAAGACTTAACTTGGATGTTTAAGTCAGAAACTCACAAAAGTATATTATATATTATATACACGCATTTACATTTTAACAGTAAGATTGAAAGACCAGTTCCTTGGTTATGTAAAGAGTTTTACTAGTGACATATCATACACAAACACACATGTCTATGTACTATTATATATATACATTTGAACAATTATGTAGTTTTGATAAAAACTCTCTGTCAGGCACTTCGGTAAATGTAACTTATTTTGATTATATTATATCGGATTGGTAGTTAAGGCAATATTGACATATTCAGTATTCGAAATATAAAAACTAAACTCACGTTTAAAATGGATATTTGCTAAAACATACATTTAGATTCATTTCAGCCATTAAGAAGCATTTATTTGGTAGGTAAATGAACAAAATAATTTTCAAATCCTTCTGGGTTTTTTTTTTCTTTTTTTTATTGTGAAATTTGCAGTTTGGCAGAGTTAATGCTAAGCGTTTGGCATGTTGGCATGTTGGATAACCACAAAATTTAAATATAGTTGATTTGCTAACAGGTACACACAGCCCCATATTATTTTTGATATAAGGAATCAATATTCCTGCAATATAATGTTAAATTTTATCACAGTTTGGTGTGATAGTTTTCTATTTTAAACATATTTTAAATTCAAATGAAAAGTAAGATAACTCAAGTGACTTGCATGTGATTCAGTGACAGCTTTCTGGCCAAGCACTGCACCATATGCTAAACATACATTCTTTGCATCCTAGTGATAGAGAAGTTGTTAAACTGAAATTGGCAACACCATTTATAGGATAAAACTATCACTTTATTACAAATACATAGTGTTAAGTATTGCTTGATAACCCATAAGAATTCAAAATCTAACATGAGTTTTGAACAGTGTTTCAGTTAGAAAGCTATTACAAAAGTGAGATCAAAAATATATATGTAGTTCAAAATAACTGTTCATTATTATCTTGGATGTGAAGTTTTGTGTATTGTACACTAGAAAGGTATATTAATTGCTGTATACATTAGTAGATTAGTCCTTGGATAAAAGAAAAGTTTTGAGAAGAATATTGAGAAATTTGATTTTCAGTACTACAGGATCTTATAGCCAATATCGTCCTTCTATATTTATGGATAAAAGAAATGGTTTCTTTTAGCTGTGTGGTTTTTGCTTTCATTTAGGAATTTGGGCAAGTCTTTATTAACAAAATGCAATTGGAAAATAATGAATAAGGTTAGCTCGTAAAATATAATCATATCTTTTTAACAAAAGTGTTGGTATTTCAATTCTGGTAACATTGCTTGATATCCATTTCACTGCCATGTGCTCGCAATGACTGAATTTTAATTATACTTCAAATGCAAATTACTTGAAAACAAGCCAGCGTGAATATATTCATTCTTCTCTTTTGGGCTTCTATCAATAGGTTCTATTGTTTCAAACAATGCTGCCAAAATACTGATTCTTCTGTGCATTTTAAAACAATGGCAGTTTTACCAGTTATCTAATACATAAGCTATGCTACAACTATTTGGCAGATGTTTCTGTACTATACAATTTTGTGCTTTTTGTGGAAAAATACTTGCATGATTTTATCCTTTATTATAGATATGCTAAGTCACGTGAGGTACATTCTTTTATTATCCGATGGCTCTTCTCGTTGACTTCAGACCTTTATGTTCCGCTCCAATTAATCTAATGCTTCATTTTGTGTAGTTTTAAAAAGCATTTTCCCATATTATTTCTAGAAACTGGAACTCGATAACATCAACTCGGTGTATAATTTTACAGGTAAGGAATTTACTCTTCGCGGAAGTTAAACTCGATTGGTATTTTCCCATTGGCGAATGAGAATTAGGTAATCTAACGGGGGAGGGGAAAAGATTTTTTGTGACCAAGAAAATTTACCCTTTTTTTTATGTTTATAAATGCCAACAATGTGAATTAGAATTTAACCACTGGTTTAACAATTACTTTTATGTGTTTCTCAATCGGCTTTTCTTGAAAATGAAACAAAGCGAAAATTGCAACATTCACTGCTTGATCGCGTGTTATGACTTTGCCTTTGGCTATGAACTATTTACATTTGAAATAGGACTGACACTAAGGCCCATCAAACTTGTTAAAAATAAGTGTTGTTTGATCGAACAACTTATTGATTGTCTCATATAAACAGTTATTACCGTGATACAGTCAAGGGAGTAATTTTATTTCATTTCGGGGCTGTCGGCGACCAGGCCAGGTGAGATGAATGGAATTACTACGGTAACCCATCAAAACTCCCGTATGTTTATCGCTTATATATTTTATTTCCTTTAATAACAGATTACAATATCGCTTCACTGACAAACAGTAGTGTCCGAAATAACCACCAGATTCTCCCCTTGTTTTCAAAAGCCTTTTAGAAGAAAAAAGAAATGAATTTTCTGTTTTTTTTTTTTTTTTTTGCACCGAATCTAAAGCTCTCGTTTACTGCAGCTTTATTCTGTAAGAACAGTTTAAAGACTGAATATAATCGTCTGCCCTTGAAGAAGTGATACGTGTGCCAAGAAGACCTATCTAGTTATCCAGACAGAAACTCGGACAGCTGAGTGACAGAATAACCTGTTTACTTTACCTGACGGTAAACTTGACGCCTTTGGCTTTGTAATCCTCTTTTAAAACGTTACTGGGCAGGCTTGGTCTTAGCATGCAAGCAGAACTTTTTTGATAGCTTCTTATTAATATTAGATTTGGAAATTAATAAAAGGCAATCTTTTTTTTTTCAATTTAACCATCGCGTCTTCGCTCGCTAGTTTTGTAATAGGCAATTGCTTTAAATTAGATCACTTGTGCGGCTGGGAAATGGTTCAGAATCAGTAAGAACGATTTTTCTCGGCTAGATCACTTATGCGGCTGATGAATGTTCAAAATTTACTGGTCTGTTTGGTTGTACTGCGCGAAGAAAAAAACTTGTTTATCTTTGAAGTAGTAATGTCCGCGAACTCTCTTACAAAACAAAATATACCAAAGTCTAATCCTGCCCCATTATCCTTTCCTGATCATCAGTTATTCGTCACAGGTCACCCTCCAAAAGAAACAGGTTCTCATTTTATCGAGTTCGTAAAGAAGGAAATCCCAATCAACTTTGGCAGGATTACCTAACCATTTTTTTTAAAAGAAATAGCACCCGCTCTTCCTTCTGCCGTTCTGGCAAAACACCCATCCACCCACTCACCGTTAGTTTAGGGTTAGAGTCCAAAAGCACAAAGCGGCTCTCTGTTTGAATATCAGTCGTGTATCCCGGAAGTACATCTTTAAAAACAACACCCTGCAGGGCTTGTAAATGACACTGATTTGACCTATTCGCGATATTTGAACAATTTAAACAAACATTCTTCTTGGCTTTGCAGACCAATTGTTCTTTCATTTGGTATCCCTAGATTCCCCGGATACAGAATTACTACAACAATTTATTATACTCCTTGTGGTTAGCCACAAAAGTTGTCTACTTGCTTCGAAGAAACAATGAAACTTTCGATAGTTTAATTTTCATGTCTTTGACCCGCTTGAACGCCTCATTTCGTCTATTGACATTAATTCCGACGGTGTAAGGCGGTCACGTTCGCAGCAAAATTCTGCTTGAGGCAACCGAACTACAATGGTGCAGATGCCATAGTCAATTACTAACCACCAACAAATTCTTAGAATGCGTATGTGGTAGTCTCTATCGAAGTCATTGAATTCCTGTGTAGCATGCATTTCTATGTGGTTTATTAATAGTATCATTTATCGCACGTGCGTTCTTAACAGCTAATTCTGTTTATATACTGTGACAAAAAATAAACTGTGACCAAAACATTTAAAAAAAATAAATATAATTCGAAGTTTGTTTGAACCTTCTTTGTTTTCGAAAAAAAAAGTTTCAGATAGCTTAAACGTTTAAGAAACGGAACTTTCTTAAATTTTCTTGGTTAATTTTTAAGGGTCTGAGGTTTTAAAATCTGTTTTGTGTAAGTATCTGCTGAGTGGCAGACTGGGGTCGTGGCTTCAGTATATGTATTAGAGAATAACCGTGCTATCAGTCATAACAATCGTCACTGACCTCACGTGAACCGCAAACACTTTTACACACCAACCACTAACTGTTTGAAACAGGGCTTCCTCAACCGATAATATAAAAAAAAGTCTTAGCGGGAGACGGTATATTAATGAATGTGAAAAAACTACATTTTTGTACCCATTGCACGTTGTAAAAAATATATCATATTTTAATCAAAATTGTTGTAACACACAATCGGAAAACGTGTTTGGTGGCAAATTGAAATGATATCAAATAAAGAAAAATAATGAATGATTTTATTGGCTAGAACAACGTTAATTAAACAAAATATTGTGAGGCAAGGAAGTAATTGCATTCTCTATATCATATGCAGATCAAATATATTTCGTTTCCGATGACTCGCATCATGATATAACATTGCCTAGCTAGCGTGAGGGTAATTGAAAAATGTTCGTGCGCGCTGGACACCCAAGCTCACACATTAAGCATGTATTGCGGTAGGAAAAAGTTTAACGATTCTGTATTAACAACGGTTAGAGATGTCTGTCATCAGTATGTAAGAATTGGACTGTGATCAATTTCTTTTATACCCGAAACCCACAAATCGGTCACGGTAGATTTCAATCGATGGATGTAGAGTTGTCAGTCGTTGTAGAATTGTTTACCTGTTTAGTTGCGCGTAGGGCCCTGAATGCGAGTCATTTTAAAGAACTATCGTGCAATTGCACTCCTCTGTTTTTCTTACTTATATCTTCTTTTTTGAATTAAAGAAATATTGACCTTATAGAGGGTCAACTTAAAGACGTGATAAAATCTTAGTTTTAGCCACAGGGCTTGAACCAATTAAAAACTCGCGCTAAAATATCACGAACACGCACGCTTGGGAACATACATGTATGTCCGTACTGCCTGCCTTGTTGCATGAAAGTCGATGTCTTTCAGAAGACGCATTCTGAAGCTAGTACTTTTACTTTGAATATCACTAGCGTTGCTTATATATAGATGCACGGAACTTTCTAGGTAATATTTTTCACTGCATTCCTTGAAATATTGTAACAACACTAAATCAACATAGTTAACTTAGATCAGAAAAATCGGCACTTTAATTTCATAATAGAAACGCTTATGACTGATATGTGAAACGTACAATGGTTTATTGATACATTCAGTTGTGATTCGAGATATTCCTACTATCACTACTACTACTACTACTACTACTACTACTACTACTACTACTACTA
>ERZ1740055.648-NODE-648-length-10323-cov-13.149104_pt1 | contig 10323 bp, 4 predicted proteins | sample MGYA00581747_ERZ1740055 | MGnify/ENA primary metagenome ERZ1740055 (study PRJEB43018, sample SAMN04849739) | marine metagenome | isolation source: floating plastic debris | place: Pacific Ocean | collected 2008-08-28 | study: EMG produced TPA metagenomics assembly...
ACTACTACTACTACTACTACTACTACTACTACTACTACTACTACTACTATTACTCTTACTATATAAACACTGCTACTACCGTACTATTACTAATAGTACTACTACTGCCCTACAAGTCTTCCGTCTTTTACACAAATAAATTTTGTATGTTGTACAAAGAACATGCCACACTATGCCACTCAATAGTTTAGGAAGTTAGGTTCTAGCTAGGGAAATAGTAAGAATCTTAAACTGACAGTGCCTGCAGATGGAAACGAGTTTCTGGACAAAACTTGGGTAGAAGTGTGTTGAAAATAACTCTGTCAGCTTTTGGAGTGAAAATTGATAAACTTCAGTATTATTTCAAAATGAATGTCTTTTAAGGGTTTGTTTTTTTGTTACAGTGTTTACATAATACAAAAACCTAAACTGACTCTGTATTTAACCTTTGTTTAATTTGGCACGGTTTTCTGCAGCATTTATAGGTTTTTAAGTGAAAAATGTTTCTCAAAACGAGAAGTTTTTCTTGATCAAAACACAGCAGCTTACTGACTTGCATAAAATCCTTTTCCCAATGTAATAATACTGCTTTATTTACTAGGAACCATCAAAATGGCGACTTTCTTTAAGCTAAAAGATGAAATACGTTTTTTTTATTAAGATCCGTTTCATTTTCCCATTGATTTTAGTTCAAAATTTTGACGAATAAACTGTCTTGTATAAAAAATATCGGATGCTGATGCGCTGTAAAAACGATAAATCTTTTAAGTGGACCTTGGCTTGCTCGGTTTTGTACAAATAGAGGAAAATATAGGTGAAATCTCCTTTGAACAAACAACAGACCTTAAATATTGGTAAAATGTTTAAATTTAAATATTTTTTTCTATATAATATCTCCAGCTAAACAGAAATCCATTTTAGAAGAAATATTATTGAAAGACCTCATTAAGCCTTACTGTCTATTTCTCGTTAAAGTAAATGTGCGAATGGTTTGCGGTACCAGCTGCTAACTGTTAATGGGGCAGCTATGCTTTTGCGCATGCTTGGTCAAAAACAAACATTGTCTAGTCCCGACGTAATCAATCACTTGATCATGCTTGGAATTTGGCTGCCATTCACTTCAAATATTGAGGGATTTAGAAAAAGCCACGATTTACTATGAAGAACATAAAATAATCTTAATCTTATTACGGCGCTTTTAAAAATTTGTGCTCCAATTTCAAATTTTGTGATTGAAGAACACGGAAGAAACTCAAATGTTCTATATGAAATTCTACTCGGTTGCAGACTACTGACACAGTTAAACCAACTTTAATTTTTTTCTTGTATTTTGGTAAAACAAACCGTATAGTTTTTTAAAATTAAAAAAAAGTCGCGGCAAACACCGAACAATTCTGATTAATTTGCTATTCATTCTTCGTTGGACAATTGGATTTTTTAAAAGTAAACCAGAGTTTTTGTATGTTCTATATATGTATTCTTTAAGGAAACCATTAGCAAGTACCTGAAAAGATCAAGAAAAAAACAGTGATTTCCAAGCAAAATACAACTAACAGAGCCATTCATTTGTTTCCTACACTCAGATAGTCTATAGCTAGTTGAGGTAAGATCGTCGAGAAAATTACTAACGGACGTGGCTTTTCTGGTGATTATAAGGCAATCTGAGATTATACAAGTGTGCATGCATGCTGGCGGCCTTTAAAAAGCGAGTTTTTTTGTTTTGTTTTGTGCAGTCCTTTTTTACATTGGATATTATAAGTCCTATTCCGTAACAAAAATTGTGCATAAAACAATCAGTGAACTGAGAAACCGTCCTCCGCCTTCAACTCATTTCCGAGCCAACAAAAGAAAGCAGCAATGAATAAAGAAAATTAATTAAGTTCTTGCCGTCGACCTGGCCTAATGTTTTCTTTAAATATTCATCGCGTACAAAATTTCAATGATCTACACCTTAAGAAACTTGACTTGACTGTCTAAATACATTTTGATAACAATTTTAGAGTTTTAGAAATACTTTAAAACCAAGAATCGCGATGTATTATTATATCATTCCTATTTAGCCCACTGCGGTTGGCAACTGAAACATTCAACAGGAATTTGTCTGCGCAATTGGGAAAAAAATACAGGATCGTAGTGAACAGGGAAATCTGAATGAAATACGGCACGACTGAAGTCTAAAGTGAAACCCTAAACGTGCTTTGTATCTTTTGAGGTAAGCAGACAGGATGGGCGATATATTGTTTCAGTCGATGTCAATTTGTGTTATTGGCCGGGAAAATAAGATTTTTGGCTTTATTGTTCAAACATTTATGATTTCGTGTTTGTTCTCCGAGCATTCATGTTTAGTTTGAAGACGGAAAGGGCGATAGCTTCAATTCTAAATCAAGGACATTGTGACTTGTTTTAGTTGTATCACCTTTACAATAGCTAAATCGTTTAACTCTTCAACAACATTGTCTCATGCAGAAATTTTTTTAGTTTTAAAATTTTATATTTCCTTCAGACTTGCAAGCCGAATGGGTTTATTCTACACAGAGTTAAAAGGATGGTCACTTACTTTTGCTCTAGGGATTATATATCTCAGCTTGACGGACACACAAGGTAAATATATTATAATAAGAGAGATTATTTTGAGTGACTTTTAAAAGCAAGGGAAGTTTGATTTAAACACAATTATCTTAATGTAAAAGCTAAGTTACAACCGAAGTATTTTACAACGAATACACAATGCAAAAAAATATAACTAAACAAGTTTTTTGAGAGGCGAGCGAGACAACTAAAAGTTTGTATGTCCGTCTTGCATATATACATCTCTTTGATAGAGCAAGAAGACATTTCTTTGAACTAAAACTGATGTTCCTGCATCTTTTTAGTTGTGTGATCGTGTCTTATGACAGAAAAAAAAGAAAACAACAGATCGAAATGAAAGAAGTACTGAAAATATGACTTGCTCTTTAATATCAATTGATCAAGAACTTTCTCGCACTTTGAATGAATCTAAAAACTATGATGTGTGTTGTATTTGGCAGGAAACAGTCGCAACCGGCAGATGGCTACGAATATGGTTATTTTGAAAGAGAAAGAGACGATTTTAGACGAAATTGTTAATTAATCTCGGACTTCCTTGTTCTTTGTTGAAAAGTTTACAAATTAAATTTTTTGTTTAAGTTCCAAATAAAATTTTCAGCAATGTCCACAAACATGAAAGTCGGTCTTTCGCTTCTAAATTTTAATAAAGTCACTAATACTAATCAGTTTTCGTTTCAAGTTGTTTTCAAACTTGTATCCCAACATCATAAAAAAACATTTTTCTTAAAGTTTCATCAGCTTCCAAGGAAAAAATGAACAAAAATAACGAGATAAAATTTTTCAGGAAGAAGCTATAGATAAGTTTAAGGGTTTTCAGTTTTTAATGATAAACCCAGTTTAATATTCCAGTATACGATGGGTTTGTTTGGTTTTTCGCAAAACTAACAAGCATGATATCACACTTTACTGTTGAAGCTTTGCCTCACTGAAAGATCTTGACCAAAAAATGTTTGCATGATACGAAATAGTTCAACACCATAAAAAAAAAACCTTCCCGTGGAGAAAATCAGTAAAAAAAAATGTCAAAAATGGTATATTTAAGGAATATTTAGTTATTTTATTATCTATAAATTATAATAAATGATAAGTTAGATTGCAAACATGGTCTTTTTTACATTATTAGAGAAAATAGGCTTTTTATCAAGTTTTCAGTCGTATAAAACCACATTATATGCAAAAAATTTACTTTACACCCAGAAAAAAGCAAAATGTAATACATCCACAGAAACTCTCACCAAACAGAATAGAATACTTGGTTTTGTTTATGGATGAATGTGATTTTACACCAAATAGGTTATCAAGAATGATCTTATTACCTGCAGCCATATTGTTCACTTACAACTGATTATCTATTAGAATACAATTTGAATCTCTGTCCCGAGTCTAAATTTATCATAATGTTTAATTGCTTCTCTACGTATAAGACTTGACGATACCATACCGCCATGCCATTTCAGTTCAGAAGCAAAATGTAGTTCTATTTAGAAGTAAACTCTAACACATTAAGAACTCCGATACAAAAAATTCTTTTTTAAGCAAAACCTTCTTCAGATTAAAAACCATTCCAAATTTTAGTCAGTTAGTAATACTTGATATTTCCATAGCTCATGACTAAGATATATATATTGATTTAAAAGCACCATTAGACGGAAAAATATCTAATTATATAAGAATTAATTTCAATTCAAGATGCCATACTTTTAAGATATTAAAAAGCATTTAGTTTTGCAGTCTCACTCTAATTATTCGGACTTTCGAAATAACCCTGACTACCACAGCAGTCAATATAAATGATGACCTTCTAAAACCATAAAGAAAATTAAAAATAAGTGAAATCTAAAGTTTGATCAAAAACCTGCGTCCGTATTCTCAACTCATTGATCATAAACATTAATATTATTATACATTTACATATGCCGTAGTAACACGAGAAGAGGTTTCGCTTTTAACCTGCAACTGTGTGAGTGTTCACCATTCTCAGCAAGGTGCCGGGTTCATCACCTTCGAAAATTCATTGAATAAATTAAGGTTTTGAGGGATAGAGGTAGATTAACGGGTGCGTTTGAGTATAATAATTACATCAGCAGAATATCTTTTAATAATGAAATGACGTATACTGGTAACATATAGATGTTATAAATAATGCGTATATATTATGTGTATAGAAAATTGGAAGCAACTAAAAATTTTGCTATATTTTTATAAGCATTGTAGATGAAATATATAAATACTTGAAAAATACTTGAAAAATACTGGACATAGAATCAAATATTTCAGTCATTTAGGTAACATTTGGTTCCAATGCCATGGAAAAGGGAGACGGCCTTACGGAAAACGGATTTGAGACTGATTCACTGTACGTAGCATTCCAGTTTGTGTCCAGCTCTCACCACCACGTGGAAGCTAGGGGCTCATTTGCATCACAAAATAGCAACTTATTTCAATTCTTGCTCAACCTTTAAACATTGGAAATTGTTAATAAAATTATCAATACAAATCATGTATCAAGATAGTTAAAGCTCTCCTAATTGCACTTAGGAAGTAAACATTTGAAGTTTTGTACCTATAAACTGGATAAATAATACTGAAATGTTTCGTCAATTTTAGGTGGAGGAAGCATTAAGAAAATGTGCATCACATGATTGACAAATGTTGTTCATGCATAACAGAATTAAGTTTGTTAATAGATATCTAGCTCTTTCTATCCAACGCCTAACACTCAGAAACGTCAATTTTAAAAGAGAAATTCTTCTTTAAGTTCGTTTGTTTGAGTCCCGCAGTAACTATAGACAGCGGATTCGTTTCTCCTGGGTCCTCTGACATATGTTGTTGTTTTAGCCGCCATGCATCTTATTCTGTGAGTTCTATTACTATTATTGTGGTCTTTGAGTTTGTTCTCTGTGGTAACAAAGACGGGGTCGGATCAGTTTCAGTATACATATGATAAACTTGTTCAAAAGTTCAGTGTTTGTTTTTTAAACTTCAACAGGCACAAAAAATCAATATTACTTTAAAATTTTCAGACAAACGGCTTTGATTTTCCAGGCCCCTTGACGATGATACAAGAGAAATCAAGTGTTTTTGAGGCTCAGAGCAGGTGTCGATTTTGGGGAGGTCACTTAGTGTTTGTTAATTCTCGAAGTGAGCTAGACAAAGTCCGAAAACTGGTTGAAAGGTAAACAATAACTATGGTAATAACTAAAACAAAATATCAATACTAGAAGTAATCTGAGATTTAAAGTACGTTGGAGAAACTTAATGCCATTAATTTGTACTTGTTTCCGGACCAAGATAGCCAGTGTGAAAATTCTGTCTGTTTGTGTGTCTTTGGAAAGGAAAGGGTGGAGTGTGTTTTGGTCTCCAAACATAAGTTTCAAAACTTTTAGCATAGCTACCACAGGAAATCCAAACCACAACGAAAAACTAAAGTGCGTTCTCTGTCGTCGAACGCAATAAAAATAATTTAAACTAAATGTTGGAATATGCAGATAGAATCCAATTGTTTTTATATTTCATGTTTATGAAAGAATATGTGTAAATATTTCCATCATCATCATTATCATCACTCTCATCATCTTCGTTTAACGTCCCCAGTTTCCCACTCCTGAATTGCCTCCACTGTTTTTTATTCTGCCATTTCTTCCGTGATGTTCAACGTCTTCACTTTTTTTTCCACTACCTTACTCCAGGTCTTCTTTGGCCTACCTCCTGCCCTTCTACCTTCCACCTCCAGCTCCATCGCTCTCTTAAGTATGCAATTCTCATTCCTATGTCAACCTCGTTTTCCTCAACCTATATTCAAGATTCTCCACCTCACATCTTCTTCTCGTCTCTTCATTAGTAAACCTGTCCTGTTATCCAACTCTTGACGTGTATCTCACCATTCTATGATCACAACTAGCTAGCAGTCCTCCAGGTTTTTCTGTTAGTGCCCAAGTTTCCGCAGCATACAGCAATGCAGGCCTCACACATGCACATTAAACCTTCGCTTTCTCCTCTAGTGGAATGCTATGGTCTACTAGCAAGCTCGTCAATTCCCTCTATTTGCACCAGCACCAGGCACGAGATATCTTATACCTTACTGCCGATTCTACCACTCCTCCTCATGAAATCTTATCCTCAAGATAATGAAAGCTGTCCACTATTTCCAGACTATCTTCTCCCACCTCCAATCACTGTGGCGCTGCCACAACTCCTCTCACACATGTTGGACATCTAAAGTTATCTCCTGCTCTTCTCAGATTTCTGAATAAATGTTTTTTCACAACATTGACACCATATTGAGTTTGCTCCAACTCTTTTGCCACAAACCCACATGGGTACCTTCCCCTTTGTGGCCTAACAGCAGGTTTTTTACCCATCACCATTCAATTTGTCTTATTTATGCTTACCGTTTCTTCCTCTAGTTTCAATCTCTCTTTTCTATATACAAAATTCATTAAGTACCTCCTTTATTTATTTATTTATTTTCCAATACAGCTACCCCTCCCATGGAGGATTTTTAGCTGGGGTGGTCAGGCAAAATAAAACAATTAAATCAGGTTTACAGGCTTATGGTTTAAAACAGACACGCGGGTGCGAAATAGATTAACGGAATTACAGTGATAAAATAAATGATTCGGGAGACTGTTCCATTGTGATATTGTTCTGGGGAAGAAAGACAAACGATGGGAAGTAGTACTGCATAATAGAGGTAGAAAAGACAGCTCGTGCACATGGCGTGATCTCCTCCTTGGGGGGCGTAGCTGGCGTAGCTCCTCTTCTGATTCAGCTGTTATCACTAGGTCATCGGCATACAAGTCCAATAATCTTTCACCTCTTGCTGCTCTGGTTGCCTCCTGCATTACCACCACAAATAGCAGGGGACTCAGTGCTGACCTTTATGTATTCCGTCTCCTATCCCAAACTAATCTGAAGTACCTTTAAGAGTCATGACCCTTGACCTTGCATTGCTATATAAGGCCATAATAAGTGCTGTGAGAAACTCAGGCACTTTTTAATGTTTCAAGGCCCATTGAATTGCTTCCCTAGGCGCACGATTAAAAGTCTTCTTTAACTCAACAAAAACATGGAAAAGCTCTTTTTTTTTGCCCCAAACTTTTCCTGCAACTGTCGCAGTACAAAAATTGCATCTACAGTTGACTTACCCAGCTGGAATCCAAATTGTTTCTCATCAGTCTTTACATTAACTCCAAACCTCTTGTCATGGGTTTTCTCATACACCTTCATATCCTGTTCCAGAAGACTCACTCATGGATTCACAAACCTGAAAAAGTCATTTCACTCTAATTGCTCCTACAGCCTTTATAAGGTCGCTTGTGACCCCAGACGGCCCTGGTGCCTGGTGTCTGTTTTCATGTTCTTCAGTGCTTGCTCCACTATCTGTTCAGTCATACCCCACATCGGCCCTTCCACGTTATCTTCCTCCTCTAGCTGGTACTCGTTTGTCTCGTTTAGTAGAGAAGAAAAATAACTTCTCCACCTTTCCATAACTTTTTCTTCTTTCACTTTATATTAAGAGTTCCATTCTCATCCCTTACATACTTCAAACCTAAGATATCCCTCCTCTCTGTTCTCATCTGCTTTGCTCTCTTGAACATCTTTGCTCTTAATTCGTTCGACTGAAAAGATTCATTTTAGTCATTGCAGGCTATGGTGTTTAAACATTTTGTGTAAAGAAAAATGTTACTTTGCTTGGCGCGGGAAAATGAAGTCTTAAAGGCTATGTTTCCCTTCTGAACTTAATGATAACAACATGCAATGGTAACATAAAAACAATAGTGTTTATGAAGGACCTAAAACTTTTACGGACTTATCAGTTCATCTACATTTTCATATAAAAGGGGAGCCTTTCTTAATAATGCACTTCAATTGTTTCCTAAAAAACTAAAATAATTGTATGCAGGTTAAATCCCGATGCCTTTCCCTTTTGGATCGGAGCACATTACAATAACAAATCAAGAGATTTTCAATGGTATAATGGGGAACTGCTGACCTTTCAAAATTGGCATTCTGGCGAACCAAACAACAAAAATGGACTCGAATTTTACGCTGAGATGACAAAAGATGGAACATGGAATGATGTTAGCGCCTTAAAGAGCTACGCGTTTGTCTGTAAACTTAAAAGTAAGTTTCTTTAGGAGCAACAAAGTTGTGAGAAAACTGTTTAAAATTTTAACTGAGGCAGTTTCTTCATTCAGTTATGTTGGCAGTTTCTTAAATGAACGAAAACATTTAATATTATAATTACTGTAGCTATTTTTCAATCCTTAAAATAAATGGCATATGGTGGAGGCGTGTCTAATGTGAGGAAATATTCCCTAACAATTCAAAATAAATATTTATATTAAATAATTATTTCATTTCATCTCGTAGCCTGTTTGAAGACAAATGGCTGGGTTTCTAACAGGGCTGTTAAATGTTGAGTACACTTTCGTGAAACTTGAACTCGACTCCGGTATACAAGAAAAAAATCGGTTTCTGCCTTGCAAGAAATTAAGAAAAAAAAGAGTTCTTAGAATATGTACCGTTTACTATGTCCTGCAACTGATGAAGCTTATCCAAGATTTTATAGAGTTTCAAAATCCCCAAGTAATGTTTCCCCTTACACTTGATCATAAGCTTCTTCAGCACCATCACTTATGAATGGACCAAATACTAAAAAGAACCTATCTTCCCCCTTGTGCGCATGATGAACACTGATACGTAAAGAATCTTCAATGTGTGCTCAGAGTTGAGATAGTTATTTGGAAGATGCAGAGATTTTCCATTGCCATGCAAGATTAAGAAGCTGTAAAAATGTCTGAGAAAAAGCTACATAGGGATTAGACCCTGGGTGACCTCACAAAATTGGATCCATCAGTTATTACCAAACTTTTCATAATGATCCAAAACTGCACTTTATCTTCTGAGGAATCTATAGATAGATATATGAAAAAACATAACTAGAATGCTGTTGAAACACATAGCAAAACAGTTACTGTGAATCAGCAGGATGCCTATAATTGCGTTTAATTCTACAACTGGTTTCGGCTTCGTTAATATAATAAATAATAACGGACGCATTTTAGGAAACAACTGTTTCTAACACCCCAACTCATATTTGATGGTGGTTCAAATATGAAGATGAAACATGTATCAAGTACCATCAAATCTAGAAATGCAACCGACATGGTGTCTGAAGGAAAGTTGGTCTTCCTGGATACCTAATGATAAAAGAGCAATGCTTGTGGAATGTGGCTATAAAGATGAACTCAAGTATAGATAGCACGCTGGTACGTGCGCAGCTAGGCACGATGACAGTTCTTGCAGAGTTCAAGGTGCATGCAGCAGAAGCTAATTTACTTGGATCTGCACCTACATTGGAAGTTAACATAGCAGCTTGCAAATGATAATAATCTGTTTCATTTTATTTCAACTTTAAGTAGGAAACCAAAAAAAAAAAAAAAAAGAGATTTAGGTTCAAAACTTGAGAAGGCTTCGAAATGAGCATTGTAGTGAAACTTAAAAGTATAATTGATGGCAAATTGTTATTGAGTCATAAATTTATTCTGAAAGCTTCTTTAACTTTACAGGAACACTATTTAGCATTTGTTAGCATATATTAGAAAGAACTTTTGATGTTCAAAACGTTTTTGTCAGTAACCCTGTTAGAAATGTGAGGCATGTATAGTAATGATGCAAAGAGTGTAAACCAGGAGCCCATAAGTAGGAGCGAGCAACTCCCATACTAGGCCTATGTCACAGCGTTTTCAC
>ERZ1740055.649-NODE-649-length-10320-cov-7.728008_pt1 | contig 10320 bp, 13 predicted proteins | sample MGYA00581747_ERZ1740055 | MGnify/ENA primary metagenome ERZ1740055 (study PRJEB43018, sample SAMN04849739) | marine metagenome | isolation source: floating plastic debris | place: Pacific Ocean | collected 2008-08-28 | study: EMG produced TPA metagenomics assembly...
ATTTAGTTGGCAAAAGAAAAATTGTTTCGTGTGGGCATAGCGAAAATCGAACTCGCGGCAGTATACCTTGAAGGTTTCATTGTTTAAGAACTTTAATTTCTAGTTTTAAATCTGATTTATAGGGCTATTATATTTTGGTAGAAATGTAGCTTTTTTAATCATGAAAATTGATTCAAAAACAGAAGAAAAAAAGTTTCTTTGACACCGCTAAGAGTTTGGTGTGTGTTCTCAGCATATTTATAAAGCTTTTAATCAAAATCGAGCGCACTTCGTAAATTTATGATTACCTCTAGTTTATAGGATTTTTTAGCGGTACCAGATAACGATTTTTGAAGCACCCGTAGTTTTGTCTTACAGAATGTCTTGTTTATGTTCACACACTGGAAATTAAATGTTTGTTTACATAAACGAATCTTTGTTTCTTCATGTAACAGGTATTCCGTGCTCTGATCCTGGCATTCCACGCTACGGCGGTCGCAATCCTAAGCCGAATAAAGATGGAAAGTACAAGTACGGCACTAGAATACTTTTCACGTGTCACCGTGGTTATACCTTAATGGGGTACAGTTCAAGTATTTGTCAGAAATCTGGCAAATGGAGCAAAGTTCGTCCAAAGTGTATAGGTTAGTTCTACCTTTTGGATGATATTTTTACCTACAGTGCATGTTCTGACAAAAAACAAAAAAGCATTTGAAATTTAATTGAAAGTCTCAAAATCACATCTTCATTTCATCAAATTGGAACTTTTAGCTTTTCCGATGTGCTTTAATTACTTGCCTTTAACTCATTCATTAGAAACCGGAGATAGGTGCCGGCCCCATGGGCCACTTGGCTCGTAAAGGACTTAACTTTAATTTATTGCAAACTTAAATTAGAATAGAAAATGATAGGCGGAGCAGCAGAACAGTTATCTAGTGTGCTGCTTTGTTGATAAGGACCCCTGTTCAGTTTAGGCCTTGCAGCTTTAGGGGCCATTAAGACGGGCTCGTCCAAGAGCGTTAGTTTTGTCCGTTTATACAGACGATGTTTTGTAATTATTGTGAAAAAATATGAGGAAATATTTTAATCAGAACATCAGAGAATTGTAAAGGAATATAATTTCTATAAGAAACGTTGCGTTTTAGTATTAGACTTCATGTCAATTTTTATTTAACACCTAGTTTTATCGATCAAAACTGTAAACATATTGAGAAAAGTATTTATGTATTTTACGATCTGTTGCACTTTTATGAAATGAATAATAATGGAAAGATGAAAATTTTGAAATGAATAATAAGATAATAATGAAAATTTTGAAATGAATAATAAGGCAAAGATGAAAATTGTGAAATGAATAATAATAAGGGAAAGATGAACATTTTGAAATGAATAATAAGGGAAAGATAAAAATTTTGAAATAAATAATAAGGGAAGACAAAAAAAATTATTAGGTTGCCTTGCCGTTCGGCCTTGGTTAACCAAAGGCTAAGGGAGTCAACCATGACAGAAGATCCGTAGCCGGGGCCCCTAGGAAGATTGACTGGGTTACTTGTCACCTTCCAGCAGATCCTGTATCCTGGCAGGCCCCCAGCTGTATTGGCCACGTCTTGCCACTGGCTTCGGGCTTGTCTGGACAAGAGAGTGAGACTGAATCTAAGCAAATCTCCCTCACTATACTTTAACTCACACGTAAATCACTACGTCAACCTCCCCAATCCTTCGAGAGTCCTATAATAATCGGATAATCTGGAAGCTGTCATTCGCAAAGCTCCAGGCACGGGATCGTTCTTCGTTGGACGCGAAGCCACAGTGGAGCTCGACAGCCCCCTGTGCAAGCAAGCAGCCCTAATTAGGATCACTCTGCTTGCCTCCCAGTATGAAGACGGGGCTAAAATAGCCAGCTTCTCTATATCATGGCCGGCGTACCACAGCTGTCGGGGATCCCTCAAATGTGGTCGAAATGCAAAGAAAAAGAAACCACTGATGCTCGTCGTAGCTTTATGGAACGTGAGATCCATGCTCGACAACATCAAGGCAGATCGACAGACCAGAGAGAAGGACTGCACTTGTTGTCAGAGAACTTGCCCGCTACAAAGTGGACAATTCTGCTCTCAGTGAAACCGCTTTCCAAGCAAAGGCCACCTGATGAAAAATTGCGGCTACTCTTTCTTTTGGAGTGATAGCAGTAGCGACATGAAGTTGGTTTCGGATTTGCCATCCAAACTCATCACCAGAAGAAATTGGCCGGTATCCCAGAAGGTCTCAGTGACAGGCCTCATGAAAGTTTAGTTCCCTCTGGGATAGAAGAGGAGTGCTACTCTGATCAGCGCCCTAGCTCACAAGATGACACACCCCGAAGAAACCAAAGACAAGTTCTATGAAAAGCTAGAAGCCCCCATCACTATTGTTCCACAGTCAATGCCCGCGTTGATACAGACCACCAAACTTGGTACAGAGTCATCGGAAAATACGGAGGAGGAAAATGTACCTGCAACGGCCTCCTCTTGCTCAGGATCTGTACTGCTAATGATCTGGCCATCATAGACACCGTGTTCCGCCTCCCAAACCGCAAGAAGACGTCATATTGATGCAACCCCGCACCAAGCACTGGCATCTCATCGACTATATCATTGTCAGGGCAAAGGACAGGCGGGACGTGCGGGAAACCAAGGCGACGAGTAGCGCAGACTGCTAGACCTACCACCGCCTCATTGTTTCAAAACTGAACCTTTACATCCAACCAAGGAAAGAGAAGGCCACAGGGACAGAAGGTACCAAAAAGACTTGGAATCCGTCGAAAAACAGCTCTATTGTAAAACTGTTGTTAATTCGTGAGTCCCAGACTAGCACTACATCATACAAGACTGGGAACGGTAAGTCAAGATCACGGTCCACTCTGCTGCCCTCCAGGTCCTCTGCGCGGCCACCAGAAACCACCACGACTGGTTCGATGAAAGCGATACCGAGATCCAGGCACTGTTGGAAGAGAAACGCCAGCTCCTCCGAGTACACCAGATTGACCCCATCTCAACAGCAAAGAAGGCTGCTTTTACCAGTAAGCGCAGCACCGTTCAGGCACGACACCAAGAGGATTTACGACGCCATTAAGACCATGTACGGGTCTCCATCATCTGGCTCATCACCTCTGCTCAGTGCAGACGGGACAAACCTTCTCACTGACAAAAAAATGATCACTGAGAGAAGTGGGAAGAACACTTACAGTGTGTTGAACCGCCCAGCGTCAAGGACGAAGTAGTCGCGCATATCCCCAAGTTAGCAGAAAGTCCGGACCTTGACATCCCCCATCAGCAGATAAGGTTGCTGAAACCATCAAGGAGATTTTCTCCGGGAAAGCCCCCGGCCCTGATGCCATCCCCACTGAAGTGTTTAAGTCAGGTGGCTCAGCTCTCTTCTCCCGCCACACTGACCTTCACAAGACATTGTGGCAAAAGGAACACCCCCACTAGATTTCAGAGACGCAACATCGCGCAAATCTACAAGTGCAAAGGGATCCGCCAATCCTGTGACAATCACCGTGTGAGCTCACTCCTTTCAATTTTCGGCAAGATACTGTTCCGGGCCCTGTTCAGTCGTCTTCTAGAGCACCTGGACCAAGGTCGCTTTAAAGAGAGCCAGTGTGGCTTGGGAACATGTAAAGGGACCAATCACACAGTACTCACCGCCCACGAACTCCAGCAGAAGAGCATGGGGCAGCATCGTGACCTGTACAACACCTTCGACACGGTCAGCAGAGAGGGGCTCTGGAGGATCATGGGGAAGTTTAGATGCCCTGATAAGTTCATTGCAATAGGTTGCCAATTCCATGACCGCATGATGGCCCGTCTGCTGGGTAACGGAAAGGCATCTGACTCTTTCCCTGTGACGAACGGAGACAAGCAAGGCTGTGCTCTTGCCCCTGCTCTGTTCAGCATGATATTCTCGGCAATGCTGACGGATGCTTTCAGGAACAAAGATATCGGTATCCCCATCCAGTACAAGTCTGATGGCAAACTGTTCAATCCCAGACTGCTGCAGGCCGTCATCAAGGTCAAGGAGACTGCGATCGCAAACCTTCTCTTTGCTCATGACTCCGCCCTCAATTTCTTAAGAGCAAAAAATGTGACTGCAGATGGACAGCTTCTCATCCGCTTGTGACAACTTTAATCTCAGAAATGGCACCAAGAAGACAGTCTGGGAGAGAAAAGGAATAACACTCGCTACAAAAATCAAAACGGCTACCGTGCAGCAGAGCTCATTACCCTCTTCTACGGCTGTGAAACCTGAACTATCTACAGACTCCACGAACTTCAGCTGAAGCAGTTCCATCTTCGCTAGGTCCGCATCCTCCTCAACATCCACTAGCAGAACAAGACCTCAGAGGTTCTGAAACAGGTTGGATTCCCCAGAGTCATCATGGACATGGACTGGCCATGTCACCCGCAAGCCTGGCATTTACATTCTCACCAAGCTGTTGTTCTGAACTTTCGGCGGGCACAGTAAGAGGCACAGTAAGAGGCACAGTAAGAGCTTCAAGAACAGACTATAAGTCTTACGGATTTCTACACCAGCATTGAATCCTGATATACCCTCACTGCCGACTGCCCTGTCTGGCGCAGTCCCATCAGTAAAGGTGCCCACACAGCCGAGGAACGCCGAATCCGCCAACATCGCTCCCTCCCACTTCTACCCTACCTGTTGGAGAGGATTCCGTGTCCGGATTGGCCTCACCAGCTATCTCCGGACGCACGTCCGGATGAAGCTCAATAAGCATCTGTTGCCGTGGTCATCTGTGAGTACGTAGGACGAAAAACACAGTAGGAAAATGTTATTTAGTTACCAAAAAAATAAGCGTTCAAGTTGACATAGCGAGAATAGTACTCGCGACAGTAAAATTTGATGTTACACAAGCAGCCTATTTTGTGTAAAACATTACATTTTACACTAATTTACATTAATTCTCGTTGCCCGATCTTGAGCATAGGTCATCAGCCATGGCTTGACATCTTGTTCGATTTTGCACTATCTTTCTTATTTGGCGCCAGGTGCTTTGGAGTTTCTGTATGGACGGTGGGCCAGGCTCCAAGTCTGACACTCGTACAAGAGAACAGTTTTTACATTCAATCGGAATATTCTGAGCTTTGTCTTAAGGGAGATTCCTCTTGACCGCCAGACAGGTTTTAACATTATGAAAACAGCTTGGGCTTCTTTGATGCGGGCCGTCACATCTTGTACTGTTCCTCCTTGTGTACCTACAACACTTTCAACATAAGTAAAGCTTTCTATCAGTTCTACCGCTTATCCGTGGCATTCAAGTGGACTTGTATTGCTTGTTGCTTTAACTCAGATTTGCTTGGTCTTGGTGGTATTGATGCAGAGACCTAATCTGGCAGCATTGGTTTCTAGTCTTTCCAGTGCCACCAGGAGCAGTATGGGCCTGAGCAAGCATTCTTAGCGCACTCCTGTCTGCATATTGAATGGTTCACTGAGGTCACCGTCGCGGACAATTTCAGCTTAGAGATCAGTTTAGAAGAGCTTGATAATCTGGAAAATCTTCCGTGGTACTCCATAGTGCGCGAGAAGGTATTAGGACATTTCTATCTACAGTGTAAAAGCTGACTAGTTTAACGCTGATCATAAGACTATGAAATATAAGAGATTTTCTTTTTAATCGTAAAAATTTATCTAAAAACAGCACAAGCAAAGTTTCCTTACCTCAGCTGTGTGTTAAGTGTTAGTTTTATAAATCAAAATCGAACGCACTTCACTAATCTATAATAAACATATACTCCAACGAAGGAACGTCAGTTCCAAAATCCTCCTAATACGGTGTGTATATTATGATTACTTCATCTTCAGTTTTGTTTTATAGCATGTCTCGTTTATGATGAAACAAAGAAAATGATATGTTTGTCTACATAAACTAATCCTATTTTCTTCATGTAATAGGTAATACTTGCTCCGATCCCGGCAGTCCACTCGACGGCGTTCGCATTCCTAATCCGAGTAAAAATGGAAAATACAAGTCTGGCACCCAGATATTTTTCGTTTGTTACCCTGGTTACAACTTAGTGGGGTTTAGATCGACCATTTGTCTAAAATCTGGCAAATGGAGCAGAGTTCGTCCAAAGTGTACTACAGGTTAGTTCTACTTTTTGAATGATTATTCATGTTACGTTTACCTACATTGTAAGTTCTAGTGAGAAAAGAATCCTGAAGTACTTAAAATGAAAAACAAGGTTTCAAAGAGACAGATCTTTACTTCAACAAATCCAAACTTTTAGCTTCTTTGATGGACTTGAAATGCTTTAAATTATAAACAAATATCTTGTGTGCAGCTTTGTAGATGAAGACCCCTGGTCAATTTAGCCCTTGCAGCTTTAGGAGCCAATATGTACATTTCTGAAATATCTATTACGGGCGTGTCCAAAAAAAAGCATTAGATTTAGCCGTCTAACACACACCTGTTTCCGAACGGAGGTGAGTAAAAGTCTGTGTTTTTGTCGGCTTTTAAAATGTTGCGTAAAAATATGAGTAAAGAAATTTATCACAAGAATTGTATTATCAGAGAATTGTAATGAAATAGAAATTCTAGGAAAGAACCGTTGAGTTTTACTGTCAGTTTCGCCTACTGGTAAATACTGCAGGTATATTGAAAAACAATTCAAAAATATTTTTGTAATTCAATTTTTACGGTCTTTTAAACTTTCACGAAGTGAGCAATAAAGGTAAAGCAAAAAAAAGGAAGAGATAAAATCGCTAACAAGAGGAAAATTCTATTTAGTGAGTAAACAACATTGAAGTGAACATTGAGCTAGCGATTGTATAGCTTGACAGTACACAACTTGCCCAAACAATCTTCGTGTAAGAACAGACCAATTTTAAAGCTGAGTTAGTTATTCGTGAAATGCAGAAACAAAATTCCTTGCAACAACTGTGCGTTTAGTCTGTGGTCTCGGCATATTTCTAGCTATTTATCGAAATCTAACGCACTTCGTTAATATATGTTTACTTTTTAGTTTACAAGAATTTTTAGTGACGCATGTTTTCATACAATATATTAGACGGTTTGAAGCACCCCTGTTTATGTCGTATAGCATATCTCGTTCCTGTCCACACAAAGGAAATGAAATTTTTGTTTATCCATAAGCTTATCATTCTTTTTTCATGTAGCAGATATTCCATGTTCTGATCCCGGCATTCCTCTCAACGGCAGTCGCAATCCTAAGCCAAATAAGAATGGAAAATACAAATCCGGCACCAAGATACTTTTCACGTGTGACACTGGTTATATCTTAGTGGGGTATGGTTTGACCATTTGTCTGAAATCTGGGAATTGGAGCAAAGTTCCTCCGAAGTGTATAGGTTAGTTCTAATTTCTGGTTGATTGTTCATGCTACTTGTACCTACATTGTAAATTCTTAAAAATGAATCATGAAGTATTTAAAATGAAAATAAAAGTTTTAAAAAGACAAATCTTCACTTTAATCAGCGAACCCGCACTTTTAGCTTCTTCAATGTCCTTTACTTAGTTGAAAGATGGTCACATGACAGTGCTCGCCATACATCAACTTATTTTCTAAAGGGCAGTTTCATCTATCAAAAGAAAAAAAATGTTATTTTATGTGTAGTTTTGGTCACTTGCTGGTACCTGAGCTCATCATGAAGGTCTAAAAAGGCTTAATCCTTACCAATCTCGATAAACTGTTTATTGGCACTGTAACCGATTTGACAAAAAATTTGGCACAGGTGGTTGAATCGGCTAACAGTTTGTCATTCATAGACCTTGGGCAACAAAAGCAAAGTGCCTTTTCCCACCAGCTACTTTCTACATTGTTGTGATTTCTATCAGATGGTAATAATGGTTTCAATAAGTCCCACGAGGATATAACACAATGACAGATGGAGGTCAAATATGATTCTAATGAGATTCTTTTGTATAACTGACCACCATGTGCGCTGAAATGGAACCTTATGAATACCACCAATAACAAAGCTTCCTTTTTTCCCAAGTCAACAACAGACTCAAATGCTTATTTTGTTAGCCTTTCCATCGTGGCGAATAGTTCCAAAGTGGTAGAAAATACTTAAAAAGTTGAAATTGGAAAAAAATCCAATTTGATGATGACCTTAATTTCAATAGAAATCGAACGCAATTAGCTGATCTATGGTTACTTCTAGTTTATAAGATATTATAATATAGACAGGACTCTACACGTGCTCTGATTGGTCAAAAACCCGTTTTCATCAGAGTATAAAACATAGAAAAAGCTTCTTTATTTGTTAGTTTTATCGTTTGAAACTCAACGCACGTTTTAATACCATATTTAGGAGCTTGAAGCATCTCTAATTTTATAGTACAACATTTCTCGTTTATGTTGACATACAAGCTACACAAAATAATCATTTTTCCTTCTTCTAACAGATAATTTATGCTCTGACCCTGGCAGGCCACTCAACGGTGGTCGCATTCCTAATCCGAGTAAAAATGGAAAATACAAGTCCGGTACCAAGCTATTTTTCTGGTGTCACCGTGGATACAGTTTAGTGGGGTTAGGATCGACCATTTGTCGATATGGCAAATGGAGTAAAGCTCGTCCGAAGTGTGTAGGTTAGTTCTACTTTTTGGATGATGAATAATGTTACGTTAACTACATTGCTTAAAATGAAAAAAAGGAAGTTTCAAAAAGAAGCATCTTCACTCTATCAAATCCGAACTATTAGCTTCTTCGATGTGCTTTACATTGACAAGTTAAATTTTGAAAATTTTAATTTGCGGAGCAACAGAACAGTTGTCAAGTCTGCTGCTTTTTGGATGAGAGCCCCTACTCATCTTATATTTTATTTTGCAACTTTAGCTGCTCAGTCCATGGCTCAAAAATCTGTTACGGGTTCATCGAAAACAAGCGTCCGAGTATAGGTACACGATAGTACACAGGCAGCCAAAGCTATATTTGTGTAAGAACAGGCCGGTATAAAGCTTATTATAAGATTACATATTAGAAGAAACGAAGTTTTTTAAAGACGTGGAAGTTCATCTAAAAACAGCAGAAATAAAGTTTTTTTCCACAGTTATGCGTTTAGTGTGTGTTCTCGGCACGTTCTATCTACTGTATTAAATCAAAACGGTACGCACTTCGCAAATCTATGATTACTTTTAGTTTATACGATTTTTTGGCGATTAAAATTCAACTAACGTTTTCATATCAGATAAGTGGGTTTGATGCACCCCTAGTTTTGTCGTACAGCATGTCTTGTTTGTGATCACACAGTGGAAATGATATATTTGTCTACATAAACTAATCATTTATATTTTCTATAACAGATACTCCATGCTCTGATCCCGGCATTCCAAACAACGGCGGTCGCAGCCCTAAACCAAATAAAAATGGAAAATACAAGTACGGCAGCAAGATAATTTTCACGTGTCACCGTGGTTATAACCTAGTGGGACATGGTTCGACTATTTGTCAGAAATCTGGCAAATGGAGCAAAGGTCGTCCAAAGTGTATCGGTAAGTTCTACTTTTTGGACGATAATTCATGTTACTTTTACCTACAGTGCATGTTCTGAACTAAATAAAATGTTTGAAATGATCAAGAAACTTTCAAAGAGACACACTTCACTTCATTAAATAATTTTAGCTTTTTCGATGCGCTTTACTTGGTATCAAAGAATTAAATTTTAAAGAATTGATTTTGCGGAGAAGCAAAGCAGTTATCAAGTGTGCTGCTTTGTAGACGAGTGCCCTGTACAATTTAGCTTTTTGCAGCTTTAGAGCGAGGCCATTTAATTTTTTTGGCTAAAAAATCCATTACGGGCTCATTCAAAAAAGCGTTAGTCTTAGCCGCTTACACAGATGATGTTTTTAAACGTAGGCGAGTGAAACTTTGTTGTTTCGCCAAATACTAAAGTATTTGAAATGAAAAACAAAAATTTGAAATAAGCTCATCTTTACTGCATCAAATCCGAACTTTTAGCTATTTCGATCTGCCTTACTTGCTCTTCAATCATTGAAAATTTAACTTTTTGAAAAATTGATTTTGCGGAGCCGCAGAACAAATATCTAGTGTGCTACTTTGTAGATGAAGACCCCTGGTCAATTTAGCCCTTGCAGCTTTAGGGGCCATTAAGTACATGTCTGAAATATCTATTACGGGCACGTCCAAAAAAAAAAGCATTAGTTTTAGCCGTTTAACACACACCTGATGTTTCCAAACGGAGGTGAGTGAAAGTGTGTGTTTTTGTCGACTCTTAAAAATGCTGCGTAAAAATATGAGTAAAGAATATTTAAAAAACACACAACACTTTTTATACTAAATGCAAACATGTTTCAGCAAACCT
>ERZ1740055.650-NODE-650-length-10316-cov-7.967450_pt1 | contig 10316 bp, 5 predicted proteins | sample MGYA00581747_ERZ1740055 | MGnify/ENA primary metagenome ERZ1740055 (study PRJEB43018, sample SAMN04849739) | marine metagenome | isolation source: floating plastic debris | place: Pacific Ocean | collected 2008-08-28 | study: EMG produced TPA metagenomics assembly...
CTCTTCTCCTTCCCCGCTTACAAAATATTCTAACTGCTCCAGACATGCTTAAAACGTTGGAATTTGTTAAGGAAATATCAAAATAATTGATTATTTTCGTGCAGTATTTCTTCTAGTTCATTGAATAATTGAACTTATTAATGTCCGTACACTAAACAAATTAAAAAAAAACTTTCGCCGGCTTTCGGCGGAATTTATAAATGTAAATCTTTCATTTATAAACCCATAACATTGATAAAGAAAAAAAAATAAAAAAAAGCCAATCATTTGCAACCAGCTTCTTATTGTGTTGTTTTTATTGATAGATTAAAACTTATGGACTAACTGAGAGCGTTTTAATCCATAATTGATGGCAGTGTTTCCATCTCAAACTATCTTCTGTGGAACGTTAAAAATTTGTTATTAAAAACAAGTTATGGCAATGTGAAAGGGGTTTAAAAGTTATTCAATAACACAAAATAGCAAATGAAAAAATGTATTTAGTTTATGTATGACTGAGTAACATAAGAATTTAAAAACTAATCAGTGAGCCAAAAGTTTAAAGTAGAATATGCATACTATATAGGCGTCATCCATTGATTAGTTTGGTTTACTTAATTACAAGGAACAACTCAACTTTTTGTTATTCTTCAGCTTGTTTTGTTTTACTTGCGAAAGGAGCAGTTTTATTACCCTACTGAAATATATACTGCAGGAATCAATAGCGCCAGTGTTTTTTATTTAACAATACTAAACCATTTCCAGTTGTAACATTCGAATGAAAAACCAATGCATAGAAACATCACAGCTTGAAGTATCTTTTTGTTTTGCGAAGCTAGTGTTTGAAGTTATAGAGAATCAAATAATGGAAAATTATTGAAACGCGGCATAAACCAAATGAAGTACATATATGAAAACAAAATGAGCTGAGGTTGAACATTGTTCTTTGAACACTTGTATTGTCTTTTTACCATAAATAGTAAACAACGAGCTACATCGTTCCAAATACGGTATATCAAATATCTCTTTGTGTCAACATTTTGAGCTAAATCAATAAATCAAAATTACTATACATGTTCTCAAAGCCTACAATTCGATTTTATATTTAGAAAAAAAACTTAAAACCCAAAGAAATATGCAGAAAAGCGGAACTTTTGAAAACAATGCAAGACTCAGTTTAGCTGCTGAGCAACAAAAGATTGTTTTTGAGATCTTTTTTGTTGCTGTAACATGTTGAGAAAAATTATGTATTTCCAATGCACGCCAATGAAAAAAGCACCTGCTTGTGTCAACGGGGAAAAGCATTAAAAGCAGCTAAGTTTATGATGAAAGGAGTTTATGATGTAGTCTAGTATGGCTTCTGTCTTTGTAGGCATGATTCTAAAGGTAATTGTATTCTAAATCTATAATCAGAGAATTAATGAAATAGTTTCAGTTACGTTGAACATAGTTTTTAAATTACCACTGCACGATAAAGTATATAATGTGTTTATAATATATATCAGAAAAAGTCAAAACAATAGAAACTTCTTGTAAAAATTTTATTAAACTGAAGATTTTACTCTCAGAGCTCTCTACAAATTTAGGATTATGTGTGTATTGAATTGGTATGCATTTGACAAAAAAACCTTTTAGACAAAAGTTTGAAGAGATATCACGACGTTAGAAAACGTTTAGTTTAAGGCACTTCATTGTTGAATCCGATCCGGCAAATGTGAATAAGAAAACCAGCTTTAAAAAAACAAATCATAAGGGAAAAAACAGATAAAAATCGTTTGATTATTTTATTTTCTATTTCTAAACTTTGTATATCACGTTTTTACTCGCCGGGAGAGCCGCATTTGCGAACAAGCAATTTTCAAACTTATTTAACAAAACATCTGGTTTGCATTGTTTTGAAATCGAGTACTCCTCGATTCAAAGAATTTGCTCCGTTTTTTTTTTGTTTCTTATATTTTCTTTCTGTTTGTTCCAAATTTCCGTTGCAAGAGTTCATGGGTGATTTGACAATCATGATTCAAGATGGCTGGCATAGCATGCAAGATTCGATGAATATTTATACCTAAAAGAATCATAAAATTCTTCTACGGGACCAAATGAATAAAATCTTCTTCGGAAACTGGGATGTACCTTTTTGCCCACGGACTGACTAATCTGATCACGAGTCGGTGTATCATGGCTCGGTCACAACTGTAAAACACCAAGTTACGGGTTTAATTTCTTGTTGCAAAACCTTTGTTCTTGAGACAAATTAGTGGTTAACTGGTTATATTCGAGTTCATTTCCTGAAGAGAATTTGACGATTCTTGAAACTTAGCTAATACTTTTGAAACTGAATGCGAACTTGTCTTTCGAGATAAACAGGCTTAAAAAAAATGTTAATTCAAAAGCATATAGCACCAAATTGATAAAATAATCTTAAAACTTAATCAAAAGTTTTCCCTCCCAACTATAAATACTTTCAGCTTCCTGAGTTGCTTCAGTTGAGCACGACAGCGAGAGTTATCATGACCGAGGTTTGTGTTATTTTTCGAAGCCGAAGCACCTCTCTCGTTTGAGGTTCGATTTGCTTCTTATCTTTTTATGTACTTGATAAATTGTGGGAATCTGACCTTGTTTTTTAGCTATGACGTGCTAATGAGGTCCGAAAAGGCCGAAACAGCTGACCATGACTGTTAACATTCAGGCTTTCCATTTTCATAGTCCTGCTACCAACATTGCCTTAGTGTCGATTTTTATGTGGATTCAAGAAAGCTACTAGCACACATGTACATGTGTTATCTGTGTTGTTATTTGGTAAATTTGTTTCTTACGCAATCTTCTTACACTTGGTTAAATACTTTTCAGATACTTTTATTGCTTTTAATCAGCGCAACTTCCAGCACAGCGGATGTAGCAGGTAAACTGTAGATTCGCTTAATCTAAGCCTACGTTTAAACTTCACACCAAATTAAATAGGACGCATTATACCTTAAAAATTTAGAAATATTAAAGGTAACATTAAATAATTTGCTTCGATTGCCTCTTAGATTTTTTACAACTTTTATATTTTGAACATGCTATTCCTTTCTTCATTAAATAACTTAAGAATTCATGTCTCAAAACTAGAGGAAGACATCCCGAAATACCAAGAGAAAAATTAACAACTGGAGAGCTCAACTATATATGGTGACGAAGCCAAAACCCTTGAATTCGTCAGCGACCAGTTCAATGACATGTTATCAATAACTTCAATAACTTACTGAGATAACTTACTGAGATAAATTCCAGATTCGCATTTAGATCTCTGAACAATGTACGATGTAGGAGTAACAGCAGTACAAATTACACATGGTAAATCTGGCTTATGACTTGCCGAAAGACAACGGGAATGCAAATTTCTTATACCAATGATATCAAGTAAAACGATGGCTAAACTGTTGTACGGAAACTTTGGAAAACGTTTTCTCGAATTCCAAAATAATGGCTTCAAAAAGGATCTTCGGCACTTTCTCCACCCGAACTTTTTCATGCTCATGTTATTAATAAGTAATAATACGTTTTTTTTTTTCTCGTTCAATTTGAAATTAATTTGCACACGTGCAATTTCAGCTTTTTGAAAAACTCACTTGTGCAAATTAATTCCAAATTGAAGAAGAAAAAATCGTTTGATATATATAACCTGTACTAAACATGCAACGCTTCCGGGAATTCAGTTGCTGAAAATTGTTCTTGTAATTAATGAAGTTTATTCTTAAGTCAGACTTTAATTTCCACTCACCAGTTTAAAAACGTTAAGCAAATTTTTAAGTAGATATTATTCAACTGACGAAAAAAATGCTCAGTTGGAAATGTTTCATCCTTCAACAAAGAACTTAGTATAACAAAAATAAAACTCAAAAGTATAATGTAAACGATAATTTACTCATAGTTTGTTTGTTAAGTTGTGCTATTCTCTCTTCATGTATGCAAATCTTATTTCGCATTTTAAACGCGACACAAAATTTAATGCCCAGTCATTGCAAATGGCCCAAGAAAGGTGTCACTATGACGTCACTTTTGGTACTCTATACTCTTTTGTTGGTGTTCAAAAACTAAAATGGGTTCTCTCTTCAATGTCTTTTAATTCTTTGCCATAAATTGTTTAAATACAATAATTAGAGGGGTGATACTTTACTATATTAACTGCATTAAGGTGCTTGTATCCATTTTGGACCAAAAAAGACTACGACGATACAATAAAACAGAAAAACTATCAAGAAAATAAATAGAAACGAACTTTAGTTTTCAATACAATGCAATTATATAAAAAAAAACTCCTTAGCTTGTAGAGCAAGTAAAACAATAACTCTGGGATAATTTTTGAAGCAAAAAAAAGCATTTCTCGAAGAAGTTATTGGCGAACAAAATGTCTGAATATTTAGTGTAAATGTTGCGGCACCATATTGGTGGACCTCGGCATGTCCTCCAACATGGCCGCCATAATTACAAAGCGTAAAGTCAAAGATCATAGGATTGAAAATTTCATTATATTGCACTATGTAAATGACACTTTTAAGCATAATATAATGTAATTCATTCATTTGTCGCAAATATATTGATTTTTATGACTTTTAAAAAAAACGTGACTTAGCCTTGAGTGAGATAGTTAGCGTCCTACATCTCGGCTAAAAAAAACGTCGAGCAAATTTAAAATTTTCATGAAATAATATTGAAACATAGTTCCAACCATAGTTTTCTAAGACATATTAAATAATACAGTTGATAGGATTCAAAACTAAATTTTGATTCTAATTTTTGAGGCCTATGACGTAACATATGCAAACGAAGAATAGCAAATGTAATTCATTCATTTTAATTCATTATCAGCCGACTGCGTTGATCTGCTTTACCAAGGACACAAATCGGATGGTGTTTATCAAGTCGACCCTGACGGACAAGGAAGCTTTCCAGTCTATTGCGACCAAACGAGTGAAGGTGGCGGTTGGGTTGTCGTACAAAGGCGTCATGGAAACCTTTCTCTTTCTTTTAACCGAACGTGGAATGAGTACAAGTTGGGATTTGGGAACCTCACCAAAGAATTTTGGCTTGGAAATGAATTTCTGCATAGAATCACAAAAGGACTCTACAACATATTTTTGATGGAGCTTGAAGACAGAGATGGGATGAGACACTTCATTAGTGTGTCGGACTTCAGTATTGGCTCAGAATCTCAGAATTACAGCATAACAGAAAACATAACTAATGAATGGTTACACCCAGAAACGCCTTTCTCAACTTTGGACAAAGACAACAGCAAATACAATTTTCTAAACTGTCCGTTACATGGGGGAGGTTGGTGGCACAATATTTGTTACGATAAAAAACGCGGAATCAACGCAGTTGGGAAAATAAGTTTTAATGATAGCATTTTTCCTAATTTAACTTCATCTACCTTGAAGATTCGAAGGCCAAAAGGTAAGTCTATATATTAAGTTAGAAACCTTTCAAATTGAAACAAAAACAATCATTAGTTAGGAATATGAGAAATGCAAGAAGGAATCATTGTTCATGTTACTGTATATATAAGTAATTGCCAAGGAGAACTTCAAAAATAAACAAAAAAAACAAAAAAAAAAACACGCGCTTGTCGAAAAGAACAGGGTAGTGATACCGGTATTGTAGTCTCAAGGTGTTTATTCCGTAATAAATCATAGCAATTTAAAATAACTAAAAAGCATCACGGTGGTTTGTTTCCTTAAAAATCTCAGTGGCAACCTTCTGTGTAGGGGTGAAAATGAAACATCCAATAAGAAACCCTGTCTGTATAAAGGAGACCCCTGTAAAAGTGTACGTAGTAATTTACAAATAAAGTACAAATTAAGTGAAAATAAAGTCATAGCGTTTGTGGCTCGAGTTTTCCCACTGTAATACATTAGCAGTCCCCAAACTGTTTGTTTTAACGCCTGATTTTACACGGGAAATACAACAACTTGCCACGCAGTTATAAAAGTGGTCTTCATCTTTTTTGTTTTAAAGTTAAAAACGTTTTAATTTGATATCTTATTGCCATTTACAATTATGAAACAATAATATTAGCCCACAGCTCTGTTCTATTGGCAAACAATGTGGTACGTGCTCATTAGTTACAAAATTTGTTAATTTAATCCACAAGAATTATAATAGATGCATGAATCTGAACTTTTGTTGGTGAGGAAAACATACACGCTGCGAATGTATTCTCAGCTTCACATATCCTTAAGCCCTCATTTATTAGATAACAATTTTTCTAACGTCATCAAATGAAGCAACTTGGAAATTTTTTGAAAATGTTTTGGCTGCACTTTTAGGGAATCTTACACTGACAGAAAAAAAATTACTATTAACTGCCTCAGATTAAATGTACGTTGTTGTTGAATGTACCACGGCACACAAAATTTAAATTCAAGCTCCAATCATGCCGCATATTTGTACAAATCTCAAATAATCTTTATCTCACTCCTTAATGTTACGTCCATTTTAGCTGAAGGGTGGGATTATTCGTTGAGATTCTCTGGAAACAAGTTCGACTATGTTAGAATATACAACATCAGAAATTTGAAGGACATCTTCGTTTCCTGGTGGATGAAAGTGCCACCATTTAGAGGACAGTCTTCCGTGTTCTCGTTAGTAGCTTCCTCATCTGGCAGATTGTCGACTCTTCTAGCCTTCTGTATTCAAGCAGGTGGAATCTACAACATCACTCTTGACAATGATGAGAGGTATTGTAAACAATAATAATTAACATTACATATCAGGTCCCATACTATGCCTATGTCACGGCGTTTTCACGGACTGGTTTATTTTTAGATCGCTATTTGCAAGAAATTTCAAGTGAAGTTCCGGTCCTCCGAAAGACAAAGGACGAGACACCGCACTACCATGCTTGATTTCCAACTCATCCACTCTTACACTATCTTCTGAACTACTAGAGACTTCAAAATCTTCGTCTGAAACAACACTTAATTTACCGGAGAAATCAGACAATTCACTGAACTAAAATAAGTCGGTTCGTAAAGATACGGCCCTGGTTACTAATAGACCTGTGCTCTCTATACTTGATGTTTATCATTTAAACCACATCCCACAAGCATTGAGCTTTCACTATTATTTATTATTTCTATGGGAACATGAGCACGTTTGTAAGCTATGCCATGCTGATGAGGTCTATAAATCTCAAAACAGCTGTTAATAAGATCTAGCGAAGGCAGCTAGCCCGCTCAGGGGTAAGCCCTGGCGTTATTCTACACGAAACAGCTGCTTATAAGATCTAGCCGTAGCAACTAACCAGTTCAGGCCTAAGCTCTGGCGTTATTCTACACCGAAACAGCTGCTTATAAGATCTAGCCGTGGCAACTAACCAGTTCAGGGGTAAGCCCTGGCGTAATACTACACCAAAAACAGCTGTCAAGGGCTGCTATTATCCAGGTTCGTTCTTTTTATAGTAGATTTAGAGGTAATGCGCTCTATCAGCGTGTACTTAGAGCCAATTTTAGTGGCTTTAAGTTAGCTACTAGCACGCATGTACTATCGAAAATTAATGTTTATCATTTAAGTCACATCCTACAAGCATTACGCATTCACAGTTTTTATCTTTTGTAGGAAGCTGAGAGCGTTTGTTACCTATGCCGTCCTGATAAGGCCCACAATGGCCAAAACAGCTGTCAATGGTTGCTAGCAATCAGATATAAGGTGTAAAGCCAACTTATCCTTAGTTCCGATATTTGTAGCTTCAAGTTAGCTACTAGCACGCATGTACTATCGAAAATTAATGTTTATCATTTAAGTCACATCCTACAAGCATTACGCATTCACAGTTTTTATCTTTTGTAGGAAGCTGAGAGCGTTTGTTACCTATGCCGTCCTGATAAGGCCCACAATGGCCAAAACAGCTGTCAATGGTTGCTAGCAATCAGATATAAGGCGTAAAGCCAACTTGTCCTTAGTTCCGATATTTGTAGCTTCAAGTTAGCTAATAGCACGCATGTGCTGTCTATACTTGATGTTTATCATTTAAGCCACATCCCACAAGCATTACGTTTTCACTGAAACTAAAGTAGATGTTACTATTCCACAGAATATTCAAAAGTTGGAATATTGTTGATAATTTGTGGCATCACGTTGAATTTCTGTGGTATCAAAACTCTGGTTACTGGAGTCTGTATCTGGACGGATTATTATCAAAGGATGGATTAGATTGGAAAAAGCAAGCAATGTTACCTGGGAACAGTACCTTAGTCCTTGGACAAACTGCGATCACAGCTGCAACTTCTGAGTTTATGGATGGTGCTAGTTTTTGTGGAGATATCAGTCAGTTCTATCTGTCTAACACAGTAGGCCTCCGAGACTTGTTTGAGGTTGGCTTGAATAAGAAAATGTTGCCAGTTGTTACATGGTCTGCTTTTAAGCTGTGGGCGTCAAATGGAGTACAAGAAATTGTACCATCTTCGAGTACATACTTAGGTAACTATGCCTTTACCTTCTCCGTTTATCAACATCTAGCTTCTTCTTTCATAGAAGTTATACATAACGTTACTTTTGGTAATAAGAAAGAAAAGTTTGATCAATTTTGTTAGTTTATCTGAATCTCACGTCTTGCAGATAACGTGCGATGGGCTCTTCCTTCTAAAAACGCGGAGATTGTGAAGAACCTCCGAGGACACAGAAATGGGACAAGTACGAACAGTGAATTTGTGTTTACGGAGGGAGTCATTGGAATGCAGGGAAACGCATCACTCGACCTAGGAGAACACAGCAATTATTTTGGTAGAAACGAATTCACCTTAAGTTTTTGGTTCAGCAATGGAGGTAAGCATTTTTACGTTCTTGCCTCTTATGTTAGTTAGCATTAGAAGTACTAATCGACCATTTCCACCAATAGCAGTTACAACAGAATTAGTTCATAGTATGGCAAGCAACAGTTAAAAACAAAATTCTTAACCTATACTATAACAGACATACAACTGTTTATATTTGCTTGCTCGTTTTTGATGTTTCGGTTGAGATCGTAATTATGTTTAGCTGTTTGTCCTAGCTATATGGAGTCTGTTAGGTTTGAAATAGGGTTTAAACGTCAGGTTTTCCTTAGAACTATTAACAAAACCTAACGGCATTTTGTTGAACTTCTCCTAGACTCAATGCCGGTCAAGGCCAGCGCTTATTGTAATCGTGATAAAAGGAAAATGATGCTTAATGTGCGCTTTTGAATAGACTTTAACAATTGGAGATATACCGCGAGAGATTGGAATAGACAAACTGAAGCTTAATCAATCACTGGCCTGCTAAGAGCGCAGAAAATCCTGCAAACTATACAGCGTTGATTTTCATAAGCCGCCAAGGTTAAATTATTCAAGATCAGTCAGGTAATCAGGTAAACATTTGTTGATTAAAATGTAAACTTATAACGTTTTTGAACTATTTAGTTCATCATCAGAGCTAGATTTGTGCTCAAAACTGCTTTCCGTTTAAGTAATTCCCATGCCCCTCCCGAAAAGGGCAAGTTCAAAAGACTGCACTTGCTTATTCAAATTCGGCATGTGGTATGCTGCGCTCACTCTACGTCCCTTCTCAAAAATGTTAAAAAGTTTCAGAATTTGGATTTGACTTTGTTCCTGACGTTTTTTAGTGTCGTTTCCATTCATTTTGCCGATAAAAAAAAGTCATACGAATTTGCCCGCTATTTAATTCCAAGGCGTACGGCCCACATTTGGAACATATCGATTTGATAACAAAAAGCGTTCGAAGAAGTAAGGGTAATATGGCGATTAACAAAAGACCTCTGGCTCATCAAAAGATATCCATTAATCTAATTTTTATATATTTACCTTGCAGCAAAGCTAATATCCGACATTTTGAGAGACAATTTTCTTTACCAGCGGATTCTCACCTCGTGGTTGTTAGAGTTTGTCAGCAGTGATGTCTTTTCCTGGGTGCGTTGTTATCACGCTAGAAGTCACGGCTTCAGTTCCAATGAGTTCCACTCTCGATGTGACCAAAAAGGTCCAACTCTAACTCTAGTCAAGGTCGAAAATAACATTTTTGGGGGATTTCTTGACAAAAGCTGGGGAGGTATGTACAGGGTCAAGTTTTCTATGTGTGTCCAAACTAATTTAAACTATAATGAAACAAACTGAAATCAATAAAAAGAAATGTATTTTAAAGCTAAAAAATGTTAGTAGTATATAGGATTAGATAAATTAAAAAGAAGCATAAGTTTTCAAACAAATGTGAAACAGTCCGAGGTTAGTGTAGGTTGTAGTTCAATTTTGTTCTTGGTTCAGGTTTTCTTTGACCGTCTAGAGAGCTTATTTTATTTTTTTACTAAAAGGTTATAGTTTTTT
>ERZ1740055.651-NODE-651-length-10312-cov-7.553476_pt1 | contig 10312 bp, 5 predicted proteins | sample MGYA00581747_ERZ1740055 | MGnify/ENA primary metagenome ERZ1740055 (study PRJEB43018, sample SAMN04849739) | marine metagenome | isolation source: floating plastic debris | place: Pacific Ocean | collected 2008-08-28 | study: EMG produced TPA metagenomics assembly...
ATTTACTTTGACAAGGTATGAAGCCACACAAACTTGACTCCTCCTTCAAGGGTTAGAGACAAGAATGATTTGAGCATTACCTGTAGTTTTTGTGAAAGGTAAATGAGGTATTTACTTTGACAAGGTATGAAGCCACACAAACTTGACTCCTCCTTCAAGAGTTAGAGACAAGAATGATTTGAGCATTACCTGTAGTTTTTGTGAAAGGTAAATGAGGTATTTACTTTGACAAGGTATGAAGCCACACAAACTTGACTCCTCCTTCAAGGATTTTGTCGGAAGGGTAGATGACGTAGATGAGTCAATACTACTGGAATCTGGAATTTGTCAGTCATTCTTAGGGCTGATCTTTAAACCGGTTCCTATTTGTTTATACCCTAGCCCAAGATGGGAGATTATGTTGAATTATAAAAATCATTAAATAAAGTTAAAATCAAATAAATTGAATTAAGATTAAGGATAAATCAGGTTTTAAATAAGACCTCGTGATGGAAGATTGCACTTTTGGTCTTTAATAAAGACTTTATCTTCGCCATTTTGAACACAATAAAATTTCCTTTCATTTGAACCGGCCAGTGTTTGAAACCCTAGAAGTATTACAACTCATTTTGTTTCGAGTTGAAAAGAAGAAATGAAGAACAAGAAAAAAGAAAAAATGTTGGAATTATTAACTCATACTTTTGAGCCAGCTCATGAAACCCTATAAAGTAACCAGTTTCATTTTGTTTATCTTAAAAAGCAGAAATGATTGTCGATTTACGTTTAAAATTTTTAACCAGTTGAAATAAAAGAACTAAAAGTAAATATTTTAGACAGTGGATACTCTTTAGGTAATTTGGATCGATTTTTATTTTTATTTTTTTTGCGATCACCGCGTTAGATCCCCGGAGGTTGTGTGGTTTGAGCAGCCATAACGATTCCATGTTTGACGCCTGGTGCTGCCGTGCAAAATTTGAACAGTCATATGACCTTTTTTGCTCGGCAAGTTGACTCAGCTTTCCATCCTTACAAAGTCGGTAATGAGTACCACCATGTGCTGAGAACTAACCTGCGATGGATTTTTCTCCTGTCCTGGGGAGGTCAAAGACTCACATCCGCTCCGCTTAAAGAAACAGAAACCGGAGACATCAGATAAGCGCCGGCTTTGTGGGACATAATCTAGTAAACTTACCGGGCTAGCTTTCGGTTCTGTCCGGTGCCCAGTTTCACTTGATCATTAAACAAGCACTTTTGTGACACGAATTAAACAAACATAAAATTTGATTGTTGTACAACTTGAAATAACTAAACAAATTGTTTATTCTTCAGCTTTTAAAAGTTAAAAAGATATTTGTAAAGGTCTAATTAACTTACAAAACTCTATTAGACTTCCGTTGCCAGCTTAAGAAAAAACTTTGCGATAAATGGATGCTTGTTACGAATGAGGCAAAACAACGGTTACAATTTTGTATATTTTTGTGTACATTTCAGCAAATTACCTCTTCAAATAGTAACTAATTATATTAAGAACGGAAGCTATTTGAAAATAACGTGGCAAGATCGTGAAAAAGATAATTCAATTAAAAGGCTTGTTCTCAGAGATAAAGTTGAAAATCATTTTTCTGAAAAAAGTAAAAACCTTAAAAATCTTTTAAATGGAGCTTTTAAAATGATTCCGGTGCTAATTTTGCATTTTTTAATAGGAGAGGTTAATATTTGGTCCGAACGTAATTAAAATATACAATTTCAATTGACGAATGAGATTGTAGAGTTGACAAATACGTGTCAGAAACACTTAGGGCTGTCCTCGCGGCTATGATTTTGTTGTTTCGTTTTTATTTTGACTGCAGCCTCACTCCCTCTCCCTCAGGCCACAGTTAACGAACCACTTGACTTCTCAAAACAAATCAAAGTATCGTTGAGACAAAGGTACTCTTAAACTTGTGTAAACAATGACATATGTTCGCGTTTAAACGCACAGCGAGAACCCCAGAAATACTACGCCCGAACAGACATCCCTTTGTATAATGAAGATAAGTTAAAACTCGCTAGAAATCAACTGCCGACCAGATTTCTCTTTTTTGCACCTCTGTGGAGCAACTCAATGACTGCGGGAAAATGGTGTTAACAAACTTTAACTGGCAAGCATAAAAAACGCATTATCACCGCTGGTTGCAGAATATCGGCTAGAGCGCCGCACTCAAAAGAGAAATGAGAAAAAACTTAATGTAATAAACAGCTTGAGCAGTGCGGCACATTAAAGTGTAAAGATGGGAACTCCGCGTATTCAATTATCTCCTATGTTTATTTTTGTCCAGACGTGCGACTCTTGGGTCCGATTTTTATAACTGAATCAGATTTTTCTGCTACTTATGATTAGGCGTTTTTTAAGATTTTTGTTTCCAATAAAATGTTGTGGGACACATCACGTTAAAAATTCCATTTGTTTTGAACAATTTGTTTTTTAGTACAGTACAAAAACTTGCCGACAGCCAGTAGTTTGTATCAATTACTTTCAATAAAGCGCGCTTTCATATCAGTTACAACTTAGCTGACAGCGGCGCTGCAATAAATCGATTAAAAGTTGTATTGTGTGCCGACTTCAGAACCCAGCCGAACATTTGATAATATTACACCTTAAAGTTTTTTCGCAAGAAAAAGTGGAGAATGTACCCAAACGCGTACAGCTATGGACGGTCAAACTACCCAATTCCTTCTCGCTACGACTCTCGTGGACCTCCACCATTGTCGCACCAGCCTTATGGTTATACTCCTACACAGTTTAACTTTAACAGCTACCCTCCTAACAGATCACCATCCTACAGCCAGTGCCATGTTCCCCCAACAGCGCAATACAGCGACCCAAGAGGAATGGAAATTCACCCGAGAGAAGCTGAGATTCCACCGCTGCATCATCTACCTCCTGCACAAATGTACGAGCTCAGAGATCCCGTTAGAGCAGATTATGACGGTTCTACTCCTCATTTGCCAGACTGTGAACAAGGTATTCTATGACACTCACAGCTGAACATGTCTATTAACTTACTTCTTGGACTAATTTATTGAATATTACACCCTGTAGAGCATATGAGCTTCCCTAGACTGTTTTTAATAGCTTGCACTGTACGATCATATAAAACAACATGACTGAAGCTCAAAACTGTACCATAAACTCTACTCGGGTTGTACACTTTTCGTTCACACAAAAAAGCTTACGGTATATTCGCTTATGATGTGTTTATTGGATGGTCATTTTAAAGTGTGAGATTTTCTTTATGGATAACGTAGTCTTCATATTGTTCAGTTTTGTGACATGAACGATTTTTAGTAAACAAGACCCTGGTAAAATGAGAACTTTCTTGATAAAACTAACTTATTTTACTGCCATTTTGAAATGTTTACCACGATAGTATATCTTCATTGCTTTTTCATGAAAAATCACGTAAACTATAAGAGATGCTACAATCGTTGTGTTAGCAACAAATTATTACACAGCCAAATAATGATCTTATACCCTCAGAAAATTTCGAGATTTAGTGGTTCCTTGATCATTACATCGAGTACGCAAGCTTTCTTAGAGGTCGTTTGAAAAACTGACTTTGTAGATCTGTAGATCTTTTTGCTATGTTATCATCTAGAATGAACAAAATTTAAATAAATTTCCAGCAAAAGAGTACTATTTTCCGCTATCAGAGATCATAATCTTTCTTGTAAAGAACATTTCCGCTTGTCTTACGTCTTCTACTTGGTCTTGACTAGCGCTTAGAATACATTAGCTGTCAAAGGCTTGTTTCTTTGAGAAAACTGAAAATTAAATTCAAAACAGTTCGTACTTGAAATGATATATAACTATTAGGCAGCTCTAGAGTTATGTCTAAAAAGTTAGAACAATTCTGGGACTGGTTAAAGTTTGACAACACGTTTTTGCACTGGGGAAAGTTCCGTAGTAGGTTCAGACTTTTTAACCATGAAAGCTGCATAGCTGTATTTCCTCCTTCACATATTCACTTTATAATTCTTACAACATATTGTAATGTAGGAATATTAAAAACACAATGAACATTTTAAGAATTGATTTTACTTGTCTTTTAATTGATTGTAGTTTAGCTACCAAGATAATAGAAAAGAATCAATTCATATTATACAGCTTGCTTTCTTTGTTCAAAAATTTGGTCTGACAGGAATGCTGGAACTTTTATGTCTCTTAAGGAATGTTGTGGTAAGCTGGATGCAAAACAACGAACTTGTATGGCTTTAATATTTTGTATTATCATTAGTTTAAAGAAGTAATTACAATTTAGCCGAGCAAATATCTTGAGAAAGCATCGCCATTACTTTAAAATATTATAAAGTGAACCTTGGAACTCAACTTTAAGACTACATCATTTGAGTACAGAACAAGCACTTGAACTTATGCTCAAGCTATTAAACTCTTGTTTGAGAAAAACGACATTTTAATCTTACAAGAACATATTACAACCAAATATCCACTTGTGGTTTAACCCTATGGCCACAGGGAAGGACAATTTACATTACAACTTTCATTGGCTTAGTGATGTAGATGAAAAACTGGCAAATGAGTTACTTTGGTTTCTTACTCTTCTGTTAGGATTTTTTAATGTTTCAAGACTTTTTTTTTTTTTTGCAATGATTTTGCCTCACAAATGAAAGCCTTCTCTGCTAATAAAACTGTAAAAAAAATAGCATAATTTCGATGTTAACCTGACTTGAAAAACACTAATATCTCTAAAGCCAAGAACACAAAATGCCTGTTTTCTCGAATAAAGGTTATCTCACTTTTCCATTGTACGTGTTAGCCACAAATATCTCAAGGCTTCCTCTATTGCTTTTAAGAACTAATGATCTTTGGCTTTGCATTAAATAATTTTCATGACTACAATTTGCAACTTGGATACTGCAGAAAATATCCCCTACTGATGTAGATCAGTGCAACTATAAACAAATAACCAAAAGCAAGGGCTTTGCACTCTAATCATTTAATTACTACAAATAAGTACACTTTTAGTAAAATTTGAGGTTAGTGAAAACTTTAAACTTACAAGATAACAGTTCTCTATGTAGTATTTTTAGCAGGCCACAAGAGCTTTAAAAATTTTATAGCGATAAGGGTTCAAGTCTTCGAAAAAATTTTCATCCTTAAACGTTTTAATTGCCATTTAAAAACATGCAGTTTTTATTAAGTGCAAGTGTTTTAGGGATACAAGACAAAAAAGAATCATTTAGAAGATAAATCTTGGCACATTTAATGAGATATCATTTTATTGAAGCAATACTAGTTGTACATTCATCATTGACACGGTAACATTGCTATAGTTAGTAGTTGAACAGATCAATTTTGGAGAAGAGAGCATTTTCAAAACGAAAAAAGTTATCTAACTAAAAATTTTTACTTTAATTCATTGTTGAGCAGTTTTAAAATTTCTACGCTTTGGCATTAAAGTTTTCTTTGAATTGAACTATAATCTGAAAGGTTCAACTTGTATAACAACTTTCCGCCATTACAAAATGTATACGTTCTGGGTGTGGCGAGTTTTAGGCTCGTTGCAATACCAAATCTGTTAAAAGTGCTTTTAGCTATAAACCAATTATTAAAGTATATACATATACTTTTTATGGAAAAACACGCAGAGCAAGAAGCAATATTAGGAACAGACTTTGCTTTCTTCATTAAGACTTTATGCTTTTAAAAGCTTAAAATTAGCCAATGTATGAAATGCACTCTTTTTATAATTGCATGTTATTGAAGTGAAAAGTTTTGTATCAAATCAGTTGTGATTTCAAAATAAAAAGATTACTGGTTGTCTGTTTGCTTCAGAAATACTAGGTATAGCTGTATTTTAACTGACATTCCTTTGATAAAATTCAAATCGGGCCATTGACTAATTGAGACATCACTGCATGTTCTTTCATGTTTTTGTTTTGAACCTCAAAGAATTTTTATGAATTAGCTTATTAAATGTTTGCTGTTTTAAAGAGCAAACAACCATACCAAGAATAAAAGCCATTTTAGATGTACAAAGTTCATTATTTGTCATAAAAAGCATAAAAATGTCATTCCTTCTTATTGACTTTTGCAGTTTTACTAATCTCACAGCGTTTAAATCTCAAAACCCGAAGCAGTATTTTGGCTCAACTGGCAATACATTATATAATCCTGACGGCATTTTCTTTTACATACACAGAAAAGAAAGTGGACAAGCCGACGGGAAAAAAACGAAAAGGAAGAACAGCTTTTACAAAGCATCAATTACAGGAACTAGAAAACGAGTTCAACAGAAATAATTATCTTACAAGATTACGTCGTTACGAAATTGCTGTTAGCTTGGATTTGACTGAACGGCAAGTCAAAGTTTGGTTCCAAAATAGAAGAATGAAATGGAAACGAGTGAAAGGAAAACGGCTAGAAAAGAATGCTCTTTTGCCAGATTGCGATACAGCTGCTTTTCCAGAAGACAGTTGAGTCTTGAGGCCGGGAGGCGAATGAGCAACAAACAAGCTTCTCAAGAAAGGGACGGCCTCATCTCGTCTTTGCTCCCCAACTGAATCGGAATTCATTCATACGTTGAGCTTTCGTACACTGCATAATGTTGTATCAAAACAAGAATATTTTGTTCTCAAATGACAAGATAGTGCAAATATCTGAAAAACAAACGGTTTGTGCATTTGAGTTATGATTTACATTCTTAAATTGTTGTTGTTGTTGTTGAAAGTTGCTGAGCAGCGCAAGTGAACGTGGTTTTGACACTATTTTCCGACCATCGAAATCAAGTAATTCTTATAAACCTTTCGGCGTGCAAATTTAAGCGTTATCAAACTTGACAAATCTTTAAAGGTTCTTTAATGAAGACTATGCGGCCTTTGTACATTGTGTATGTAATAATAACTCGAATCAGCAAGTTTAGCTAATAAAAATGTTACGGTTTTTATTCATTTAATTCCTGCATTCAGAAAACTAAACTAAAATGTAAATATATTTAGTTTAATTTGCCTACAAAATCGTCGTATTTGTATTGCCAAATCAATATTATGGAGTTGTTTCTACTACAGTTTGGCAAAGCAGTTTTTTATAAGACCTTCTTCTTAGTTACCCGCAACAAACCATTTCTTTCAAGTCCGAATGATTTTAATTCAAGCTCAATTTGATGTCTGTTGGAAAGCAAAAAAAAAATTAATTTTGAAAAATCATATTAAAGCCGTAAAACTTTTTAAGACCTGTTGCTGGTAAACTACATTGATTCAGTTATCTTACCAATGCGTTTTTTCCCTTTAAACTATATTCAGAAGACTATAGTCGTATAGAGTGAAGATTAATATTTTTAACGCCGCGGAAGGGCACAATCAAATTCAGAGATTTCCAGTATTTTTGTTATTTTCAAGGCATCCATAACGCTAACAAATAATTGATAATGGATATTACAAAATTTATTACCAAGAAAAGAACTATAATTCACACGCGGCCTCGAAAGCTGCCTTGAAACCGAAGTTGTCGGCGTTGTGTGGAAGACCTCGGCTTATACTTGACCGCGCACACACATACTCACCTTAGCCTTTGCCTTGGCTCTGACATGAACAACTTAACCAGAAGCATTAACATTTTTGTCCTCTCTTGATACACCATTTGAAAAAACTAATATTTAACTGAAAGTTAAGAACACAGGAGCATTTTTCTTAAACAAAATTGAACTAAAAGCGAATAACTAAACTTTCTTCGTAAGGAATATAAGAAGTATACCAGCGTCGGCAACATGAAGCAGTCTCGACTGAGTCAGAGGTGACGTGCCCCAGTTTGTAAATAAATCTTGAATATTTCATTCAAATGTTATTTGTGACTTTTCTTCGGATTCTCACTTAGCTTTTTTTCTTGAACCATAACGGACTATTTAGCAAGACAGTTTGGGAGTAATAACGCCATAGAAACTATGATTTGAAAAAAGCCGTGAAAATTAAAACTAATCACTAAACCAAGATTTTTCTGGATAAATTCTTTAACATGCAATTTGCTTGCAAAATAACTGACTGCCAACGTGATGTTAAGAAATTTTGTTGTTTCAAAGATGAAACAAGCGTTATCAATAACTACATTTCAATTGCTTCTATAATTGCAATTGGATGTTATTGTTTCATTATTATGAAAGTATTATTCAGTATTATTTCATTTAATTTGACGAATGTGCATAAACGACACTGATAATCGTCAGTTTTGATAACAAAAGGAATTCCTTTGCAAAGAAAGTTATTAATTATCGTTTTCAAGGGTTTGACAGCTTAAAAATAGGAACTGCCGGTTTACTGAACATCAGCTGTTTCCGAATTTAAGGCAAAATGCATAAGTTGTCATAACCCCTCACCCTGGGAGTGAATTCTGCCTCTCCCTGGCATGGATCACCTTGGATCCACAGCTAGAATTAATTTGCACTTTCAAAACTACAAGTATGCGAAATTTGGTGCTTTTAACAGAAAGTGCACAACTATTTCAACAAATTTCTGGACTAATGTCAGAATGCTATATAGCAAGCACAACACATAGTCATAGTCTGTCCTTATCATGCAGCCTTTTCATGGTGTGAAGACGAGACCACCGGTTTCACCGATACATATACCTTATGGTAGCTAGTGGATTACAATGTTATTAACTTGGCTTAGGCACAAATTCTTTTGTTTAAGAATGCTTAAGTAAGTTTAGGACGATAAAGATACAAAACATATATTATAAAGCATTGATATGATAATTTAGGTTGCGAGCGATTGAACTAGATAAATAGAATACGCGGTGAGACCAAATGAGCATGTATTCATGAAGGAAGTACGATCAAACAAACAAAAAAAGGGTTAGAACAAGAATATTTCAATGAAGAAAACCAACTTAGCAAAATCAAAGAAAGCAAAAGGAAAAATAACAACAAACACAAAAACAAAAGTAACAAGACTAGAGCATAAGCATAAGACAAAGAAAGACAAAATTGAAAATTTCCAACTGACTATAGTAGAAAGAGTATTTAATAATTAAACGTAGCCAATCTCGAATCTCATAACCATGTGATTTAGCATTAGGTACACACTGCTTGCTACGACTGGGACAGCATGGAGGTTGATATCAACGTAAATACTTTTAAAATAATATTAAAACTGTCAATTGCGATAGAAGTGGTTGCCTATTCTTCCAAGCCAAAGGCTAATTTTTAATAACTCGACAGCTCAGATCTTGGTGTGAAAGTTGAATTTGCAGAGGGAAGAAAACCGCCGGGGTTACTCTGAGAGAAACCCTCGGAGTCAGATTGAGATCGACAAATTTCAGCCCAAATGTGGAGCCCAGTACTCGATTCTGGGTCATAGAAAAAAGACTCGCGACTGAAGACCACTAAGCCAGCCTGACTTCCCCTACCTTAAACATATGAAGATGCAAGGTAGATACCTAAAAATACTTTCAACTATCCTCTGTTTTTAACAGCAAGAAAACGAGGTCTTACATCACCTTTCGTTTTTAAAGATTGTAACTTTTCCCCCAAATGATTTCTGAGGCAATGTTTCATCGATCAGGTTATTTTTCCGTCGTTCAATCCTGCCAAATTTAGCCTATCATTGATATTCTGTGTAAAATAACATTTAAAAGTTATTACTAACAAATCCTGTTTTGTATATTTAGAACATATGGAAGGTAAGGAAGGGTAAGAAATGCAACTTAGAATTAAATTTAGTAGTATTGTCTGTAAGATTTGTGGTCTGCTCATTGGAATTTAATACGTACGTATCTCCTGATATAAAAAAACTAATATTTTAAGACAAGTCTGAATGTTTTTAATTATTTTATAAAAGTAAAGTGTCAGCATCAAATGAATTCCCTACATTTATGAAACAGGAAATTTGCGCTTTAAAAACACTTCTGCTCTTAAATGCTAACGAGGATTGCCGGTGTTTGCGATGTTTCAAAGAAAAACATTTATTTGGCCAAGAAACAGTAATTTTATGAGTTGATTTTGCATCTTCGAAACACAATTTCTCCGCCTTGTCTCAGCCACGGGTATATTCTTACTCTTAGCACTTTAGTGTTCTTTTCCTTTAAGAATGGTATAGTTTTATTACATCTGTCTTCTTTGGAAAAAAAATTGCCGGGGGGGAAGGCCGAACCTAAAGCTTGTGGACCTGGGAAAGATTCGTATGATGAAAGAAATAATAAATATGTTTTAATCTTCCGTTAATACGCCTGACTAGTATACAGGGAGACGTGGGTTCGAATCCCGCTCGGGGAAATCTGCCAATTTTTTCCTGATGAGTACGTTGGGAAGATTAAAACATATTTATTATTTCTTTCATC
>ERZ1740055.652-NODE-652-length-10311-cov-10.623635_pt1 | contig 10311 bp, 8 predicted proteins | sample MGYA00581747_ERZ1740055 | MGnify/ENA primary metagenome ERZ1740055 (study PRJEB43018, sample SAMN04849739) | marine metagenome | isolation source: floating plastic debris | place: Pacific Ocean | collected 2008-08-28 | study: EMG produced TPA metagenomics assembly...
AATTTTTTTTTTTTTTATTATAAAAAAATTTTATTTTTTTTTTTTTTTTTTTTTTTTTTTTTTTTTTTTTTTTGCGGCAAAAAAAAAAATAGTTGGTATTATATTTCTTTTTCTTGGGGAGGAAGGTTAACTAGACCGATATTATTTGTAATATAATAAAGGGAGTCAAGGGGTTTTTAGTCCGTCTGTCCTTCAAGTATTCTCGGAATTCAAGTTCTTGACATGACAAGCAATCTGTGTCCAAGTGATCCTAGCCTCCTTGGCTATATGATCTTGGTGGAAAAGCCAACCAATGATAATTTCATTCTTTATGTTTTGGTATGTTTATTAGTAATTTTTAATTTGCTTCAAGTATTTTTTCTTTTAAAGCTCTCAATCCCACGTAACATTTGCGATCTCTCCGTCGACCAAAATCAAACGTACAAACTCTTTATCCCAATTGCTCCATTTAGCATAACTTCAATGCTATATGAAGCCAATAAAAGCATGTCCGAAAACATTGTAAAGTCGTTCTTGCTGAACGAGCGTAATTCAATATTTGAACCATGTTTAATCTATAGAGAGTTTTGTTTTAGAGTATTGATTAATCGAATCAATAGAAAGGTAACTCGATCGGTGCGTTTTTAGGTACCGGTTGTTGAATAAACTTTTTTTTATCATATTTTTTATTATTGAAAATACGTTTATTGACACAATACAAATTACCTTCACACATGTTTTATAAACAATGAAACTTAAATATAACTTCGGTTTCTCGACAGACGTTTTGCAAATCACGGCCTGGTCTTAAAAAAGGATGGAATCTGAAATCTGAAGTTGACAATTTAACACTTTACCTCAACGAATGGAAATTGAACATGTGTATAAAAGTTGGTTTGTATAAAGGTACTGAATACGTTAATTCAATAAGTATCGCGTCACTCGTAACTGGAGCTTCAATTAATACTCATGTACGGTTTTAAATATCTACGAAGAAGGCTGAAGATATAGCAACATGATGAGCTCGGTTGTAGCATAGTCAATGGTTGTAGTAATTATATTTTGATTGATAATTAATTGAGCTGCTAAAAAACATACATTACAAAGAGGCAATTCTAGACCATAAAAAAGCAAGCGTATGAGTTGCATAAAGGGAAGATTGCTTTCTCTGTAGCTGAATTTTAGAGTCAAAGAAAATTCCATAAATAAATAGTAAAAAATTTAATTACATAGATTTATTAAGCGCGTTTTACCTTGTGAATATCTTCAAATGCGCTTTATAAGTAAGTACAGGGTTGACCGTTGAGAGGTTTAGATCGTCAAATACAGCGGCTCACGATTATGTTATATATTAATCAATAATGCTTGTGCTCTCAGTAGATTAGACAGACCACACAACATCGGGATCACCACCCTACTCTTTACGATAAATGTACGTGGATAAGTCTCCCGATAGATGGTCGGGAAACTGGGCCTACGGTTTAACGTCCTTGTCCGAGAAGACGCAAAGGTCTAACTATTTGCAAATGTTAGAGCAAAGGCAGCACCTCCTATTCAATTATTTTAAAACCCTGAGTGTTGGTCCGGAGCCTCCCGCACGGTAGACTGGCAACTAACCAATTAGGCTAACCAGCCGGCGGTTAGACGCATATTCTGTCTCAATAATCTTGTGAGAAAGTTTGTATGCCTGCAGTCGCTTATCTATACATTTGTGATATGAAGAGACATTTTGTCTTTTACATTTTGAAAGCAAGTAAGACTGGAACAGGTCTTAAGTACATGTCGTTGTCCTTTTTCTTAAATTTGCATTGATGCCATGCATAAAAAGGGCTAATAAAGTTTGAATCTACGGCATAACAGTAAAAAACCTACAGTTTCTATGTTATGGAAGAAGCTTTTTTATCTGCTTTAGGTTCCACATTCTTTTATACAAACAGGCAAAACTTGTCTCTGGTAAATTCAATGCTTTTGGTTCTTTTTTACTGAATTTGTAACGATCTACTTAATGAGCTAATTTTAAAAAGTCCTTTTAAGTACAAATTAATTATGCGATTATAATTTTAGATAATATTAGTCAAGAACTTACAGCATCGTCATCCTCGTGGTCATGCATGACTCCAGCATTTCTTGGTCGATTGATGCAGAAGGGTCCGTGCTACTCTTCTTGGTGTGCTGAAGCTAGTGATCCAAACAAGTGGTTAGAGGTGGACTTGGCTAGTGTTAAACATGTAACCTCTGTTGCCACACAGGGCTCTGCCGAAGGTACCTTTGTGTCTACTTATTATCTAAACTATACTGCATCTAATGACGACTGGATTACCTACAAGGAACATGGAAAAACAAAGGTGAGTACAGCTTAAATAAAACTTATTCCTTGGAAAAGCAAAACGCCGTGCTAGAAATCGTGATTGCATGAGATCTTCTAAATTTTATGAAAAACATACACAAGCCAACGATCGCATTTTCAATAAATTAAGAAGTTTAGAGGTAAAGCAAGCTTTGAAAAAACGCAACCAACTTTATAGCAACTGTAAAGATTTGCTAATCGGCCAAAAAAACAAAAACCATATTGAATTCTGGTGTCAAAATAATTTCCTGATTAATATATAGCAGCAACAAAAAAGAGTTAAGCAGACATACCAATAATGGTTATATCGCGTACACCATGTTGTTAGTCCCTCAAAAAGCAACAAAATCTAGATTAGTTTCTTTATTCCACGAAATTAATCAAAACATGCATTTCAGTATTAAAAACAAAATTAAAGTGGAGCGAAACAACATTTTCCTCTTATTAATAATGGCTTATTTATTAGCAATAAATCAAAGCATTTGACTTTGGCTCCATCTGGTCGTTACGCTAATAGTTCTCCATGAAAACGTCTCTTGTTTTCGGTAAAACACCAAACCAAATTTTTCCTTAGTTTGGAGTGCTGCCGTCGGGATCCGATTTTGACGCGCTTCAGATCGGAGCATTGGAGCTGCCGCGTTTGTTTGAGTGAAAGTAGTGAAACCTTTTATTGTCTGGCTATATTTTGCGGAACTAGTAAAGTCGTTTTCTATTGGCTTACGGCCCAAGTGGAACTAGTAAAAATATATAAGTTGTTCATACAGTCCGATCTAATATATTTTGCTATTTCATTCAATCAAAAATATTATTTCTAGGTTTTCTTTGGAAACTTTGATGGTACATCAGTTTCAAAGAATGTTATAGGCTACCCATTCCAAGCCCAGAAAGTACGTTTTGCCCCAATATCCTGTAACATCCTTTGTTGCATGAGGGTAGAAATATACGCTTATCAAGAAGGTAGGGAACAATTATTTATGTTAAATAAAACAATTTCATGACATGTGTCTTCGAAACTAGTTGTAAATCTGGCTCTCATGATGTCATCACAAGTACCAAAGAATTTAAAAACAAATTTGAAAACGTAAGACAATCTCGATCATCAACAGTTCTCAAGTAGTGGACTCGGTTGTGCTGCGTAAGTGTAAGGTGGGGTTCATTGGCAATTGCATGCAGGTTTTGCAACACCCAAGTATGTACACTTTCGAGAGGAGATTAATGAAAACCCGAGACCCAGTCGAGGGTTAATTAATCTACTCAAGAATTCTCACAATGTTTGCCGAGGATAATTACTATTGGTAATATCTATTATTTTCTGTCTTAACAAAGAGAAAGACGATATACGTAGCGAGTATGTATACATGAATTTCTTTCATGAAACTATAAATTCTAACAACTCGGAGACAGCCAACCAACACACATGTAGACCAATCAAAACACATGTACTATCCAAGTTGTTTTATATAATGTGAATCAAGACACACTGACAGAAAACCAATCTTTTCCCGATCATGAATGAAAACAAATACAATAAACTTATGGGAAAAAAAATTTTAACATTCACTTGAATATTAGTGCCGTGTCCACCCTCCTTGACGGTAAGGACAAAACAGGTTAGAACTGGTTTAGCCTAGCAAAAATTGTTTTTTTTATTATCGAAATAGGATTCGCTAAGAGCTTCTTTTGATCGTTTGACTGCTCAATGCAGGTTGGAGACTTATAGCGATTAGTGCACGAAATCTTATATAAATGAGAAATTCCTAACTATAACTCATTGTTACTTCTACGGAGTATGCGAGATTCAAAAATGATGAACAATATAAATTACTGCCTAATTCAGTTTTACTTTTTTATTTGAAGCGTGGAATACAAAGATTCTTTCGACAATGTCAGAAGAAGTTTCAACTGCGGTGTCGTTGGATATTGAAACCAAACCAGTTGATGAGTCTAGGACCATGAAATTTACAGTGTCGACGTCAATCGCCACTTGGCGACATCGCTTTTACTCTGCACAATTTAACTGGCCTACACTTTTAACATACGTTTGGAGTACTGACTGGGGAACCAAGCTTTATATCAATGGATCGTATTACAAGAGTGAATATTCTAAGCAAACTCCTCTTACGACAGAAGCAGACTCGAATTTGATTCTAGGACAAAAGGACTCCTCTGATACTGCCTACGAAAACTTTCAAATTCAAGACCTATCCATTTGGCCTCGACAATTGTCCTCAACAGAAATAAAACAGGGATTTGAAGCAGGTAAGGGTGATGAATATAAATAAATAATATAGATAAAACCTAGCAACTGCTAAGGAGCAGTAATTATAATATTGGTAGCGACAAAAAATAGCGTTATGAAAGAATGTTCATAATTATTTTTTTGGAATTTAATAACTGGATTCGAAACCATATTCACTTGTATAAACAGTGCAGCGCCCTTACCAAGTGAGCTATGAAGCGGCCGCAGTAAAATATCCTTATTTGTGTGTACTTCATTATGCAAATTAATCTCACCTCTTTTCTATCCTAACCCAAACAACGTCCCAGTACGGAATCAATCACAGGAAGACCCTTTGGAGAAAGCAAGTTTTAGTTTTAAAATTGTCTTTCTTGTAATCACTTCAATAGACCAATTTCAATATATTAAATTTCAGCTTGGAAGCGAGGCTTAGGAGAATAACATGAAAGAAACCCTAGCAGGCATTGTTGAAAGAATAATTTATTTCTTTGTTTTATTTCTCTAAGCCTCGAAAGCTGAATTTTAATATTTTGAAATCGGTTTATTGCATGCGTTTATAACGGCGATAACAGCAAACACTGATCAATATAAATATTCTCATGTATGTTAGGAAGTTGCACTGATTTTCATGGTTGCCTATCCAAAGAGTTAATATACCCTTATAACAAACTTTGATGTATGGTAAATTTAATGAATATTTTGAAAAAAGCTTTTTAGATATTTAACTAAAAATAGTATAAGGCGGGTGTATTTATTCGATGTTTAGATGTCTCTGACATCATTATCAGCAGTGTAAGCACAAGAGGGATTTGATATATATCATTCATTATTATCAGTTCTCCATTTCCATCACTTAAACAGCCCATTCCCATTTTTTCTCATTTCCCTTAATTGCTGTCAATTTAATACAGCTCTCTTAAACAATGTAAGTCATGCAGTTTGATAAATTTATAAGTTATACACCGTGTTGAGAAGTTGATAAATGACGTTTCGGACTGTAGACGTCTTTCATCGGAGTGAATGCCGGCGGCGGGTAGTGCAGGACTACAGTCCGATTGTCAGTTATCAACTTCTCAACACGGTGTATAACTTATAAACTTATCAAACTGGTTCTATTGAAACACCATTGCGGCATCCCATTTATGACATATAAGTCATTAATTACTGCTGCAGTAGTCAAACTTTGCAATGGGTTAATGGATGGTCGTGGCATTAAATTTGTTTTGGGGAGTGAATTTTAGAATATTTGTTTTGGGGATAAGTCGTATAATGAACGCAGAACGCAAAAAAATGTATACTTTAGGTAATATCTCGCCCGGTCACCACCCCTAATAAATAATGAACGGTCCTCAAATGTATTGCTATTTAAAACAGATTGGACAAGCACAACATTTGTCCTATACAAAACTTAATACTTAAAAGTGTGTCCCATAACTATAAAGTGTCCCAATCTCAACACGTTTGGAGAGTTTAAGAGGTAATTTGTTTGATTCATGCCCTTGGAACATGTTTTAAATGTAAGGCACTTTCACACTCATGTGCAGTGTGTATTTTCCATTGGTTTTGGCGGGCCACAAGTCATAAAAATATCACGGTTTCTGGAATATAAAGTTTCTTTTTTTTTCCGTTCAAAGAAATTTTCATAACCACTTGCAGTGTTTACTTCTCATTATTATTCTCGCTGTGCTCGGGCAAAAATTTTACTACCCGGGCCGAAAATAAACAATATGCCCTCCAAAAGTCATGTTATTCCCTAATTGTTTTGTCAGGGGAGGCAGGCATCTGTGACATTTGTAAACCTGCGGCCTGCCAAAACCTTGGGAAGTATACACTGCGCATGAGTGTGAAAATACCTTATATTTCAATACTCGGTTTAGTTATCCACCTGATATGATGTTTCAATTTTAGTCCACTGCGATATGCTAACCTGGTGTTTAAGGAATGTTAATGGAGATCATTTTGACTGGATCCACTCCTTAAACTGCACAGCAACAAATAACACTGGACCGTGCTCGGGTGCTGATAACTTGGAAAAACGTATGTATCAAAACCTGGCAGCCCTTAGTATCTCTATCTTACACAGAATTTATTGGATAAATATTAATTTAAAAGGCAAACTTAGCTTTTATGTGCATAGAATTAATATTTTTGAGTATGCTTGCACAATGTTTTTCGTATTTTGGAAATGTTTAGAATACTTATGCTGCTCTTTTTTTTCCCAGAAATGCAACAAGTTTCAAAAGTAAAAAATGCATGCCAGTTTTTAATATTTATAATTGAGTTTGTTTCAACAACTTTTGAAAAAGAAACATTTCATTTGTTTATTATCGCCAATCAAAAGTTTTGTAGTTTATCAGCCACAACATATATATCAGTTACTTTTAGTCATCGATGAGGCAAAGTTGTCGATACTGTAACTCATCATCTGTGGAGGGCCGTATATCGATTATATACTACCCACATACGGGCTTTAGTTATTGCAAATAGTTTGCTTCTTTGTAGAGACCCTTAATCTGTTAAGATAGTATTAATAACATTTTTTTCATTTAGCCTACAGACACTACCGTAACGCGGCATACCAACGGCCAACCATTTTTTCTAGTAATTCTTATGGACATTTTGGGGAAGCGGTTGACAACGATATATCGACATATGTCGACACAAATTATGAACTTAACCCTTGGATGATTGTAGATCTTGGCCAAGAAAATCTTGTGACCGGAGTTCTCATCAACCTTTATATCTCAAACGATTCTTTTGTAACGGTTAGGGTGGGAAAATACCGCAACATTACCTCTAAAAACAGTGTTTGTGCGACAATTGAGTATAAAGGCGAATACATGATAAACAGATGGTGCAAACCACATTTGTTCGGGAGATATGTTTCTCTGCAAGCCACGACAACTCAGTTTGTGTTGCTTGAAATATATGAAATTGAAGTCAAATCTGGTCAGTATGTTATAGTTAAACTGATTGCAGGAACTAGATGCGGGCATGGTTGGCGCAGTTGGTAAGATCTCTACACAAGGTCCCCGGTTCGACCCCCGGCTCTGCCAAGATTTGAACTGATTTGTGTGACTTTCTTTTCCGCCTATGCTAACTCAACTTTCCATCCTTCCAGGGTATGTAAATGAGTACCAGCGTCTGCTGGGAGCTAGCCTGTGATGGATTAGTGTCCCATCCAGGGGGAGTCAAAGATTCTCATCCGCTTAACACTACAGAAACCGGAGATATAAGCGCCGGCTCCATGGGCCACTAGGATCGTAAAGGATTTAGTTTTTTTTTTTTAATTTAAAAAAACTATGAAGTGTGTCAGTAACTTCGGAACTTTCAAAAGTATAAGTTGAACCGTTCGATCAGTAAACTCCTATCTTTCAGGATGCAAAAATCCCGTTTTATAGTTCGACACTTCAAAGCGCTTTGGATAGCTATGAAATTCCGAAATGCTAAAAAACTTACGATATAGGTATATAATGAATAATTAATAAAAGAACAAAAGGACTGAAATACATGCAACATTTATTCTGTCAGTGCTAAAACAGGATTTTTCCTCGGGTTTCTGATTTAGATATTATGTGTCGTAAACATGGCTAGTTGTGAACGATGACAGAATCTGCAATGGATTTCAAAATACTTCCAGTATTTTCCTGCTTGTGAGTTATTTTGGCCTAAAAGCTAAAAATCCCTTACAAGCCCAGTGGTCCATGGAGCTGGCCCTTATATCCGGTTGAGCGGATGAGAGTCTTTGACTCCTCCTGGACAGGACTTTAATCCATTGCAGGTTAGCTCCCAACAGACGCTGGTATTCATTTACCTACCCCGAAAGGATGGAAAGCTGAGTTAGCTAGACGTAAAAGAAGGTCATACAATGATTCAAATCTCGGCAGAGCCTGGGAACGAAACGGGGACTATGTGGTTACATAGCAGAGATCTTACCAACTGCTCATACACCTTGAATGACTTTAAGTTTGTAATAACATTTATATCAACAGCAATTTCTCACAACTAAATCTGAGACAATTAAGGTTTATTTAGAAAGGCATCGTATTTCGGACCTAAAATTGGATTCCACGCAGCAGCCAGCCAAAAAGGAGCTGTGCAACTATAGATAAATGAGGATATTTCGATAATGCAATTAGAAGTAAATGTGCTTGCAAGTCGCACCTACCGTTGAACCTCTGATTCAGCTATCTGCCTGCCGTGAATTTAGAGGTCATTTTCTGTCAGTTAACAACCTTCTCTGAAAGTTACGAGATATTTCTCTGTTAATTACTCTAAACCGACCTGTTATTTAACAATATTAAACGGTCACCCTTTTTTAAGCAGCCTCGGCCATCCGGAGGTGTCCGAAAAATCCTGTTGTTAGATTTATATACCAGTATAAAGCGCCCATCTCTGTTAAGCAGTTATATCCACCCCCGAGCGATTTGGTACAAAGTTCCTTGTTTATGTCCTTATATCAAGAAGCCACCTTCTATTAAGCGGTCACCAATTGCAAGCTATTTCCGAGAGTGGCCACTCAATAAAAATTGGAGTTTAAATGGCTGCCAACTTCATTTAAGAAAAAGAGTATGTTCAATCTCCGTTCCTTCATAGCCTGATGAAAACCGAGGCAAACGTTTAAGAGAATTCGAGAGCAGATCAGTGAAAACCCGAGACGCAGTTGAGAGTTTTCACCTGCTCGAGAATTCTCACAAACTTTGCCGAGGTTTTCACCAGGCTATGAAGGCACGGAGAACATGTTTTATTTCTTTTATAAAATTATTATTTTCCGTCTTAACAAAGAGAAAGACGATATACGAAGCGCGTATGTATACTTTAATTTCTTTTATGAAACTGTAAATTCTCACAACTTGGAGACAGCCAACCATATCGCTTACGTCATTTTCGTACTTCATAGCGCTATAAAAACACAGTTGTTGACCAATCAAAACGCATGTACTATCCAAATGAATCTATAAAATCTTTTAAAACTATTCTAAGAGCGTGGAATTCTTTTCGTTTCGCACATGTACAAAAAAATAAACTATGCGTAACCTACCTACAGTATGAAAGCATTAGTTTTTGTTTACAATCTCGCTCCCATGGTTTTCACTTTGGTAGTACGTAAGTACTAGTACGTAGGTACTACATAAGAAAAAAGCCCTGGGGCAAGGTTGTTTTGTTTACTGTTCCTCAACAGTTCAAACAGCTGCTTATCTATATACGGAGTCTTCGTATCCCCGCCGCAAGGGAGACAAAGCGCAACTTGAAACTCGTTATATTAGTGCACATTACCATTGTGTACGGTTCAAGTACCACATGCATGGAGAACGAATCGGACGACTTAATGTGTACATCAAGAATGGGCTGTCTCATAAGGCTCTGTTATGGAGACTTGCTGGAGATCAAGGAGACCAGTGGAACAACGCTCAAATCCCGCTTGAGGGGGTTCTTGCAAACATGGTAATAGTTTATGGTTTAAGAAAGTTATTGAAAATATTTGAAAAAAGTTGTGTTGGTTTTTATAACGCTGCATTAAGCTAAGTTTTAAAGAGTAATTTCTTCATTACACAAACGTAGCTGATGGAATACCGTTCAGAGCTTTGAAAACTTAATTATTAAAGATAGTTGAATGTTTTCAGCCGTCATAACGGAACTATTAGAGAGCTTAAGCACCGGAACATTTCTTCACGACGGAGGCCTCTTTTCCGTGAGTGGACTGGATCGAGAACGGCGTTTTTGGCGCGAATTTTTAACTTAAGCA
>ERZ1740055.653-NODE-653-length-10308-cov-8.911538_pt1 | contig 10308 bp, 5 predicted proteins | sample MGYA00581747_ERZ1740055 | MGnify/ENA primary metagenome ERZ1740055 (study PRJEB43018, sample SAMN04849739) | marine metagenome | isolation source: floating plastic debris | place: Pacific Ocean | collected 2008-08-28 | study: EMG produced TPA metagenomics assembly...
TATTGTTATTGTTATTGTTATTGTTAGTGTTAGTGGTATTGTTAGTAGTAATCATGCCCAAAGAGACATACTGCTTATTCTACTTGAGCTACTCAAATCCAAACGTGATTCTGTAAGGAAAGCTCGTGAAGCTCACCTTTTTCAAAAAGCTAAAACCATTGAACCTTTTGGTATGAACAGACGTTATGAACAGCAGTCTAATTACTTTTAAAAGTTGTTATTCAAAATAGTTTTTAATCTAATCTTTTTTATCTTCCGCAATACTATCTTAAAAGGTTTGTAATTTTCGTCCATTATTTTTTAAAGCATATTATAACAGCTGTAATTAAGTGAAATTGTCCTACTAAACCTGATGAGGACTAGAAATGGTTAGTCGAAATATTCTACGCACCGTCAGTCATTGCAAGTCTTTTTGACAAAAATATTTTATTGTTATTTGCCAATATTATCATTAGCAACCATTATCCACAGACTTATTATCATTTGCAGCAACAACACACGTGACCTAGAAGATGACTGCAGGGCAGGAGCTGTTACCATGGCAACGCTTCTTGGAAAGGAAAGCTCATACTTGTTTTACTCCCTTCTTCTTCTGTTGCCTTATGTAATGTTGATAACAATGGCCATTGTGAATTCGTTTTATTTCTTATTACCATTAATCACATTGCCCGAGGCCTTGAGACTGAAAAAGGATTGCAACGAGGGGAGACTGGAAACTATTCCGCAGAGGACAGCTCAAATGAACCTAGTATTTGGGGTTTTGTTTGTATTGAGTTGCTTAGCGGCTTGATAACAGCGAAGAAAGAAAGGCAAGAACTTTATTACAAGTTAAATTTATCAATGGCTGGAATCACAGCATCATCAGCAACAACAACAACAATAGCAACATAAACAAATGATAGCATCTACGCCAGTAACAACATCAACAACAACAACAACTCTCAACGACAATAAAAACGACAACAGCATCAACAACAATAATAACAGCAATCTTATTAATAAAGATTTTTTAAAACAAGTACATAGAAAATATTTATTTATAACATTGTGTTAAGTTTAAAGATTGTTTTTTCGAATACGTTAGATATATATTTGCATACTTACTGTTGAGAATGACCACAAGAAGTGGTCGAAACGTACAGTTTTTGGCGTTTAATAATAACAGCATCAACAACAACGAAAAAACAGAATCAACAAAATTTATTTGTTTGATTTGAAAGTACTATAAGCAAATAAAAATTAGTGTTGTCTGTGTGATTTTTTAAAACTTTCTTAAACACCATATTGGTTAGTTAATTTTCTACTGAACTCTTAAATCTTCGATCTCGTTAATACCTAGTAATTTTAAAACTAAAGCTCTAATGTGTAAGGTTATCGTAATCGCATGCGTGGAGTGTACTATGTGAAAATACATGGTTTGAGCATACCTGCTGATCTCTGTTTGACAGGTCTTCAAATTTGAACTAATCAGCGCACGACTCGCAAACAGCTTTTGGGGTCCATTCATTCGAGAGCTTTGCGCGAAACAAAATATACATGGCGTTTGAATGTTGTTGCTTTTATCGTGTTTAGCTCGACATTTATTTTATTTCGCTTGTTGAGAATTTTGCGATACTCCAGGCCGGTTTTAAGACATCGGATTTATTAAGTTAAACGTTCAAGCTTCGGTACAAGGAAAAAGGTTATTTTTCCCTGGGGGACGACCTAGCGAACAATGAAAACAAACCGACGCCATTTTTTCCGCGCGTGTTTTTTACAATGGAGACTGGAGCTAGTTCCCTCCAATTTTTAACTCAGCATGCATTGCAACTTCCGGTAGAAATCAGCAAGTAAAGCTTTGCACAGTCATGCACATAGGGGGAGTTTTACCGTAGCTTTATGCTGAACATAATCTGCCAGGATTTGATGGGATATGCAAAAAGCTTTGGATGACATTTGCATAATTTGGTTTTGCTGCCATAATTTTCTGGGAAACTTAAAATCTGATGCTCTGAATCAAGAATGTTGCTTTACTTAATGTGCTTTTCGTGAGTTTATGTTTAAAGGACTAAGAACGTCAAACATATCGCAAGATATTTTATGATGAAACATAAAGCGGCCATGACAGTGGGCAGGAGGCTGCCCAACAAAATGACTGCCTTTAAAGGCTGCTGCTAGACTTCTAAGAATTTGCAATGGCATCTCTTCTGATAAACCTTTTAGTAATTTAAAACTAAAGATAAAGCCACGAAATTTGCTAATTGCTTGCAAATTATGAATCAAAATTCAAACTATATATATAAATTAGTAGGATTGTTTCAGCATAACCATTCAAATTCAAGCAAAAAATATTTTGAGCATGTAGCTATTAAAAACCAGGTATTGACAGCAGTCGCTTCAAAGAAACACCGTAGCAGTGTTGAATGTCAAACAGTTTAAGGACTTTTTTAAAAAATCATTCCTTAGTTCCTGAGTCACGTGAGCATTTAAAGCCTCTATTGAACGATTGCCCCTGAATCTAAGCATGACGAATACTATGAAATTTAACACTCAGAACACATATAAAGGCACACTTAGGTATACTCAGGATTCGGAAGAAAAGTCAGGAGACTTTTCTTGTGTTGTTCTTTGCCTGCAAAAAGCAGTCACGCGATCAATGACTGACACGTGGCGTAATACAAAGACGTCAACTCACATCAACGAAATACTAGTACTGTTTGACTGTCAAAAGAAAAGAAAGCTTTCGTGTTCACAGCAGTAAGCCGTGTTTAATTAAAGTTTCTATTTCTTACAATAATACTACAAAAAAGAATACTAGACAGACCAAAGTTCACTCAGCTATGCTTCTATCTAGTTATTTATGTTTATTGAGTACTATATTTAGCAACATGAGATTTGATTATAATATTTACTTTGTAATAATGACTAAGTATTTTGTAACATTCTGGAAAAGAAAGTTCAAAACACAGCAAATATTTCTTTTAGAATACGTATTTGTTTTCTGGAGTATATTATTATAGTTAGCAGAGGGAAATGCTTACGAAATCATAAAAACGTACTTGGTAGAATAATTTTTTGCTTCACAGCCACTGTCACGGGTTTATTCTGATTTGTATTTAATTTTGAGTGTCAAGTTTATATTCGCCATAGTAAATAATAATAATAATAATATAATAATGACTTTATTTAGGTGTCAAGTCATATATTTAGCCAGCCAAAGGCCTACTAATTGGGGACACCATTTTTACCACCCTAAGGTGGACGGAGACCTTTCAGATCACATGACAGACAAATACACACACAAACTCAGAAGTCTCCGAGGGCCTACGGCTTAACGTCCTTTCCCGACTGAAGAATCAAAACACATAAATGTAACATACCGTTTTGTATGAAGTTAGCGGAGCAAAACTAGCTAGCATCCTGCAAAGAATCTCTTTCAAGATTCCTGTCAAACTCAAAGATGTTATATCCCAGTTTTCCATCAGCTTTTCTCAGTTCTTTATTCCATCAGTCGAACAAATAATATATGGGTTAATGAAAGCAAACAATTAAACCAATTCAGTTTCAGTTGTCAAAAAACAATCAAAGAGTAAAAAAACAAGATTCTTTAAACGGCAAAACGTATAAGAACAAGTTTCCCAAACATTGTTACCAGCAAATATATATTTACCGTAACTATTTAAAAACGGAGTTTGTTTCCTTCAAAGCAGTTTTTGAACTATTATCGATTTATTAGAAGTTTTACGGGAGTTTAACTAGACACAGTGAGTGGGTTCACAAGACAACTTTTATCAGCTCAGATTTTCACCCATCTGGCGAGGTGGGTTTAGCAGAAGACGAGCATGGTTTAACTAATAACTGTGCAATTGCCTCTCTTGGCCAATCAGAATCTATACGTAAACAGCCGTGTAAATTTCTCTTCTGAGCCAGTTTCGCTGTTTGTGGGCACTGTCGTATTTTCTCTCGTACCGCTCGAAGAGAAGACGCGGATGAGTTCTTTTTGTTCCATATATGTAACGTGGATCGACAATCATTTAATAGCATTACACCGACTTTCAAAAACCGTTCCAAACAATACTAGAAGTCTGTAGCACAAACCACATAATTCAGTCGTAAACAACAATTTTTTCTACGCGTTTCTACGATGTTCTGGAACAATCTATTGCATGCTAGCAAACACATTCTACAATGTTCTGGAACCATCTACTGCATATGCTAGCAAATCTTGAATAATCTATCTTATCCCTACAACAGGCATAACGCCGCGAGGTCTAAATTAGTTACATGGGAAAGTGTAGAAATATTTTACCATGATTAAAATTGGTCGTGTGAGCCCGCTCATTTATGATTACTAAAGTACGGTGTTTCATTTAAAAAGAATTACCCTAATTAAGAAAAAGAACGTTGAACTTTACCACATGCATTAATTTTTCCATTCTAAACTTTGACTTTGTCACTTTAAACTTTTTTGAGTAACTATAAACACAATTTAAAATCGCTTTTATTGATGACTGAAATACGTCACATTTAATTTTGAAATATCTTTAAAATTTCTTTCTTTTAGAAAGACTGTTTCTTATTTTCTAGTAGGCTGAAAAGCAAATGCCAATCTGTCGTAAGGAACAGAATTTTGCTTGCAAAGCACAATGACTAACCAGACCACGCTATAACGCGTGTCCTGTCATGTGTATTTCGGAACAATTACGTCACAAAAATTACGTGTCGTCGTGTCATATAAATACATGAATCACCAACATCAGCTAAGCCAATTATCTTGAGACTCAAGAATCTGTGGATTATCTGAGAAACAGAATAGAGAAGAGTTTTTGTGGAGAAAAATTGGTTGCTTAAAAATGGTACTGAAGCAATGTGTCGCCTGTAATGCAGTGGTAAGTTTTCTGTTCAAATCTTTGTTATATGATGAGTTTGTAGAGACAATTCGTTTCTCTGACTCAAGTCAAACTTACTTATTTATAAGTAATGCAAGCTCAGCAGATTATAATGATATTCGTTTCTCTTAGTAAATATAAATATGAAAATTGCACCGCTTCTTTGAAGTTATATACTCTTTTTTAGAAAATTGTTTTACAAGAATGCTTGGCTGAAAAACCCAAATTTAAAAACAAACTGAGAGGATAAGATATGCTGAGCAAGGGCGAAAAATTTTAATTCGTACCCGTGCTACGAGAATGATGTTTATTATATTTGGTTATGCTTCTTGTTTTTACTCAATATTTTTATTTGGTGGTATGTAATTCATTCACATTTATCACACTTTGAGGCATGTGACAATTTGTGTATTTTACTATTTTTAAAAACTTTTAATTAGAAGTTACAAAAACAATTTGAAAATACCATGTCTACAATTTGAAGATTTTTTTAGTGGGCAGTTTTTGTGCCTGCAAAAATTATGAGAAAAACTCTTTCTTCTCGGTTAATACTCTTCATTGCAACATGGCCTGTAGTATAATCTATTGAAATGTTAGATTTAAAACTGAATTTCACCTCTTAATCACATTCAACTTGTCATGAATTCCCCAAGAAGCTGAATTTATCATATCCACTCTCGATTATAAATTCACTTGAAACATAAATCAAATGAGAGTAAATGAGAATATATTCGTCAGAAATACAACTTTATCTGATAACGAATTCCTCTGAAACACGAATTCGTCTGAAATACATAAAAATTTGTCTGAAATACGAATTTGGGTGACGTAAGTCGGTAAGAAGATGTATGAAAGAGGCTTGGGAACGAGTTTTAATAGTTTCCGCTGCTTCATATTCTGTATTTTTGTCAGTTATGGGGGATTATGGCAAAATGTTGCGCGAACGTGCAGAGCGTTTAATAACAACTGCCGACCGTTAACTAACAGTAATATAAGTGCTAACGTTGATTCGTAAATACGGCTTCCCTAATATAACAAGTGTGCGCACTAGAAGAGCATCGGCGAATTTTTGGATTTTTTTTTCGGCCCGCTGTGGGACCAGCACAAACAAACTCATCCATCAGTCGGAGGAAACGTGAAGCCAAGCCGTACTTTGTTCCAAGAAACACATGGACCAGAGGTTTCATTTGTTTAGCTAGGAAAAACCAAGGAGCCTCCTCGACGACTGCAGAAAAGATTCACTCAGTGCCGCTATACTTGGGGAGAAGAAATCACGCCGGCACAAAAACGGAAGCTCGTGTCACGTGCATCTTTCCCTTGGTATTTCGGACGAATTCGTATTTCAGATAAATTCGTTTTTTATACGAATTTATGTTTTAGACAAATTCGTATTCAGACAAAGTCGTATTTCTGACGAATGTATTCTTGAGTCTCATTTATGTTTCGCTGAAGTGAATTTATAATTGAGAGGAATTTATCTTCGGTTTCTGTAGTGTTAAGCCGATGAGAGTCTTTGACTCCCCCTGGACGGGACACTAATCCATCGCAGTTTAGCTCCTAGCAGACGCTGGTACTAATTTACCTACCCCAGGAGGATGGAAAGATGAGTTAGCTCTGGCGGAAAAGAAGGCTACACAAATATTCAAATCTCGGCATGCAGAACCGAGATCGAACTGGGGACCTTTCTGTCCATGGCTGCTAACCTTCCGACTCACTATTTTTATGGTAGTTTTAAGGGGTAATGTCCGCTACCAGCATGATCTAGTGCCCAGTTTCCGTGGCTTCACGTTAGCTACTAGTGCATGACATACTCTCTATTTTTGTGGGTATCCGTTTAAGCTATACATTCCACAAGCGTCACGCTTTCCCTCAGTATTAACTTCATTGTGTTTACCAGGTATCGAATGTGTATCGAGCATGTTCGTGTGGTCACGTCCTGCAAGACATGAAACTGATTGGAGGCAAAAGGTTCTCAGGTATATATTGTGATATAGGAACGTTTTAAGGTTAAAACTTGATAAAGCAAAATATTTGAAGTTAGGGTCTGGGAGGTTAACAAAGCGACTATACAAATTTAAATCCAACCGCAAAAGGCGACAGGGCTTGGTAGGATTTGTAATGATGTAGTTAATGGCGAAAGCTTAACTAATACGAAACTATGAACTTACAAGTTTTAGCATTCCAGCTATTGTTGTCACAGCAGAGTGTTTCTTTCACTGTACTCTATGTTCACGTTAATTTTGATTTTCAACATATATGCATTCGTTTTCTGAACATAATTAGAAAGATATTGCGCGTTTCCGCCGCTAAACGCGAGCGCGGTTTAAGAGTTCCGTTATAGCAACCGTTAAGGGAGATTCCAGTCAGTATACCGGCTACCAATCCTTAAGCGATCTATGAACCCTGAGTGGAGCTTAATTAATCAAACCAGCATTACAACGCTGATAAGCCCCAATAACGTTGGAATAACTCTTAATTGCTCTCCGCTCAGTCACAGAAAACGATGTACGCATGCGTGATTCGGTAATGCCATATTTTAGCGTTTTTTTATCTCCATAGATTCTCCTTAATTTGTGTTTTTGTTTCTTTCAAGGTTACCGTGCTCAGTTATACGAGAGACTAGAAACAGAACGACTAAAAGCACTGACTAACCCAGTTCTACGGTACAGAAGCCTGGGCACTAGCAATAAGGAGAACAAAGATGCCAAAAGAGAGGTAGGTGAATGTTTATTTATTGCTTATATCAGTAGCTATTTAGAAATTGCAAGTTACGGCTTGCATCTTCTTGCGACTTATTTAAAAACAATAAGTTAATATTGGTTTGCCTAATTCTCCACGCCTATCGTAATTTCGGGATCAACTAAATTTTTCCTTGTAAAATGTGAACAGTATTTTATAAAAACTGTTAACCGTTTCCCAGAGAAGAAATGGCTGTTTGAATGTTTGCTCTACCCCAATAACCCAGGGTTAGAGTTAATTAATCAGCGTTTGAACAATTAAGTTAACCCAGACCATTATTCGTTTCATAGAAACTGGAGAAAAGCACTGGCTTCAAAAAATCAAGAGGCTCGTAAAAAGGTCATAAGGGGGGGGGGGGGGGTGGGTATTTTATAAAAAACAGGGTTATATGAGGGGGGGGCGGGAATAAAAGGGGGGGGAACAGGATCAGTTGCCTGGCTATAATGCAGTGCGGACGAGCTCAAATGAGAGGGAAACAGCTATCCACTGCTGCCACTTCCTTAGCACCTAAGCTGCGCATGCGTAGTTAAGTTTGTTTCGTAAATCTTCCAAGGTTAATCGAAAAAGCCAGAGAAATACTTGAATGATGGAGATTTTGGGCCCTAGGTATCTGTTGATGACCTGGGACTGGGCATTGCCGGATTTCATACCAAGAAAGCCTGGGTACAAGTCCCTTAATTCTTATAGTTACGATATATGACTAATATATAAAGAAAGACCACACTGTAAATAGCAAATACAACAATTTCCTAAGAAACGTATGGGTTACGGAAGCCATACATTTCTTTGGAAATTCTTGTATTTCAAAACAGATATAAATCGTTAACTATTGATCCATTTAACACCAAACTTTGGGATTTTTCTATTTACAGTGTGGTCTTTCTTTTAGTGTGGTCTAACATTCTCACTCGTTGAATATTGAACGAGTTGCCTGCGGAGGATGTTAGTTTTAATTTGGTCTGAATTGTAGTTCTTCTTGCGCGCAGTATCCGTGAGTCGGCTCAATAAGTATTCTGATTTATCGTTTTTTACTTCAGGTGACCCCAGTGATGTTAACAACAATGGTAGCCAATCCTTATATGAAACACGAGAACCAAAAACATCGTCGAAAGCGTAGACGTAAAGGCTTTCGCGGTCTTCCAACGTCCTCGAACTCACCAGGCAACAAACCACAACTAATCCCAGTTGAGTTGTTGTCGCGATTTCCAAGCGCTTTGAGTGAGATAAATAGAAGAATCATGCAGCAAAGCATGCTGTGGGCTAGCCTTGCAAAGGAGAACGCCTAGAGTTTTTCTGACGTACATTGTGAAAAAAATCCAGCTTACTATAGTGGCAGTTGATAACGTAAAACAGAAAAAGTCCTTGACGGTGACGTTACACCATCGCCAAACAAGGAACAGTTTACGTACGAGATTCGACAGCTCAATAATGAACAGTTGACCGCTGGAATGGCGAGTGAGAGTTCAAATAATTATCTAAAGAACCGCAAGCAATTTACTTGGCGCAACGCCAGAGTCTCTAGTCGTGGCAATCGATCGGACGATTCAGAGACAAGAAACTAGAGTAAACTAGTAAACTCAAATTTGCGCAGCACAAGTTTTTAAAATTTCTATTTTTTTTTCCAAGTTATACTAAACGCTATCTATAAAAGTGTAAGTTTGCGAACAACTATCACAAGTAAAGACACCCAGGCGGGTTAATTCTTCCTCTATATTTTCTAAATATGCGGTATGTGCTTCCACTAGGGTAGCGTTTTAGTCCTTTTAATCTGGGATATGGTATGAAATATCTAAATTCAAGATCTAGGATAAGGTCCCTGCGGCACATCCCTACCAAAGGGTAGATGGTAGTACCCCCTTCCCCAACGGATATACCGTCGATAGCACATGCGTGTTAGTACTAAGTACTTGCAGCCACTAAAAGGGACTCTAAACCTGATACCCATTGGCGAATGTTGAGAGTGCGCTTGTTATTCGTGACAAGTTGGATTAACAAAATCTCTTAATGAACGGGAAACACTTACGGTATTTTCGTCACTAGTGACAGTTAAACCAAATATTAAATGAACGACAAAAAATCTTCTGTACGTTAAGCAAAAGCAAACTGCACTAACAACAGGGCCGGCAAAGGTGTGACTGACTTCACCGGATTCCCTGACAAGTCAATGAAATTTGCGGAATCAGTTTTACGGATCCCCTTTATCAAGTTCCTTTCTAAAATTCTTGAAGACACCTTTCGTTTGCATTCGTAAAAGTCATCGTTTTGTCCATACATTTCCGACGTGTCCTCATTAACAAACAAAGCAGTAACAGTTCATCATCGTTTGAGACATTGACTTCGTATAGCAAATGCGCGAAGTTCTTTTATCAAAAGCTTCCATGCGTAATTTTTTTTATTAAAGTGCAGTTTGCTTTTGCTTTCCGCACACAAGAATTTTTGGTCATTCGGTTTGGTATTTTGTTTTTGTCACGAGTGACAAAGCAAAAGTATATGTTCTCCGCACACAGAGATTTTCCCAACTTATTGCGAACCACAATTAAAGTACGCGCTCAAGGCCAAGTTGGTAACAGGCAATACCCCTTTAGTTTCCAAAATACCTTGTGCCACTGTGACACTGTGACACTAGCGGAAGTTAACACGTTTCTCATTTTATTGCGTTCGACGAAGGAGAACGCATACTAATCTCGGTGTTGCTTGCGGG
>ERZ1740055.654-NODE-654-length-10297-cov-15.720269_pt1 | contig 10297 bp, 8 predicted proteins | sample MGYA00581747_ERZ1740055 | MGnify/ENA primary metagenome ERZ1740055 (study PRJEB43018, sample SAMN04849739) | marine metagenome | isolation source: floating plastic debris | place: Pacific Ocean | collected 2008-08-28 | study: EMG produced TPA metagenomics assembly...
GAAAGTGCTGCCTTTGCTCTAACATCTGCAAATGGTTAGACTTTCGCATCTTCTCTGATATGGACGTTAAACCGTAGGCCCAGGACTAAGATCTTTGCATAGGACCTCGAGTCCTGTTATCTCTACTCCTTGGAACCTCACTAGGTTCCTAAATGTTCTAAAACAAAACAAAACAAAACAAAACAAATAAAAAAGAGAAACCGAGAAAGGTCAACAAGAAGAAAAGGGATAAAAAACACAATAATACGGTTTATTGTTAAACCATCATCAGGCAATTAAGATGTACAAAAGCATGCGATGTATAGGTACAGCGAGTAGAACAAAAGCTTAATTAAATAGGTGAAGTTCTCAACTGTGTGAGATTTAAATACAGCAGCTGAAACAAAAGCTTATATAAATAAGAAAATAGTGTCTCGTCTGGTCAATCGGCGTAAAAGTTTCGCAATGGTTGCAAAATTTAAAGTAAACCAAATGAAGTTTGCTAAACCAAAAAAACCTCTGTACCTCTATGACACTCTCAGCTAAAAATATGGCTCTTTTTCTTTCTTTGGTGGGGCCAATACCTTAGCTTTCTGTGAGAAAGAGACCAACATCAACACCAAACGGTCCATGTTGAACTAACACTTGTCTAGTTTAAGTGTCAAACCACAATGTGGTAATCCCTTCTGGGTTTGAAACAGTCGACAATCATGGGTTTCAGCATCAGGGCCTCTCTGTCCCCTCAGTGCCTGCTATAATAGTGACAATCCTATGCACCATACTGTTCACTCGCAGTGTTTACAACAACCAAAACTCACTTTAGACCTCCTGGGATTGTAAATGTGGATATTTTTCGGGTCTTGTTGTCCACTCTAGCTGACGGTAACCTCTTTGAGGTCTACTAGTTTACTAAGCACTGCATGCTGATCAGTTAAGGGTGTGTACAATAAAGCATCTACTGTGGGAATTGGGAACCGTCTACGAGTTATGGCTTGCTTTACCTGCAGCATGTTAATACACAGCCTTATTTCTCCCCGGCTCTTAGGGAAGATAACTTACAAGGTTAACCCAAGCTACTGCTTTTCCACCGGTCTATTTTTGAATAGAATCTTCTAATCAACTTTTTTTTTCAGGTTGAATGGGATTTTGCGGTAGAGTTGTGCAGTGGGTTTTACAATGGGTAGTATCGAGAAAAATTTTCTTTGCTTGAGTTTTCCTACTCCCTGGATATTTTTGTTTTAGTGGTTTGGCTGTGTCTGTTACCATGGAGATATCAGGGCTATAGCAGTGTTCTAGTCCAACGGTGCAATACCTTTTCCTTTATTTACAATAAAACTAGCATCCACAGACTTTTCTCCTACAACTGCTCTGCACTGAAATGTTCCATTGATTTCCACAGGCATTTGGAGAAACGTATCCATAAGCTTTCGATCAGCAGGACCAGCCTGGGATTTACATTTTCTGGGAGTGCAGTTGTTATCATATCTCTAAACTTATTATATTGTTGCCGCACCCGAGTCTATAAGCATTTTTATTGTGACTTCACCCAGATTTACATTGAAATTACTTGGATCCCCACCCCATCACAGTGAAAGCATATATATCAGGAAGGTGTGGGAGGAAGGGGGGGTTGGGGTTCCTAAGTTATCTGATTTTTACCCCCACATTTACGACAGGTTTGCCCTCCGGCGGGGCACTTTGAATCTCGACTGGTGTTTCCTGTGTGTGCACATCTGAAGCAAATGATGTCTCTGTTTTGGGGACTTATCCCTTCCCCGCCTATTCTGGCTTTTGTGGTTCTCTGGCTTTTGTGGTTTCCTCGCTTATGGGACCTCTCACTAATTTTATTTACTGAATCTAGTTTGCTACTATGTGAACGATTTTCGAATTGAAACTGAATTTGTTCACACTGTTCAGCAATTTCTTGCCCTCCTTCATCAGGTTTTGCTCAGTGTAAATGCATTTCTCTAAGATTGAGTTTGTTAGAACCGATCTTTGGCTGCTTTTCGCAAACGGGTTGCAAACTGCTGAGGGCAGAACCTTCAACTGCCCGGATTGTGCTCCGCCATTTGTCACGTGGAGCTAGCTCTTCACTTCCAACTTCTTTTACTTTATTGGTTTTGTTGGACTCTCTCCTGGCCTCGGCAAAGCCGGCATGGCTAAACTTCGGCCAGCACAGAGGACCAATTTACTCCTACAACAGTGGTAGCAAAAAGAGGCAAAACTGATGTGCACGTTTTACCCTATCAATTGCAGACAATAAACACAACACAAAGGGTTACCGCGCGATCAAAACAAAAGATCTAAACAAGAATTGACTTGCTACGTGACAAAGTAATGGTCTACTAGCAAATAAACAAAAGGGTTGCAGGAAGGGATGCCAAGGGACAAAATATCAATTGCTTGTAGACAAGGCTATCCTGAAGAACTGTGGGAGAGGGTTGACAAACTTGTCAAGATTTTCCAAGGAGACTCCTTGTCGCCACTACTGTATATAGTGATCATGCTGGCCCTCACCCTTGTACTAAAAAAGATGAGAGCTTGATACAGACTGGCTAAAAACATGAATCCTATTAACCACCAATTGTTCATGGATGGTCTGAAGTTATATGGAGCTAGTAAAGACCAACTAGATTCACTCATTCAAGTGGTAAGGATTTCCTCGCAAGACATTAAGATGTCTTTTGGACTAGGCAAGTGTGCTATCCTGGAAATGAAAAGAGGTAGACGAGTTCGCAGCAGTGGAATAGACCTACCCGACTATCAGCACATCGGGGAAATAGATGAAGAGGGCTGCAGATATCTTAATATTTTACAGATATACCAGACTCTCAACAGCAAGATGAAAGGTATAATAACATCTTAGTATACCAAAAGAGTGAAGAAATTGTGTAAATCTAAACTGAATGAAGGAAGTTTGGTCAAAGGTAATAATACCTGGGCTGTGTGCGTAATACGTTACAGTGAGGGGATTGTAGATTGGACAATGGATGAGCTGCGAAGCATAGATAGAAGGCCTGGGAAGACCTTGCCAATAAATGGATGTCTGTACACCAGAATTAATGTTGCGAGGCTGTACCTGTTGAGAAGAGAAGGGGGAAGAGGACTGATGGGCATTAAAGAGTGTGTAAGAAGGGAGAGCAAATCCCTACATGGTTATCTAATAGAAAGCAGACAGTGGATGCTACAATCTGCTTTGAAGGTGAGGGTGATTGTTGAAGAAGGGAACCTTCAGGAGTATAAGAGGAGGAAGAAAGAAGAGAAAGTTAGGCACTGGAAGGAGAAAGCCCTACACGGAGAGTTTGTCCAACAAATATCATATTTAGCTGGGTAGGAATCCTCGATCAAGTACAGGATTACAATTGACTCGACTATTTACACAGATAAGAGACTAAAGCATAATTGGCCAGATATTACTCTAGTGAAAAAAGACACACAGGAATGCACACTTATCGACATAGCTGTATCAGCGGCCCAGATCATCATCACGAGTGAGGAGGAGAAGGTGGAAAGGTATTAGGACTTAGCATTTGAAATTAGAAGGATTTATGGAGCCTCGAAAGTGACAGTTATACCAATTGTGATTGATTCACTTGGAAGCATCTCGAAAAACGCAAAGGCCTGGTATGGGAAGCTAGATCTACCTGGCATTTTTGGAAGTATACAGTTGTTGGCCATCCTCGGAACTGCTCACCTGTTTCGGTAAGTATTGTGTCTCTAAGCTGCGGGGAGTTGCTGAGACATGATTAAGAACACCCAGAAAAAACTGGAGACAATCGTGGTATAATAATAAACGGAGCCCATTCCTTGACTCGTTGCCTACCTTTACGAATATTAAGACCTTTTCCATCACTGACCAATTGTCGCTGGGTCTGAAAAATAGTAGAACCTTGAAACTTGTTTTTCAAATCCGTCATCTAACAACAACAACAATTTTATTTCAGTACCAATTTTACAATATATAATTTATACGCAGTTCAAACTATATAATACAGATTGAGCTCAACTAATTCACATCTGAAAATGACGATACGAGGATACAAGTAACAACTCTCTCGTCTCTCACGTGCTTCATATATCTCGTCCTAGTCCTACTCAGAAACGACAAGTAGCTTTTGAAAACAGAGAAGGATTGTTACCATGCTACTGCTCGACCAATCAAAATGATGTTCTTCAAATTTTTGCTAGGTTACAAAGTTGTATTTCATTGTGTTAGGGAAGTCGGTGAAGTATCTTTTCAGGGAAAATTTGGCAAATTGTTTGGAGTTGTTTTTAGCTGTAAACCGCCTTTAATTTTTTCTTACTGGTTGGGAAATATTGGAAGTAGAAACCCAGCTGAAAATTAGCTTGAATGGATATAAAAGCAAGCCGTGCCTGGATGCAAAAAAGCAGTAGCAAAGAACCACAAGCGCCTTTGTAAAGGGTCCTGAAGGGAAATACCAATCCAATTCCCCAGCCCTTTTTTTTTCCAAATATACTCAAAATCTCAAGCTCAAACATGTCTACTCTGCTGATCACATGTAAAGACTGGCTGTGCTCCAAATATAAGCAGTTTTCTACCTTTTTATACGAATGATTTACGACCTATCGTTGTCGGGTGAAAAATACCTGAATTAATGCGAGAGGGAATTCAAAAACGATATGTAAACTGAATTGTTCATCCTAATAAATACACAAAGTATTGATTTTTCATGGCCTGTCGTTATTACTTCAACATGTTACATGTGACCACTCCAGGTAATAGCCATGCCTTTTGACCCCGAGACAATGCGAGGTGCGGTACAGCTTAGAGAGTATATGTATAGTACTGGCACCGCAGAAGAGTTTTCTAGCCTTTTTATCCAAAGAGTAAAAAGTCAAATGCATATTTCTGACTGGATGGAAGATAAATTCAAAAACAAAGAAGGCTATGAATAGAATGTACTAGAGGCAAGAGTTGAGTACTAGCTAGATGAAAAATGGAAGGTATATGCTAAGAATGATGTTGGGTATGATCTTAAAGGAAAAGGTAAGAAAGAAGAAAGTCAGGAGAGAACAAAAGTAACAACTAGATGGTGACGAGGAATTGAATTAATTTGTTGAGAAACAATGAGGACGAGGTAAAACGCCAGGTGTGGAAAGATCCTATTAAGGTGAAGGAGTAGAGGACGGCAGCTAAAGAGATGGGAAAGACGGTTCAAAAGAGAAGATAGAAAACCTGGGTCCTTAAAGAACAAGATGTTCAGTCAGAAATGGAGAAGAGGGACCATGGCCACACCGACCCTTTAGAGATAAAGGTCTAGGCAAGATGAAGAAGACTTTGTAGCAACATGCAATGGGATTTTAATCTTGACTGGCGATGTCAATACTGACATGCTGAGACAGCAGTGGTTATATTTCAACAATTTCGGGCAGTTATACTTGTTGCGAATCTTCAATTGTAAACCTTTTAAATAGAATTTATCTTTTATAAAATCTCTGAAAACTGATAATTATGATTGACTAGTTTAACTCTTTATGTAACCCTTTACTTATGTATCAGTGCCTGTAAGCGATCTCAATTCAAAATTTTCCTGTACTACTCACTTCAGGTTTCATGATTATTCTCACTGTATGACAATTTGGTTATTTATTGTATTTCAACACTAACCCGTAAGTACTACGAGTAGGTAAAGGGTTTCCTCCAGATTAGATTCGCTACTAAGATCTCCTACACTCATCTTACGTTTGAATTTGCATCAGTTTTAATTGTTATCATATTGCACTAGTTTATTTATCAATGTCTTTGTAATTTTTTGATATGTAATACGGTAATGTATATTCAAGTTACGTTATCATAAAGATGAATAAAACCAATTAAATGGAACAGTGAACCCGGATTTGACCTAAAGAATAAATGGAAAATTAGACTTTAAAACATGCAAAACTGGATTTTTGTTAGCTAATTACCCAACATTTGTTAATTGATGCTTTCATTGGATTGGCAACAAAATGTTTCTTGTGCTCAGTTTTTTTTTTTTTTTTTTTTGTGTTTCTTTTCTTTTTTTTTTTTTTACTTTCACTTTATATCTTTAAAGATTTTCGAAATGTACTAAAAGACCGTAGAACGATGTTAAAACGATGAGCAATTTCCGGTCAATTAGCGTTCCTGCCTTTTCCCAAATGTCTATTACCACAGCTGGCGTTTATTGTTTAGTCGTTGGTTCTTATCATATTTTCCTAAGCGCAATTATTCCCAAAGAGAAGAAATACGGAAGGGTCCAGAATATGTATAAAAGTAAAGATATATCATTTTAAGATACTCGGTGTCCATATTTAGGAGAGTTTTATTTTTCTCTAACTTTGAACTAAATATGGAATCAAAGCAATATCTTTACACTTGCAATATTCTTAACCAATATTCAAAAAACAAAGAGCGGCAATTTACAAATTAGGCAAGGAAATGACTTTAACATGTGCTGAACGAAGTTTACATGATGTTGGTATTCAGGAAGACACAGCCGGAAAGCTGATGCAGCCACAGGTCTGAAGGTGATCAGGAGACAAATTTGCCAGCATTGATCGGTGGATTATGCATGTTTAACGAATACAGAAAATTAGAACAGAGACATTTGAAAGCATTTAAAAACAAGAAACGTGTCTGTCATAACTGAAGATTAATAGAAAATAATTTGGATAGTGCGTGCGTCTTGATTAGTCAAAAACTGTAACTGCATTACAAACTTAGTCGCATGCTTGAGTTTCGTAGACAATGATGAAAAACAGTAAAAGCGTTTTGCTTGTGGGATGTAGAAAAATAATTAAATGCGTCAGTAAATAGTAACATCCATTAAAAGGTGTACTGCAGCTTTTAGTGATATGCTTTTACTTTTTCTATTTTTCAACGTTTCAATAATAATATTCATAAAATATATTTAGATAGTACGTGCCTTTTGATTGGTCAACAAGTGTGTTTTCATAGTGTTATGAAGCATAAAAATGATGAGAGGAATATGATTGATTGTCTCCAAGTTGTGAGAATTTACAGTTTCATGAAAGAAATAAAGCTACAAAGACGTTTCCTAAATCGTCTTTCTCTTTGTTATCAAGTCGGAAGATGATAATTTGATAAAAGAAATGTAACACGTATCCGTGCCTTTATAGCTTGGTGAATACCTCCGCAAAGACTGGGAATTCTCGAGCAGGTGAAAACCTCAATAATCTGCACTCGATTTATCCCAAACGTTCACCTCGGTTTTCACTAGTCTATGAAGGCACGGAGAACATGTTTTATTTCTTAATTCAAACTAGGTCATCTACCTACGGACAATTTCATGAGACACATTTCAGCTGTTTAGTGCTAAGTAGGTATATTATAGTTTATCCTGTCAGAGCAATATTTCCAATATTGCAGCTTGAAGTGCATAATACATCCTCCCAAACGGAAATTCTCATATATGCATTAAAGTTCAAATTCCATGTGATTGCTGGAGCACTGAAAAGGTTGTTCAGCTATCCCAGCAATTGTATGTACACTAGATTCAATCAATGGTAGCAATCGCAGCGGTTGGGACGCTGGAATAGAACCAGTTTCTTTTTCATAGATCAAAGTGGCGATCGATAGTTGTCAAAACTTCCAACAACCCTCGCGAACCAGCGACCAAAAGTTTATTTTTAGTTTGTTTTTCCCATCATGAGTATCAGGGCTTTTTCGCGCTAATTTCTTACTACCGTTTGGTTCATTTGACCTTTCGGTATTCCAAACCACAGCGAAACAGTAAACTGCTCCCAACCTAACAAAGTATGTTTTTACTATTAGTATTTATTATTTCACAATAGATGATAACAAGCTCATAAAATTCCCGTGTTAAAGCCGTCTTTTTATTCATAATAGATATCAAGTTTTTTCGTAATTGTTGGGTTCCTTCTGACTGCATTTTTAGTGAGTATTTTCAACCGCTCTAGATAATCAATATAACTACTGTACTCGTTATCACGGGGATTGGGAGACAAAGCACTAAGCTTGTTGGATGTGGTTTTAATGATAAACGTCATGAAGCCATCAAGGTCACGTAGGTAGTAGGATTTACCTCTTAAATCTATCATCAAAACAGTGAGCCTGCATGCTAGCAGCCATGGACAGCTGTTTTGACCTTTTATAGACCTCATCAAGGGGATTGGGCAAAATGTATGTAACCAGGCAATCATAAAGCCAATCATATTGCTCGCGTCATTTTCGTGCTTCACAGCGCTATGAAAACACACTAGTTAACCAATCAAAAGGCACGTACTATCCAAATTATTTAATAAATATTATTATTGAGTCGTTGAGGAATAGAAAAAGTAAAAGCGTATCACTAAAAGCCGCAGCACTCATTTTAATAGCTCAAACTATGAAGTTACGCATTTAATCTTTTTTTCCACATCTCACAAGCAAAACGTTTGTACTATTCCTCGTCACTGTCTATGGAACTCAAGCTCAGTTATTGTGACTAAGTTTGTAATGCAGTTACATTTTTTGATAATCAAAACGCACGTACTATGAGAGAATTCAGGGGCAGATCAGTGAGGTTTTCACCTGCTCGAGAATTCTCACAAGTTTTGCAGAGATTTTCAATAAGCTATGAAGGCACGTAGAACATGTTTTATTTCTTTTATGAAATTATTATATTTCGAAAATATACGAAGCGCGTCTATAAAGTTTTATTTCTTTCATGAAACTGTAAATTCTCACAACTTGAAGACAGCCAATCATATCGCATGCAGTCGTGAAAACGCTCGAGAAAATGCATGCTTTAGTCAAATATAACACTTAACAACAACTTAACAACAAACTAAAAATAGGGTAAGATGATTTAAAAAATTATAAAAAAAAAAAATATAAAAAAGTTTATAGACATCGATTTACAAAAGTTATTCTAAAATGTTTTCTCGGAATGTTCAGTAGAATGTATAGCTATGTCATCGTTCAAGTAAGTGTTCTATTCTCAGCTCGGGTTGCTTAATTGTGAATCCAAATTTTACGGCGAGTCGTAATAGTTTATCAAATCGGCTTACAGTACGGACACTCGAACCGTGAACACTATGGCTTTATTTTCACTTTTTTTCATAACTAGCCAATCACAGCCACAACTGACGTAACGACCAAGACATTTTTTTTTGCCTTTTTTCCGCGTTATTTTCAAAGTGGCGCGGTGATTTCACGCATTATTATGGTAAGTGTGAAAAATAACTACAAAATAAATGAAAATAAAGCACAAATAAGGTGAAAATAAAGCCATAGGGTTCATGGTTCGAGCCTGTTGAAATATTTTTACTTGGGCTACCTGCAAGGTAGGCCGAGTTTAGGTTTCGGTTTGCTATCAGTCTATCTATCTATCGGCGACGTCGACTTGTGAAGAGCACGTGATCATGAAATCGAGGCGCCATGCGACTTGACGTCATTCGAATGTATTAGCTTGCCCATGGTTGTTCATATATAGGTAGCCCGAGTAAAGGCCAGTAAGGGCGTCAAGTTGAGTGTAAATCACAAACAATATCAGAAAACCATTCGACTGTAACAGCTTGATTCACACGCAATGATAAACTTGATACGATCACATCATGAACGCTATGGCTTTATTTTCACTTATTTTGCAGTTATTTTTTACATTTTTCACGACTAACCACCGTGAACCGTTGTGTGAAATCACCGTGCCACTTTGACAATAACGTGGAAAAAAGGCAGAAAAAAATGTCTTGGTCGTTACGTCAGTCGCGGCTGTGATTGGCTAGTTATGAAAAAAGTGAAAATAAAGCCATAGTGTTCACGGTTCGAGTGTCCGCACTGTAAATATATGCTTTTAGTGCGCAAGCTCAAAGGTCAAACCCATACGTAAAATTGACAGAATTAAACTATCATCTAGTATAATTGCTAAACTAACAGCAAATCGGTTGAGAGCTCCAGTTGCAAGATCCTTAATTATATATAGTAATTTCAAGAAGTATGAATTCAGGTTTCAACTCAATAAAAGCTGTTGGAGGGGAGATCTTTCAAGCCTTTCTTTTTACAACAATTTTCCAAGTTTTACTGAGATGGTGTTTCATCTTGTTTTTCTGTTGGTCATTGCTCTTTGTTCTCCACGTTCATCACCTTCAAGGCAGTGGGATAGAATGTGTAATGTCGAACTCTTATCCCAGTTCCTAATATTATGAGTTTAACAGAACTAGTATAACAACACTGCTGAGGACTTCAAAGACCAACCATAATGACAATACTGCTGAGGATTCCAAGAAAACACTGTAAAGACAAACTGCAGAGGATTACAAGAAGAAAACATAATGACAATACTGAAGAGGAATCAAAGAAGAAACCATAAAT
>ERZ1740055.655-NODE-655-length-10296-cov-8.056635_pt1:0-5000 | contig 10296 bp, 11 predicted proteins | sample MGYA00581747_ERZ1740055 | MGnify/ENA primary metagenome ERZ1740055 (study PRJEB43018, sample SAMN04849739) | marine metagenome | isolation source: floating plastic debris | place: Pacific Ocean | collected 2008-08-28 | study: EMG produced TPA metagenomics...
GATGGGCATGTTTTGAGAAAAGCATTGGAGTTTGAAGTGAAGAGCAAGAGGAAGCAAGGATGACCAAAAAGACGTGGAAGATGCAAGTGGAGAAGGAGAGCAAGAGTGTTGGTTTGGAGAAGGAGGATGCCATGAATCGAGTGAGATGGAGAATGGGCATTGGAGAGATTGCTGTTAGAGTGGAGTAAATCCGGCCACCCCTGTTTACTGGGATAAACCTGGATCAAAATTGGATTGGATTGGATGGTAAAGCTTTCAAGTTTAACTTAGTAGAGAAGGTCCTCGATTTGCTTACAAAGGGTCTGGAAAATACTGAAAAACACCTTGAATTTTTCATTCTGTGAATAGGGCCAACCCTGTAGAGAATAATAATTAATAAGTAATTTAATGTACAGTACGACAGATTTTATTGAGTTGAAACCAGTCTTTTATACTGTTTTTTTATTGATATTTTTTACTGCTGCAGAAGCTTCAAGAAATCACTAAGTGATGTCATTATGTCAAGACGAGCTATTGCAAACATGAATACATTGTAAGTAAACTGGATCACTTTCAGTAATAATAATAATTATTGATTAATTGCAGACCAGCTCATGTGTGTAGCTATATACTGTAACTTTAAATGGTTTTTCCAAATTTGTTACACTGATGGTAATAATAGACCCTTTCAAAGTTAATGTCACACATTCATAACTTTTGAGAAATACAAAGTACTGTAGCAAAAATCAATCAATATCAGTGGAAAGAGCTTCTAAAGATTACGACATCTACTATTTTTTATGGCAAAAGGCTAAAAACTCGCGAATGTACAGCTCCATGAAATTGTAAAATTTTAATTTTATTTTAAAATTTTAACTAAAAGATCTATTTTTTCTTTCAAATCTTGACTCAGATTTATAGCTTCAAATACTACTATCATTTTCCTTTAGGTTAAACTTACATGTCCCACTCTTTGCCTTAACAGGCATGTGATAATAATAATAAATAAATAATAATATAAACTGTTTATAGTGCCTATACAGATAATTATGATCTAGGTGCTTTATATAATGCAACTTAAATAATTTTATATTATGGTGTTACTGATCATTTTAGTAATTCAGATTGTATATTTTTCATTAGCACTGCAAAAGGAATTTTCATTTATGTAACTACTGTATGTATGTTTATGAATTACACCTAAATTTGTTTGTGTTGAAAATGGTTTACCATCATGACATTAATTTGATGGGACCAGGTCTTGCTATTGGGCTTTACTGCCATGGCCGTATTGTTTTCATCACACTTTTGACTATTACTCAGCTTTAGAATTAAATAAAGTAATTAATATCATTATTATTTTGTTTGATCTACGATATTAATGATCTTTTACTTTATACATATATAGATATCCAGATGCTACACCAGATGAGTTGTCTCAGGGTGATAATGTTTGTATCATTTGTCGTGAAGAAATGGTAACTGGATGTAAGAAACTGCCATGCAATCATATTTTTCATACAAGCTGCTTAAGGTCCTGGTTTCAACGCCAGCAGACCTGTCCCACATGCCGCATGGATGTTTTGAGAACCCCTCCTCCCCAGCCACCAGCACAAACACCTGTAGTACCACCACAGCAACCAGCTATGGTCAACCCAATGGCAAATGGTAAGTGAAAACAAAAATTTATAAGTGCACAGACTTAATTTTTGAAATTGTTTTGCTATTGTAAAATTATAAAGGGATTTTAATATACATTTTAAATCATTTTAAGATTCAAATAAAACATGTTTTCCGTGCCTTCAAAGCCTGGTGAAAATCGAGGCAAACGTTTGGGAAAATTCAAAAGCAGATCAGTGAAAACTTGAGATGCAGTTGAGGGTTTTCACCTGCTCGAGAATTCTTACAAACTTTGCCAAGTTTTTCAACAGGCTATGGAGGCACGGACAACATGTTAAATTATTTCTTTTATAAAATTACTATTTCAGTCATAACAAAGAGAAAGACGATATATGAAGTGCATATTGTAAACTCTTACAACTTGGAGTCAGCCAACCAATATTGCTCACATCATTTACATGGTTCATAGCGCTATGAAAACACACTTAAGTAGACCAATCAAAATGCACGTACTATCCAAATAATCTTATAAATATTCTTAATAATTTTATATGATTTAATTAGTTTTTGCTTCTAGACATATCGAAAGACAAAAATTAGTATAAATACTGGTTAATGAAGTCGGCATTGAAGAGGCCTCAAAATGAGTGGGTGAAAACTCTCAGTGCTGCAAAACTTCAAACCTTGATGGAACAATTAATTAATATTTTAATCCCCCCCTGAAAATTGGACAGGTTTTAATTCAGAGTTCATTCACTTGTGCACATTTTCCTTTTGACAAAATTTCGAACTGTGAAATGTGAGGGACATGGTGAAACCATCAGTGATAATTTTGTATAAGTGTTGCCAGGGTAAACCTAATTTGCAGCCTGCTGCGTGTAACAGAGATAATTTGTCTAGTGGATTTATTTGACCATTGATGTAAATAATTTTAGAAGCCAATATTTTGTAACAGCAATTGTCAAAGGGCAAACACCCAGACAGAAAATGTTTAATAAAATTTCAGCGCCGTAATTAAATAACTTACTGTGCAATAATCATAGAATTTTAAGATGGGTTGTCTAAATTACATACTGAACCTTCTCAACAACACTCATTTTCTTGCACAAACTCTTCTATCGACTTTTTGCAGGATGCAAGCTTGATTGGATGAGCTTGTGGGTCAAAAATTTATTACTTTGTTAATTTTATGTCAGGTCTGTTTGCTATAATTCAAGAAATAATTATTCCATATTAGGTCAACCCATGATGCCTCCATTTGGAATGTTTCCTGGTTGGCCTCCGATGGCGGTACCACCCCCTGTACCTCCTCCACAACCTGTACAGACACCTGCCACACCCACATCAACTACACCCACCACTAGCACAGGAACTGTACCAACACCCTCAGGTTCATAGCATATACTGTTTATACGCCTTCTATAATAATGTATAATTATATGATATAATTTAAAATAAAATAGTATTTAAAGAGTGATCATTGTAACTTGCCTGACGAGTGTGGTCGTCTCTGATGATCATACGAAACCAGCTTGTAGCAATAAAACAGTGAGTCATTCAAGTCTTAAAATAGTATTTTATTTTATGTAGTGCAACTTGACAAAGTTGAGCACTTTTTTTGGAAACATTTTCGATATTTTAAGTATAATATAATTTATGTATAGGTTTCAAGACTAAGCAAATGATTAGAAAGAAATTGTTTTGTCCCTGGAAAAACGTTCACAGTTTTGTTCAGTCCCCAAAAATTTTTCAAAAAATGGTTTTCGTTCGTTTAAGTGAAGTAAAACATTGGTAATAAACATAAATTTTCATTAAAAATAAGAGCAGCCAGGTTTAAAAACATGTTTATTTAGTATAAAAAAAGCATTCTCTGGTTAAAAGATTAAAAGCGTAAGCTTTTGGCTTTCAAACTAAAGCTTTTCAAAACTAAGGATGAAATGAGCAAGATGGAAATATATATATACAATTAAATGGAATTGTGAAAGAATTTATAAAACAGTAGAAGTAAAACTAAGATGTGAATGTGCGATATAAAAATATGTACAAAAAGGAAGTGTAAAAAGTGAAAAATGTACTAATATAGAAGAATGGAGTATCGTTTAGGCATTGGCTTAGAGTTATTGTCCGCCTCATTAGTATTAGCGGTATGCCAAGATTCCAGTGTTTTCTGGATGTGAAAGATTCCCTTGTCGATTACTTTGGCATTTTTGAAATCAATAAGATGTTTATTTCGCCAAGCGTGAGCTGCGATATTAGAGCCAGCTTTAAAAAAATTTACGTTTCGGATGTGTTCCTTTTTTCTAGTTAAAAAACATCTTCTTTTGTCCCCAGAGCTATATTGGTAAAAATTTTGTGAAAAAATTTTGTGAAAAATTTTCATCAGTTTTCTAAACAAACCAAAACCTGCAGGAGTACCATCTGACTCATGATTGTAATTTTTGTATTTTATGTAGACTCGAAACTTCAGTTGTTGCCTCTTTGGCGGAAATTTCTTGATATCGTTTTATTTTTGCGAAGAGAGAATTGGGGGTCAGGTCCTGGAAAAATAGATTCTTTACCCTGGAGAACTTCTGAAAAACTCCTGGTCAGGAGTTTTAAACATTTATCAGAAAAACTGACAGTATATATGCCCCGAGTGGGAATCGAATCCACATCTCCCTATATTCTAGTCAAGAGTGCTAACCACTACACCAATTTTCTGATAAATGTTTATTCTTTCTTTAATATACTACTGAACAACATACATTTATATATCCTGGAGTTTTGTTATCATCAGCCAGCGAGTACTAAATTATATGTTCAATCTTCAATTTTTTGTTTTTCTAGAAGGTGGACTGACTGCCCAGCCTGGTGTAAGTAACACTCATCTGCAGATTCCAGATGAAACTCTTCCATTCATGTTTCCACCACTACCCTTTATGATGCCACCTCCTTTGTTTGGTAAGTTAAAAGAAAAAGTGGCAAAAATGTATAAAGTGCATGTTGATATTCAACAGCAAGTTAATGAAGACATTTGATCATCGCCAAGGGGAGTGCACAAAGCTGACGTTCTCAGCATTAACCCTTCGTCAGAGCAGGCTTAGAAAATATATCTGGAACTCATTATCTTCCAAAACTGGATTTGACAAAAAAAAAGTATATCCTAACTTTTAAATGATTTTGGAGATTGCTATTTAACACATGAGAACTCGTTTTGGAAAAAATAGATCTATAAATAAAAAATGAATAATAAACAGTATTGTAACACAGTTAGTGTTTTATTAATTGCAGAAATTAACAAATTTCATGAAAACTGTTAATTGTTCATGACCTTGCTGTACCCTTGTTAGTAAGGTGTTTGTTTACCATACAAGAAGCTCGGGTTTGACTTCCAAAAAGACCCGCACTCAGGTTCTTGAAAT
>ERZ1740055.656-NODE-656-length-10294-cov-8.252466_pt1 | contig 10294 bp, 2 predicted proteins | sample MGYA00581747_ERZ1740055 | MGnify/ENA primary metagenome ERZ1740055 (study PRJEB43018, sample SAMN04849739) | marine metagenome | isolation source: floating plastic debris | place: Pacific Ocean | collected 2008-08-28 | study: EMG produced TPA metagenomics assembly...
GCTTGAAGCATATCTATTTAGTTAAGAATTAACTGAATACAGCAGCCGAATAAAAAAAGAGCCAAGTTTGTGTTCTAGCTGGTTGGAGTTTTCAAATACTACAGTTTTGCTTACAATCTCACTTACAATTTCATCATGTTCAATCACAACTAACATTTACACAACAAAAATAAGAGGAACTTGTGGTAGGAAGAAACAAATATTCAGAAAAACTAACTTTTGTTTATTTCGAGTACCCAGGCCTCTGTGACTTTAACCTGGCTTGCGATAACATGAAAGAGAGGCTTCCTTCCAAAAGACCTGAAATATGATGGCATCGAGCTTTTTCTATATGTTTCTATATATATATATATATATAGGTTCGAAACTGACATGATTAGTATGCATTCAAGTGAAGTGAGAATGCAATTATTGTGATTGTTTGTTTAACATAGCTGTTAGGATTGTAATAAATAATCTTCAGGAATTTTGTAGTACTTTAGCAAAATATTAATCATTTCTTGCTCGTTAATAATAATAATAAGTATATTTAGTTATATTGTTATGTTTTATGTTATATTTTTTTATTTTGTATTTTTGTATTTATATTATATTATTTTTTTGTACTTTTCAAAAAAAATATATAAATATTATATTAAAATAATTTGTGTGGCCTTTCAAAGGTTCTATTTTTTAATCAAGAGAAATGCAGTGAAAATACTCTTACTGCTTTGCAGCTTTCCTGCATGGCAAGATTGTCATGAAATGTGGTGTAAAAAGCGACGACGCAAAGGTGACAACAGAAATGCAGAAGATTCAGCAAGAGGTGCAAAGCGCGAATCTTTAACCTCAAGTGGACTGGCCACTAATCCTGAGGCCTCAGTTCCTTCGTTACCACAAGCCAGTGATGTTAAACCATCTGTGTCCAATGTATCTGGCAGTTCTGTGGCTTCCACAGTAGATTCTCACTTAAATATCAACTCAGTTCAATTTCCAGACTTAAAGCAAGGCGAATCCTTCTATGGTGACCGAAGCTACCATAAGATCGAAAAGCAGGGATTTAGCCAAACTTCCTATGAGCAAGTTAAAAATGACAATACATCTTGCAATAGAGTTTTACCAAATTCCAAATCTAGCCATAGTCAGGATAAGGTTTATTCAATGCAAGCTACTACAAGAGGAAATTATCAATTGTCTAGCAAAGATCAAGGTGGTCTTGGAAAATGCTATGAACAAAGAAATTTTTATTCACGCGACTCAGCTGCTACTGAAAAGTTAAAAATTCCTGCAGGTTTCAAAGACTCATCTGTTTTTTATGAACAGTTATCACCAGCATGTGACTATTCAGATCAGAGGTGTTCAGATAATGGTTACGGAAAAAGTTATACATACAGAGAAAATAGAGACAGTTCAACCTATAAACTACACTCTGGTGGGAAATATAGCAGTGAGGCTCTTTACCAGTATAAAGAACATGTCAGTCAAAGCTCCAAAGATACTGGATTTCTTAAGTATAGTGAAAGAGCTGATGATACAAATAAATACGAGAATCGATCTTCAAGCCCAAACCAAAGGGCAGAGGCAGCATATGGCAGATGGTAGCTTGTTGAAAAATCCTAGTTCTGTTTCAGTTCCATTAGATAATTACGTACTTTCGCTGCTGAAACATTGAAAATCTTTCTTCCTTTTTAAGTTTGTAATGCAAAAAAATGCTTTTTATGTTAATAAAATCATTTCACATTCTCAACGTTAAGTGAAACCCTGCTTTATAAAGCATTTCTAAATTAGTATTAAAGTTGAGTGTGTTTGATTACTTGTGGCAGCACAATATATAATTATAACACAAGTAAAAAAACAACAGCAGTACAACAGCCAACACATTTCCAATGCTTACTTTTATTGTCCTGGGAAAATTGTAAATATTTATTAAGTATTTTGTTATAATAGTTACAAAGCTTGTAGCAAATAAAGTGAGATCAGATCTTCTATTTTCCTAGTTTCTTTGTTTTATTACTATGCTTCTATGTAATATGAAGCCTCATTATCAGGTCTTTGTCCTTCAATTGTTTGTCAATAATTTTTATTCTTGTGAAGTAAAAGATCTAGTATGTTTTTGTTCCTTTTTGTGTCATGTACTGGGAGTGAGTTCTTTCTGTTATCCAAAGCTAATGTCAGAACCTGATGTAGATACTTTATGCTTAAGATTTACATCTACTTGAAGATTATTACATTTTACTGAAAAAAGTTATGAGAACCTCCACCATAACACATTTTAGGGATAAGGAGATTCGTATTTTAGTTGATTTATAATAACAGAGAACTATAGTTCAGTCTAAAGAAACTTTGATGTTGGCTAACACTTTGTACATCATCAAGTTTAGTTACTTGTATTGGAAATCACTTGATATTGACATTAGTGTACATCAAAACGTTATCAGACAAAACATTGAGATGTTATTGCTATTAAACTAGTTGGTATGTAGTTAGAATCAAACTGGATGTTCTTTTGATTACAACCTTACAAGTTTCTGCCGCAACATTGGTATTTTGATTGACAGTTTGAGCCAAGCAAGTTGCAGCCTGTACAATCTGGTTAATGCTTTTGGCTTAATTTCTGTTTACTTATTCTAAATGTTTTGGACATTAGAAAAACATGTCTTACATTTTTGGGAATTTCTGTTGTCTGTCCAAAATATTACAGCATTCAAAGCTTTCTCATTACATGGTTTGGAAAATGGTTATATTTTAACCTTTTCTTATCATAACTACAGAGAAAGAACTTGTCCAAGCTGACCTGCTGAGGATTGCTTGATAAAAGACATGATTTAATCATCCCTTTGTTTAACTTTTTGATCATTGTCAGAAGTCTTGTAAGGAGTTGACATATCTACTGATAGCATGAAACTGTCAGCTTACATTGTTTACGACTGTGACTGATCATTTTAACTTCAGCACTTGTTGACTACTTCTGATTATTACAATTGACATATTTTAAAAGGCTGAATGAAAGTTTGACCTAGTTATAAAACATACTTAGCCAAACAGAACTACCGGATATGGGGCCATGTGTTAGAAAATTCCTCTGTGGTGTTAATCATGTTTTTACCCTCCCAAAATAAATTCTATTGTATTGTACTGTATTATATATATTCTTTTATTTTATTTTTCTTTTCCTTTTCTGTTTTAGTTTGTTACTAAAATTCTTCAGAATTTTATAATCTTTCAGTTAATAGAAATTTATATAGATACGTTATATTGAAACAACTATCCTTTTTTTAATTCTGTGTACAATTTTCCAATTGAGCGTGCATTAAAAGAATTATCCATGTGTAAAGACACTAAAATTTTATTTTCTGAAATTTGTCCTAACTTTAGTTTTGCTTATTGTAGTTGTTTTGCTTTATATTTCTTCAGTCTGTCATTAGAATGGAAAAGATGAATTTAGCTCTATCGCTATCTGTTGTAAAGTTTAGAAAAAATCTTTGTAAAAAGAAAGAGGACAAGTTAAGAAGAGTTTGGAGAGAGCTCTTGGTTTTGTACAAATTATTGATGTTGTTTGCAGTAAAACAACTTTTATCAATCTTTTGGTGTGTTGCTGTTATTAATTTAATCATAATGTAATAATGATTAATATATTACATCAGAAGTATTCCACCTATTTGACTGGAGTCCATATTATTACTACTAATTTTTGGGAAGTGGTTGCCTTTTTGGTGTAAAGGCTGGTCATGTTGACTGAGTTAGGAAAACAAAAGAACTAAGAAAAATCCTTGGGGTCTAAGGGACCAATTATGAGGAGCTTTTTCAAATCAGGGCTGAAATCTGCCCTGTTATAACTAGGCTGAAATTTTGTTTAACAAGAGGCTCCATTGTAGCCTATACTTGTGCCAGAACTCAAGTTATATTTAATCTAACTTAAGTGAAAAATGACCTTATCCCTAGCACATGAAAGTGCAAACTGTGGTTAAATTAACCTTAGATAAAAAGATACCAAAGAAGTGGAACTTAATGAAAAACTGCAAAGTCTTGCTATTTAAATTAGCAACTTTGAATTGATCTTGATTCAACCTTTGACTAACCTTGTGGGCTATAAACATAGTCCATTTGGAAACAAAAAATCTCCTAAATTTACTTGGTGGATGTGTTTGTCAACCGTCACTTCAATAAAGCAATGCAGTGTATGTATATGTAAGTAATGAGGGCAATGAAACAATAGACGAAACTGGAAACTACTTGCATAAATTGCAGCACACAAATCTCCACAACATTCACTTCAGCTACCTTGTGGTCTTTGGTGCTTTCTTGTCACAATGCCCAAACTATACTCATTTGTAAAATCTCAAACCCCCCCCCTCCCCCCTAAAATAAAGAAATGCTACCAAATCCTTGACTAGTTGCCTACAGGCACATGTAATTACATGCCTTTTTTGGACAACTTGCAAGTAAAAAAATCTGACAGCAAAAAATGTATAAAGATGATGGCCAAAAAGACAAACATATTTGTAAAGAGCTTCAAATTGCTTAACTTTTTGGTTAAGTCATTATTATTGAACTCCATCTGTAATTTATAGTTCACTAAACAGCAAATCACATTCATTGTTATATTTATTGTCATTGACCCAGGCTAAATCCTTCATGAGCCAAGTGGCCAATGGAGCCAGTTATCTCCAGTTTCTGTAGAGTGTGTTAAGAAGATGGAATCAATGGCTCTTCCTGGATGGGACACTAATCTATCACAGGTTAGCTCCCAGCAAATGCTGGTACTCATTTACCTAGCCAAGGATGGATAGCTGAGTTAGCATAGAAAATAAGGTCACACAAAATTAATATTCAAATCACAGAAAAGCCAGGAATCAAACTGGGGGCCTTGGGTCTAAAGGCAGAGATGTGACCAGCTACACTAACAACAACCATCCTGTCACTGGCCAAACAAAATCTTTTTTCTTTCTTGACAAAATTTTGTACCTGTTCTACTGGTTCACGTTCATCCAAAAAAGCTTTGCACTCATCCAATATGCATTTTCATTTTCTTGGAACTGGCCATTAATACACATGTTCCAAAAATTTCAGCCATGGAGTGAAACCATTACATAGCAAAATTTTCAACCCAGGGCTGAAATTTCAGCCAGGCCAGCTCAAGTTGGGCTGAAAGTTCAGCTTGGCATTGAATTCAGCCTGGTGTTGAAAATTATATAATCACACATTTGATTCAATAAGGCTTTTGTATTATGTGTACATTTATCTGTAGAATCTCAATCAAATTGTAAATTATAAATTAAACAGTTCACTACCTGCCTAGAATAGCGAAGCTAACTGCGGTAGTGAATATTTATACTTGTATTTATAAATGATAATAAAGATTTGTTGTTTTTAAAGCCAGGGCTGCAGCTTGGCCCACATTCAATGCACTGGTGAGAGGTATGGTTTTTAATTACTTGGCCAGTCTGACCAATCATGCTTGATGCACATATACTTTCTGTTTCTTAATTTATATCACGGGCAGTGGGGTGAATAGTGGGGAGAGGGAGGGGTAAGGCATTGACAAGTGAAACTTTTCAGAGCTTTACTACAGCTCATATAATTGCTGAAGTTTCTTAAATTATTGTAGGATTTATGGTAGTAATTTGACAGTTTTCGAAGTCATGATTAGCACACTTGGTAAGACCTTGGCCTTATAGCGACAAGGCCCCTGACTTTAACGAGATTCGAATATTTGTGTGACCTTCTTTCTCACTGCAGTAAACCTGGCTTTCTATCCTTTCAGGGTAGTTAAATGAGTCCCAGTGTCTGCGGGGAGCTAACCTGCAATAGAATAGTATCCTATCCAGAGGAAGTCAAAGACTCTCATCTGCTAAACACAAGGGCTGACACCATAAGTCACTGGGCTCTGAAAAGGATTTAGCTATAAGCTACAGGAATAAACGGTGCATGGCAATTAAACACTAAGGTAGAATTTCTAAACTAAATTGGTGACCAGTGATCTCTCAAGTTTAGCTCTTGTTTTTAATATCATTACCAACTGGCGGATTCAAAGAGTTCCAAGATTGTTTGTTTTTAATTCTAGGCTTCAAACATTTACTGATGACACTGTTGCATTATTAAACTGGAAATCATTCAATGTGCATAATCATTCAAGCAGCACAAAAACCAAGACATTGCAATCACAACTTAAAATATATCCGGAACTTAGTTAAACTGTCATCTGAATAACCAGTATCTGTCCCTGCACAACAAATTACCATTCAAACTTCAACTTTAATATCTTTCCTCTACGTTTTAATATATACTTTTTTCATAATAATAATAATAATAATCCTAAACTAAACTGACAAATTTCAGAGTGTTCTCCAGTTTTTCATTGCTAACTTTCGAGTTTGAATTAATTCAAGGGAGCCGCATGTGACACATAAACTCTATATTATGTACAGTCTCACTGGCGAGTAGTTTATTGTAAATTCGGCAATCTGTAATTCGGCCAATGCAAATGGCAAAAATTATGGTAACAGATTGAGTGAGTTTTAGAACTGGAAGGTAAGCTATTAGAAAGGCGAAAGTTACGCCTATCGGAAATAATATGAAAGAATATCTCTTTTACCTGCTATTTTGACCGCTCACGAACTGATGGACTCGATAAAACTTTCTAAACTGAATGAAGTAATTATGGGAATCAAATTCATCATTTCACGCCCATACAGTGAACACTGGCAACTTAGTGGGTTTATGATAAGCTCAAGTTCAATACATGGGTAGCGAAAGTTGATAGTTCACACATTCTGCTTGTAAATGTTCCAGTAAAACATACCATAATTCCGGCACTCAAGAAATTAAAATAAAACGCACTTTTTCTTTTTTCGGCGGCCAACTCTGTTGCTCGGCTTGACTCCATCGTCAATTTTTCGATTTTTGATTTCTCGCATGAGGTCAAAGAATACTTTGTCAACGTTCGCTTTAGTTTTCGCAGACGTCTCCACGTAGGGAACACTCCATTCCTCTGCCTTGGCTTTCGCTTCTTCTGTTGAAACTTGCCTTTTATCTTCTAAATCTGCCTTATTACCGACCAAAAGAAAAGGTATGTTCTCGTCACTTTTTACACGTAGAATTTGTTCCCTAAACTCTGATGTTGCTGCAAACGACTCCGGCTCGGTAATCGAAAAAACGCAAAGAAATCCTTCGCCACTCCTAAAATAATTATCACGTATTGCAGCATAATCTTCCTGGCCTGCAGTGTCTAAAATGTCGATTTGACATTCATCGCCATCAAGGACGACTTTTTTGCGGTAGCTATCTGCTTTTGTAGGTTCGTAGTCTTCAACAAACTGCGAATGCAAAAGAGATCACGAGATTAATCAAGATTGCATATTGCGGACAATATTAACATCGCAGTTCCTAAATACAAGACGTTTAATACACATATTTCCTTTGAAAAGGAATCCCATAGCTTTAGGGACGATAAAGTTAAGAAAGTACTCAAGACCTTCACTTGATAGCAAATCAAACTTCAGTCAATTTACAATTCGACCGATTTCATACCTCGTCATACATAAACTGCAATGTTAATGCCGATTTTCCGACACCTCCACTTCCCACCATTATAACTTTATGAAGGCCCATTTGTTTTTCTTTCGTTTTGGACATGTTGAGAAGGAGCCGTCTGACAAAATCGGTTGGTAATCAGCCCCAAAACATGCAAAACTTCGATTCAGTTGTAACAACTCCCTCCCTTTTGCTCCTTGCTAGGTAGCCTTCCCTTCCGTGTGTTTGTGACGTCACATAAGCATTCCGGAGATCAACTATTTTTAGATTGTAGTCGAGTTTGCAGTTTTTGCGAGTGTAATTTTTTATTTTAGGAAAAATAATTGTTTAAAAATATAGACAGTTATACCTTAACAATCATTTATCATTCAAGGTTTTCTTTTCCGAAATGTTCACAAAGCAATTGCAGTAAAAACTGGAGTCTTTCACGGGACAACAAGCACACTACTCTGAGTCTAGGCTTCTTTGCAGATAAATATTTATTCTATTTCTTGAAAGTGGGATGTGAAATGATAAAATTAAGTATAGGTAGCACAAGTCTGCTAGTAGTTAACTTTTCTTCCATCGTTGTTTTCGTTATAAATAAGTATTTTTATATATATGTATACGTACAAATTAAGAAATGATATAATAAAATTAGAGGGCCAGCATCCGCGTCATTATCATGTTTACGCCAATCTATTTATTTTAATTTCTCATTGTAATATCTTTTTGCGGTTTTGATGTAGATCCTTTTAGAAACGGATTTGGTTTTTGTTACGCAAACTCATGAGAAGGCAGTTCCAAATTCTCGTGCTCCAACGAGAAAACGAAGATTTCTGGATTTCAAGTCTAGAAGGTTTGGCATAAAAACTTCCTTTGCTGGAAGATCTCGTATTCAGTTAATCATGCACATCTCTTGTTTTGGTGAAACGTTGCTGTATAAGGGAGGCGCAGTTCTGTATGAGAGTGGTATATTAAATTTGCTGTTTTTTGAAAATACATCATCTGAATAGGTAGAAAATTGGACTTAAGAAATAGTTGAATAGTTCGAAATAGTGTGCTCTTGCCTACCAAAGTGCATTAGTCTTAAGGCGAGTTTTTGACGTATCAATAATTTATCGGTATAACATTTAGCGACACGCCCCTAGCGACCATCGCGTAGGACAAGTAAGGTGTATAAGCGCACGATAAAGGCTTGATAAAGTAGTGCCGAAGTGATAGTGCCGAAATCTTGCAAATTTGTTTATGGTTTTACTTATTTTGAGAATAAAGAGGTCAATGTGGTATTTCCAATTAAGATGACTATCGATCAGAACTCCAAGATATTTTAGTTTTTTTTACGTATTTTTTACATTCCAAAGTGACAAAATGTCGAGAATCGTAATCACAGAGTTTAATATGATGGGTCTTTCACTACTAAATTCTGCTTTGACGTCAAAAATGTATGTCACAAGGGCAAACAAAGACTATGAAAATGGTCAAACACAGCATCTAATTCTTCCAAACACAAGACTTTCTCCCCTCGATAGTCAGTGAAACCACAAGCACAAGACACAGAACTTTGGCGCGGCTGCTAAGCTAATGATGACATCATCAGCAGTGAAATGAGCCTGGGTACGTGATTGCACAAAAACTAACAAAAAAAAGAAGAAACTCGATGCATTTTTCGACTTTGGAGTCGTGCAGAGTAACAAGACTTCTGGTTCATGAAATACAAAAAATTTATTCATTTTTGCTCAAATTTACAGGGAAAAAATAACGTACTTACCTCTCTACGACTCTAGAAACAATATTTTTATAAAAGATGTCTTTCATGCCTACAACTAATTTTGATTCTCGTCTTTGGGTTAAAGTGTATCTTATTCAGTAAACCAGCAACCGTTTTTATAGCTAAATTCCAGTTATGGACATTTCTAAACATTATTCTTAAAATTTCACGAATATCTTAATGTTGTAATAAAGTGATTTCCTTTAAGCAAAACAAATGTAAAATATTTTTCCATTCAAGTACTTTACAGCATCTCCAAGGATTCTTGCATTTTGAATGCTTCCCGACTGTTTGATTTGCGCACAATAATGGTAATCTGAGTGAGTGGAGTCCAATTCGGTCTGTATCATACGAGTGATGAACAAAATCGAACGACCGCGAAGTAGAAGTCCGAATTGTTAATTGCAGACTGAATTGGACGACACGAAGTTCTGCTCCCAATTAACCATAATCATTACAATTTCCAAAAAACAAAAATTGCAATTTGAAAAATAGCTTTTAATTGCAATTTTTCATTTATGCTGTAACTGAAAATTTACATAGGGGAAAATATCTTATGTATCTTCTGTAGACATTTTCTAAAGTTACAAATTCCTCCATTTTGGAAAAGGCCCCTGCTTTGAAGGGTAAGTTGTTACGTTGCTATAGTGATTGTAATCTATATTGTGATTGGTGGATAAATGAGTTGAAAATACTTAAAACGATTGGCTCACAAAACTGTCCCAGGTGTCCGATTACAGCCAGCTGTCCGATTACAATTTTGCTGAGTAATTATTGCAAAATATAGCATTTTATGCACCAATCACATTTAAGGAAATTGTAATGATTGTGATTAAGTCTTTAATAGCACAATTAAAAAGCAGAATTCGTTACAACCTATATTAGCTAGGAACAAAATTGATGAACTATTTCACTTTTTCTCTAGGACCTATTGCAGGGACATAGGATGCGGGGAAGGGGGGGGGGGAAGTGAACTAACAAATAAGCCTGGAGTTAAGGAGTTTAAAAAACAAAATTTTTTAATGAGTTAGT
>ERZ1740055.657-NODE-657-length-10292-cov-5.588356_pt1 | contig 10292 bp, 1 predicted proteins | sample MGYA00581747_ERZ1740055 | MGnify/ENA primary metagenome ERZ1740055 (study PRJEB43018, sample SAMN04849739) | marine metagenome | isolation source: floating plastic debris | place: Pacific Ocean | collected 2008-08-28 | study: EMG produced TPA metagenomics assembly...
TTTCCTCAACATTTGCTGGGTCACCCGCAGTAGTCGAAGTGATTGCCGCCTCGGTTGCTGTGGTAGCTGCTGGTGGGTCTGTCGCAGGCCCTTCGGCTCCACCATCATCACCTCCACCATCATCTCCATCGTCGCCCTCGTCCTCTTCAGGGATGACCTCCATGTCATTCTCAGAGGCCTCTTCCTCCGCAGTCTCGCCGCCATCCTCATGCAAACCATCTGCAAAAGGCTCCAAGGCTTCACTGCCTTTCGCTTTGCCCTTCGCTGCGTAGTGGGCCTGCAGCTCGTCATTGGTGGCTGGTTTGCCTTTTCCAAGTCGTGCGACAGAGGTGCGACTTGTACTGCTGCTGCTGCCAGCTTGGCCTGGGGTGGTGCCGCTTTCCGTCATCTCCTGAACATCCGCAGCGTAGTCCACCGCTGCTGTAGCTGCCTCCACCGCCAGAGCCACCTCATTGGAGTCCTCGCTGGTGACATTCACCTGGTCGGCTGTGCGCAACGCCTGGACCGCCTTTGCATTGGCCGTCGCCAGGAGGATGCTTCTCCTCTGTTCAGCCGGCGTATCGCCACGCCCCATCAGCACCGGGGCTGCCTGCGCTGAACCTTTTCCTCCTTGGTCATGTGTGAAGAGCTGGCGGGGTCGACAGCCCTTGGCGAAGATCCTTTGCCAGGACAGGTTTGGACTGAGCGCCCCATGGATGATCGTTGACCCATCCTTGCCCGTCTCCACATCCTGCTTGGTGCCTCTGCCACGTCCCCGAAACCAGTATCCAGGGGGTCGCGCCCAAGCCATTCTTTGCCTCTTGACATCCAGGGTTGTGCATGTCCTGCGTGGACTTTCTTCTTCATCTTCATCTTCATCATCCGCTGGAGGGTCCGGCCCATGGTCTCGTTCTGGTTCTCGTCGATTTCGACGATCTCGGCCAGGATCATCTCCATCTCCACCTGGTGGGGGCATAGCCATTGCACCATGCTTGCCCTCCAACTGCACTTGCCTTTCAGTCTGTGGGGGCTGCTCCTCATCCACAGCCTCTGAAACCAACTCATAGCTCCCATCAGACTGCGTGTCATCCACCTGCTGCGCTGGTGGTCTTGGAGGTCGCTCTTGTGGTTCTGGTTCTCGAAGACGTGGATCATAGTTGCGGATCGGCACGTACTCAAACCCAAAGCGACTGCCCCTCATCACTCTTGTTCCCATTGCTGCTTGTCCACGTTGTTGAACTGGTCCAAGCTGTTGGGGTTCTGTTCCAGCCCAAATGGCCGAAGTTGTAGGGCTCAACATTGCCACCCTACCACGTTCAGACACCTTGCCAGTGCCCTTTCCTTTCTGGTCAGGCTGACCATCCATCTGGCCTTGTTGGCCCTTGTAGTGGCCTCCTTGGCCTTTTCCATAGCCATGCTGGCCATCATCTTGGCCATTGTGGCCTTTTCCCTTGGTTGCCCTCGAAGCCGGCAGTGAAGAAGTTCCTGTTGCCGAACTCCCTGACGACCTCGCCGTGCTCTCCATGGCGTGTCGCCCGGCACCCAAAACCTCAGTTGGCGGCTCGAGCCCAAGGTCCTCAACAGAGAAGTCCTCAATCGGATCTCCTTCAAGTCCATGCCATTGCTCAGCACGACCAACCAAGTTGCAGTTGAAACCATGCCCATCCCCTTGGCGCCTCTTCGAAAGACCTTGTTGTTGACGTCTCTTCCCATGGCTGACTTTGAGCGCCCGAAGTTGCGGCCCGTGGCAGCCCGAAGGGCAGTTGTCAAGGTTTTGAGATGATCTTTGTGGGGAGGAAACTTGATCCCTTTGAGGATAGTACTCAGCACTAAGACTACGCTCCATGTTCGAAACCCTAAGGTTTCTTTTCCCCTCCACATCGATCATCCCTTTTGGGGAAGGTTTCATGGCCTCCTTTTGGCTCTTGTTGGGCGGTTCATTTTCCCTGCCCTCTTCTTGCATGGTGGGTTCATTTGGGGCCCTCACCATGGTTTTCATCAACCTACGGGGTGGTTCATCTTCCCTACCCTCATGTCTCAACGCCGGTTCATTTGGTGCCCTGACGTTGGCCTCTTCCATGTCAGTTGGTTCATTTTCCCTAACTGACCATGGTGGGGAAGGTTCATTTTCCCTTTCCCTCTTTTTCATCATCCAACATGCAGCAACGATGAGGCCCAGACCAGTTTCTTGACACTGAGAGTCATCTGTCTCCATCAGCGTCTGGCCAGTTGAGAGAAGCCTCACTACTATCTCTTCCTCAGCTCTCAGCTCATCTTCTGCACGTCGTAGATCGTTGAGATCGTCCAGGTAGATGGAGTCCACAAAGTTGTCCATCTTTGGTCCTTGAAGCGGTTTCGTCGCTCCATCAGCTGGAAGCACCAAACCACTGACATGCCTCGCACACCATCGCGAGAGCTCATCTTGAAACGCTTCTCGAAGTCGAGCATACCTGATCCTCAGATGTCTTGTTCTCCAACTACCTGTGTCATTGGTGCACAAGTGAAGTGCGCTTTTGGAATCGCAGTTGAGGGTCTTGTTGATGTCCCCAACGCCCATCACCTCCAGGAGTGCTGCAAGGCTTTCTCCACACTGGAAACCTTCTCCACAGCTCACCAGTTCGCTTTCGGCTGTTGAAGTGGTAACAAACGGCTGTCTGCCACTTGCCCATGCGATGGGAGAACCCCCAACACATAGTATCACCCCAGTCACCGACTTGTAGTTCTCATGCTCCAGGGCGTGCGAAGCATCCACAAACACCTCCAAGTTGTTGATCGACACCTGCGTGGCCAGCTCATCATTGCGACCATATGGTTTTTGTGCTGAGGTCTTCATGTAGTGCAAACCCTTTGAACTCGTTGCACTCAAATACCTCAGTAACTCATCTCCAAGCTTGACCACATGTCTTGCTCGTCGGTGCGCAAGACGTGCCATGACACCAACATGATACACCATGTCAGGTCGTGTTCGGGTAACCAACCACTGCAGTTCCCCTATGACTTGTTGAGCTTGGCGAAGATCTCCCGTTTGCACCCCCTCAGTGTCGTCGTCGCACAAGTTGGCAAACTAGTTGTTGACTGGTGCCATGCCGGCCTCCATGCCATGTCGTTTCAGGACGTCCTTGAGGTATCCACATTGATGTAGAAAGAACCCGTCCTTGACCTTGGCAATCTCGTATCCACAAAACTTCATTTGGTGGTCTTCAGTGACCATTTCTGGTGGGCTGCATGTCCACCTCCTTTGTACAGCTTCCAACATCGCATTGGCTTGTTCTTGTGGAGCTCCAACTAGAAAGTCATCAACGTAGGTTGCCAAGAAGCCTTGTGAACCTGGCTTCCAAGAGCTTGTCATCTCCACTGGGGTCACCATCCATAGGTGTAGCTCTTCCGTTTGTACGAGCTTGTACTGCACCCCATCAACGCTCCACCTCAACAGCGGCAGCTCTTGGTCTCTATGCACTGACCAATCCTTTGGTGACTCTACAAGGCCGTACAAAGCTCCCTGCACTGACCACCACTCGCCTTGTTGTGCCAGACCAAGCTCTACCAGTAGCCTTGGTGGCTGCACCAGTGTTGTTCTGGTCTTGACTGACCTCTTTGGCGCTTGTAAGAATGCTGCTTTGACGTCAATGGACTTGAGGCACCATTCGCGTTCTGCAGCCAACTTCACCAAAAGTCGAATTGCTATCCCATCCACTCCTCCAGCAGCCACATCTGAGTCTGCATCAAGTGGATCGCCATGAACAAAGTTTCCACAAGCCACTATTCTGGCTCGTCTTCTTCCAAGTGGTGCTTTTCTTGTCGCCACCAACTTGCCAGGTATTTTCTCAAGGGCCATCCCTGAGCTCTCCAAGGATGCCACTTCTTCCTTGCTCATCTTGATGATGGTGTTGGTAGACAGCAGGTTGTCTATCTCCTCCTTGATGGCCGGCTTCCATTTGTCTGCTTCCGCACGAACCTCTTTTGCCGCCACCGTGTAGGTCTGGAGAACCTTTTCCTCCTCCCCAAGCACCATCTTGTCGATCTCTTTCGTCAACTGTTGCTGTTGGTTCTGTAGCATCATCAACTGGCTATGGATGCTGTTGGCATATTTTGCCAATTCGCTGACATCTTGATCTTCTTCTGCTTGTGCCAACATGTACCTCTCTTCATTCCAGAGATCGCACATCCCTTTGACCAGATGATTGACTGCCATCTCATCCTTGCATAGTTGTTGTAGTTGATGAACATCTTCATCTTGAGCTTGTCCATCTTGTTGATCTTGTTGATCTTGAACTTCATCATCATCCATCTCTGTCCACTCCCCCCCAGCTGGTACAGCTGGTTCATTGCAGAAGTGACACTTGCTAAGTCTGGGCTGTTGCAACCCGCATCCATTGCATTGTTGGTACGCGGAGCTCATCAAACCGCGCACAGCTGGTGGTTGTTTGCCTCGCACTCGTCGTGGTGGTTGTGGTAATGGTGGTAAAGGCCATGGAAGATCTGTTGCATGTTCTTCCATCTCTTGTAGTTCCACCTCCATCGTACCATCCACCAATCTTTGCATGTCCTCAAACTCCAAGTCCTCCCCCGGTCCCGGTGCATCATCTTCAAGGATGCTCGGTTCATACCCAGGGCTTTCAGGAAGTTGCTCATGAAGTTGTTCTCCATCTGGTTGTTGACCATCATCTGGTAGTGGAGCTTGTCCAGGGTTGAGATCTTGAAGATTGCCCATCTCAGCTGACTTGGTTGGCACCGACACCACTGTAGTGCGAAAACCATTGCCACGTTCATCCACCACCCAGTACCCTCCTGATGTTGGTGACATGTCCGCCGAAGGACCAAGAATCCTCACACGTTGCTTCGGATACTTCAGAGGAACTCCTCTGTTGGCCCATGTCTTTTTGCGAACCACACCCCAAACACCAAAAGGTAGTAGAGCTGGTAGCTGAAGTCCAAGCACTGAGAGTTGTCTTCGGCATCTTTGTTCAGCTGCTTGTCTCAACGCTAATGGCCAGAAACTCACATCCAAGCCTGATGACTGCAGCAACGTTCTTGTCACATTCTTGAGAACTTGGATCTCGATCTCCGCAGTGGAGTTCTGAGTAGGTTCATCTCCTGGAGAAACTCGAACTTCCAGATTTCTTGCTGATGCCCATGTTCGAAATCGTTGTGACACAAGTTCTTTGGCGCGGTCAACTCTCACCCTGTAGATTGGCACTTGAAGAGCTCGAAATCTGGTGTAGAGAGAAGCCACTGCATTGATTACCGTCGTTTCACGTCGATCACTCACAGGAACAGCAAAGGTGATGGGTTTGACATTGACATCCTGAAGTTCTGCCATCTTATTTTGGAACGCCTGCTTTGCCACATCCTCCGCATTCACATCCACTTCTGGCGGATTCTTCTCCAAAACTTGCAAAGGAACTTCAGGCAATGGACATGACTCCAGTTGTTTGACAAGCTCATCATCCTGAGCTCCCCCGTCTCTGCAATCTTGTACATGAACATCACCACGTTGAACTCCATTTTGAGGAACTTCAACAACTTCAACTTGTGCTCCCCCCTTCGAGGAATCTGGAGCTCCCCCCTTCGAGGGATCTGAGGCTTGAACATCATACTTCTCCTCCACCTTCTTGGGACGGCCCGGTCCACGAATCACATCCTCCACCTCCTTGAACGGATCTGGGTCCAGAGTCACCTCCGGAAGCAAAGCCTCAAGGTCAGGAAAACCTTCTGGCCGTGGTTTCGGCTTCCAACCCTCCACCAACGCACCAATCTCTGCTAACCATGGGACCTTGACAGTGGCCACCATGAAGTATCTTGCTTTTGCTCTTCCTTGATCTGGTGCTCGTTCAAAAGGTCCTGCCAAATCCACACTCATCTCATAAGTGGATTGAAACTTCTGCCTCCGTCGTGGTCGATCTCGTCCCGCTCCAACTTGACATTGAAGACAATCCTTCCTGTAAGGAATGTGATCCGACATGAGGTGCAAGTACCATGATTCCTCCTCCGTCAGGTTCAACGCTCGCAGTTGTGGTAGTGGAATTGCGTGGATCTCCCTGATCATCAGATCCTTCAAAGTTGGAGCCCATGCTGCTGTTGACTTGGACAACTCCATAGCCCTTGACAAACTGTCTGGCCATGCTGCATACTTGGTGTCATCCTTCAGGCCATCCAGCGCCTTGATGACTTCCATATTGCTCCACAAACATGTTGGTTTTCGTCGTTGATGTCCAAGAGCTCCTTGATCCACTGTCAACCTTTTCAATCCCACCGCCTTTTCCAACACTGACTTCACCTCGGGCCACACAGTGAAAGAGGCATATTCAACTTCGTCTTGCCTGTACGTCATTGGATCCTCTGGAGTCTCCACTACGGCCTTGACGTCAGGGTTGTAGAGCTTGGCCTCATACATCAAGAGCAATGTTCTCAGCCAAAGCTGGCTGTCAGTGTCTGCCAACTGTTGCTCCATCATCGTGTTGGTATCCAGGCCAAACCTCTGTAAACCATGTCTCGATCTCACAGGCCGCGGTCCTCCATCAGACCGGTAACGTGCAGCTGATACTGTTCTGCACGGTGGGCCAGCAAGTACTGCAACCACTCGACCCGACCTCACAAACTGCAGTAAAAAGTGCCAAACTGCTGAATCCAAAAGATCTTGTCCTCGAAGTAGATCCACATTCACCACTTCGATGTCGTGTGGCATTCTTTTTGACCACCACGCTTGATCTGGACCTGAAAACAAATTCAGCACAATGCCCTTGGCCTTCTTGAAGCGTCGCCGTTGATGGCGATTCCATGGCAATCGAGCCTCATCACCAGCTTTACTCACCATAGGTTGCAACAACTCCACAGGTGTCTCAGGAAACAACTTGTTGAGCTTGTCGGCCATGTCCTTGTCTTCCTGTTTCCAACCTGTGACTTCCAAACTTCGCAACATCAACTGCTTGTTCTTCTCAGCAGTTTCCAGCTCTCGAATGAGCTTCATCCCCACATCATTGGTCACGTAGGGACAATTGTCACGAACTGTGACTTTCACTTCACCCAGCTTGCCATGTGTGAGAGCGCACCCATCGCGATGCCACCTCATCTTGCATCCATGCTGAGTCAACATTCCCAAAGGCACAATTGGCTGCAGATCATCCTTTGTCAACAACGATCTGCTCATCTTTGACATCCTCAGCTGTGTTTTTCCAGTCGCTGTTTGTACCTCTGTTGGGATCGCCTGCATCCACTCAGTCTCATCATAGGGTCCTCTAAGGATATGCGTGGCCCCTGAGTCCAATAGCACACCCTGATTGCTGTCAGTCACCACCGCCAACGCCCTTGGAGTTGTTGACGTTGTTCGCATTGTCTTCAAAAGACTGGCAACTTCACCCATGACTGAGGGCTGAACTTGTTGTTGTACTTGAGCAACTTGAGGCTGCTGTTGTACCTGAGCAACTTGAGGTTGCTGTTGTATCTGGGCAACTTGAGGTTGCTGTTGTATCTGGGCAACTTGAGGCTGTGAATCCTTTGAAGACTGATCCACTCCCCCGACCGGCTTGTCCCGGTCCTTGCCTTTGCCCTTGTCGTTCTTGCCATCCTTTGTCTTTCCCTTGCCTTTGGGGCTTCCTTTGGAGCTTCTATCACCAGGACTTGTCATAACCTTGTCGCCAGCCGTGCAGTCTTAGGCAATGTGTTCCAAACTGGAACACTTCCAACATCTCTTCTCATTGTCGTTGAGATTGTTCCACTCATGGGCATAGGTGCATTTGTCACCCTTGAGGCATCCGTAAGGTTTACCCCAATGCTTGCATGCTCCAGCTCCTGCACCATAACCATTGCCTTCTGCATTGTTGCCATAGCCTTTCTTACCAGGAGATCCCTTCTTGCCACCACCCTTGTCACCAGCAGCATTGACCACATTGATCTTGGGATTGCCTGAAGTCGGACTTGCCTTCGTCATTGTTCCATGATGCAAGTGATCCGCTTCGGCAATCAACATCTGCAGATAGTTCTCCGCTGTGAGCTGTGTAGGCGCCACATCCACCATATGGGTCATGCGGAAGTTGCTGATGCGAAAGCTCGCTTGATGCTCCTTCGCAATCACTGTCCGCATCACTTCAGAAAGTGCGCTCACCTGCAGCAAGGGATCTGGAACCTGTAGTCCAAGTTCACGAGCTCGCAGGAGTTGACGTCGCCATTGGCGTAGCATCTCACCAGCTTCAGCTGCAGATTTGGCTGCTGTGGTTTGAGTCAAGTTGTTGAGGATGGTGCTTTTCTCGTTGAGACCACCAGGTTGGTACAGCTTCAAGATGCGAAACACCAGCTGCACGCATGTCATCTCTCGCAAAGAGATTGCTTCTTGTTTGACCGTCTGTGGCACTGCAGCTAACAACATTGACAGCACGCGAGACTCCAACCTGACATACTTGTTCTCCACTTGAAGGTCAGGTTGCACAGCCATGCGATCCATTGGACCCGCTGTCAGCCATGTGGCATAGGCATCTTGAGCTTGTTGTACTAGTCCGGTCCACCACACTCTTGCGCCTTCTGAGACATCTGAGATCAGCGGCATCAACTCACTTAACCAATCTCCTGCACGAAGGGCAGCTTGAGGCTCTGACACGTCCTTCAAAATTGGCAGTGTAATCGGCACATTTCTCAGCACCTCAGAAGCTTCGCCATCAGGACCTTTTGCTTGTGGTTGAGGTTGTTGCCATTGCAGTGGCACTGAACCATATTGCATTGGTGCTGCATACATTGGTACACCAGAAGGTCCAACTCCATGTCCTTGAGGCGGTTGTGGTGGTGGTTGCGGAACATAGCCAAAATCCGCTGGTGGACCACCATGTCTGTGCACCGGTTGCTCCCAGTACTCACCTGTCAACCTTGGTCTTTCGCCATGCATCATCCTGACCTCTCTGTCCAACCATGCAAAACGATCTGCTCCAGGTTGAAGATGATGCTGCTGTTGTGGTTGTTGATCCACTGGAGTCCAAAAATCCTCCAAACCATCAAAACCTGTTCCACCACCCACGTGCTCATCAACTGCAAATGGGTCAAACTGCCATGGTGGAAGTTCTGGAAGATCTGCTACCTCCCGTGGTGGTTGTCCCGGCGGAACTTGAGTTCCTCCAGGTGTTGTTCTTGGTGACAGCGAGTAGTACTGAGGTCGGCGCGGTGGTGTCCTTGGTGGTTCCACGCTTGAACTCTTCTTCTTGAGCTCCTTCTGCAACTCCTCATTCTTCTTTTCAAACTCATCACGCTGGCGTTGCAAGTCCTCAGCATACTTCTTCATCTCTTCCTTTTGTTTCTCCATCTCAAGCTTCTGTCTGTGAAGCTCTTCAACCATTGATTGCTCCAAAGCCCGCTTGAGCTCATCACGCTCATCTCTTCCTTGTTGATTGACATCGTCCACAAAGGTAGTTGTGCTACAACCTTGTGGTTGCCGACTTGCCTCACGTGGCATCTGTCGTCTCATCTCATACTGTTGCACTCCCATTGGAACTCTTTCCAAGGGTGATCCATCATCTTGCCGATGACCTCGTCTTTGAGATTGATCTCGCAGACCACTTGGTACTGTTCGATGACCTTGAACTTGACGTCGTTCAGGTCCATAACCATGACTGACTCCTCGGTGGCGTCCAGTCTCTTGCACATTTCCTTCAGACCTTGAGGGTCCATGACGGCTGACTCCTCGATGGTGTCCAGCCTCTTGCACATTAACTTCAGACCTTGAGGGTCCACGGCTGACTCCTCGATGGTGTCCAGCCTCTTGCATGATGTCAGACCTTTGAACTGGTATCTCACCTCCCAGTCCTCCAGTCTTCCCACCTTGTCTTGCAACCCCATGAGATGGTATCTCACCTCCCATCCCATTGGGCCGCACCACTCTTCCTTGACCATGCCCCTTGCCAGAACGTTGCACTTCTCCAGCAAGTAGCCCTGCTGCGACACCTCGATGGTGCCCAACTTGTTCAACACCTTGAGGGTGTTCATCTTGATCGACACCTTGAGGGTGCCTAACTTGATCGACACCTTGAGGGTGCCTAACTTGATCGACACCTTGAGGGTGTCCACATTGTTCGACACCTTGAGGGTGTCCAGCACGTTGACCTTGTCCAGCATCTTGAGGATACTGTCGGCCCACACCTTGAGGGTGCACTTCACGGTGACCTTGTCCAGCATCTTGAGGATACCGAAGGTCTTGACCTTGTCCAGCATCTTGAGGATGCTGTCGGTCCACACCTTGAGGGTGTACTGCATGTCGACCTTGTCCAACATCTTGAGGATGCCGAAGGTCTTCATCATCATTTGATGGCATAGCCCCTTGAGTCTGCAAGGCCACA
>ERZ1740055.658-NODE-658-length-10290-cov-10.328969_pt1 | contig 10290 bp, 13 predicted proteins | sample MGYA00581747_ERZ1740055 | MGnify/ENA primary metagenome ERZ1740055 (study PRJEB43018, sample SAMN04849739) | marine metagenome | isolation source: floating plastic debris | place: Pacific Ocean | collected 2008-08-28 | study: EMG produced TPA metagenomics...
TCATCATCATCATCATCATCATCATCATCATCATCATCATCATCATCATCATCCTAATCATCATCATCATCATCATCATCATCATCATCATCATCATCTCATCATCATCATCATCATCATCATCATCATCATTATCATCATCATCTCTCTTCAACACGTATCCATACCACTGCACTCCATTTGCCTTTGCCATCTTATCTAATCTCTCATTCAGTCCCAGCAAGTCCATCAATTCTTCAATTGTTGTCTTATCCATCAGCTTTACCCCACATATTGCTCTCACAACAGCTCGCTCAGTCCTTTTCAAGATAAATAATTCATTTTCCCTTAAGCACCATGTCTCAGTTCCATATAGGATTGTCGATTGTTACACAACTCCAATAAATCCTTCCCTTTATCTTCATCTTCATCATTATCATACTGGCGGTCACCCTCTTCCTTTTAGCATATCTCCCATGAATCCATTTCTCACATTTTGTGTACAACATCAAGTTAGCCTTTAACCTCCTCCAACATACATGGATCAATCGCATTGTCTGGTATTTCTCCTTCTGAACCACTCGTCTTCACTTTTGTCTTTCTAAGGTCAACTATCATACCTTTACTCTCAAAAGCCTCTTTCCATTTTCCAAAACTTCTCCTGCAAATTCTCCATGGCCTCGCTTGTAAAGACCAAGTCGTCCGCAAATAAAATTTCATTCATCAAACCTTCTCTTGCACCCTCTGTAACCACATCAACCACAATTGCAAATAGCCCTGATCCTTGAAAAACACCGACTTTCACAGTAAATTCCTCTAATAACCCAGATCCAACCCTAACTCTCGTCTTTCCTCCTTCATAGAGACTCATTAACGCTCTCACTATTATCTCTGGTACACCCTTCTTCCTCAGGGACCATTCTGTTACCTTCCTTGGTACTCTGTTAAAAACTTTCTCCAAATCCACAAAAAAACATGTTATCTTCTTCTGGTCACAGTACTCCTCCTGCGTTCGGCTTAATATAAAGAGAGCATCTATTGTTCCTTTGTTCCTTTTGGAAGTGAAAAATTGTTTATTACTTGTTCATACTCGTTGCAATTCTTTAGTGTTTAATCCTAACATAGTTTACACCACAGTTATTACAAAGGTCTGTCTTATATACAAGTATACTTCAGTCACGTACCTGGTTTCTTCTAATTTCCAGAATTGATCTCTCATATAAAACTGCATTATTGATTCCAACTCCACAGAATACAAGATACTTTGCAAATATCTGCAACAGAATAACACACATACGTTGATATGTTACAACAAATAAAATTTAATTCTGCATGCTTATCAGGTATTACTTAACAATTCTTCAACATTACTGTAACACAACAGAATTAATATTGTAAATATTTCTCAAGATTTTATATACTTTTGATTTTTCCCCACAATACACCAGTAAATTTAGTTCTTTTTTTGCAATCCATAAATTTTAAATGTTAATAATTAATTTAAAATAGGCCCGCGATGCGTGCGTGTCGCTACTGTGGGCATTGTTAAAATGTTTCACATATTGAAAGTTGAATTTTGACTTGGCCGTGTGTGATCGTATATTCAACATGGCGATGGCGCGCAGTACGCTCGTTGAAGATTAAGCTGGAGTTAGGATAATAAAGTACTATTAAAGAAAACGATCAATTTTCAATGAAAATCAATCAACACGTTTTTTCTCAGAATGGACAAAAAAATTTAGCCTGAGTTGAAAGAAAAACTAAAGAGGAAAATTCAGCGAAATTAAACCACAAGTCTAAATGACAACTGTGTTTCAAAGTGTCAAGAGTATTTTGCATTTTGGTCAGTGATCTCAGAATTGCAAGATGGAACCTCATACTTCTTATATTATATGTTTCATGTCTTTATTAATAAAGAAGGCTTCATCTTTGGAATTTAGAAAATATTGTTTGGAATAAACGAAGCGAACAAGCCGTTTCTATAGCAAGAATGATTGGCACGTCTGAAAAACCGGAGTAAAAAAAATAAACTGCCGTTTTCTCTTTTATTAGTGATTAATGATGTTTTTTACTGAAAGTAATGTAGGGCCATAATTAAAATTATTAACGCTTTGTCACAAAGGCATAATTTAGCATTTGACTTTCATAAATTTTTAAAATTTTTAGTTTAGCCTTCACAGGAAAATGGTAGAAACATGTAATCATTTTACAAATCTCAGTTTTCAAGGAATAACGTAATGCTATTTTGACATTTCTTGATCTAGAAAATTACAAGATTTACAGATAAACATTTTGACAACTGAATTTTGTAATTTTTCCTGTGTGAAAAAACGCATATGTGCTTTGATTTGAGGGTCAAAATACACAAGATGTTGTCATTTTGCTCCTGGAACAGATGAAATCCCAAAGAACCTCGTGCGCCGAGTGAACACTCTTACAACTTGACGACAGAGTGGCTACCTGCCTTTAAGCTAGTAGCCACAAAATTTTAACACACATGGTGCTACACTAGGGTTAAGGTGAGAGATGTACATGCAAACATAATTGTTGCCTTTTATTGTTTTACATTTGTACTGATTGTTTTTAGCAATCAGAGCTCAATTGAACACCAGCAAAGAAGGATGCTGTGCAATGCTTAGGGAAGAACCTCGACAAACATATATTTCTCTTTAATCTATAAAGTTAAATACATTTTGGTAGCCACAACCAGTTTCTGCCAGAAAAAAAAATACTTTGTGCTTAGCTCTTAAAATATTTATGAAAATTATAACAAATGTCTCATTTTTTATTACCTTTTCATCTGTTGCTGTGAATGTTTGCTCAATTGAGTGGTGAGCTTTGTTTATGACTTGTGCAACACCAATCACCTATCAATTTCAACATCAAATCAAGGCAAAATTAATATTAAAGATCATACAACAATTTAGTAATATGCAGTAGCTTAATCAAAATATTATACTTCTATAAATCTCCTTAAAGTCCAGAGCATATTGAAGAAAATATCAATGAAAGACACTGGAGAAGGAGCTATAAAAAGCCTAGGATACAGAGGGCATAATTTATAAGAGCTGGGAGAGGACGAGGGAGAAGAATAGCTGCACCAAACAATCTGGCACTGTCACTAAGCTACTGATCCTTATACTACAGCACTAAAGCAGGGCTTAACTTCTCGGTCATCCACTCGTCTCTGACGACTGAAATCTTTGTAGGGCAACCAAAATTAATACTAGTTTAGGCGTTGTTTGAAGACTAACACCACGATTTCTGTATATTTATCATTTTATTGTTATGAAGATTTTCAGAAATGAATCTGTATTTCATTGCTGTGAATTTCACTCCAAATTGACATTATCTGTAAACATTACCAGATTCGATTCAACTTCTGCAATTTTCCACTGAATAAGATATAAGCAACTTCCGAATAAGATAGCAGTGATCACAAGGAAGCAGTCGTGAAAGTTAACATGAAGGGCATTATTACCAAAGCTATACAGTCTGCCATTCAAAAAAAAGAAAAGGGAATGGATGTTGCCTTGAAGACAACACATTGGCTAGCCAAAGAAGGCATTTCCACAAGGAAGTATTTTAGTCCGCTGTCTCTTCTTAAATTTCTAGAGTGTCCTAGTGTCAGTGAACTAAAATGTGTTGCAAATGCAAACTATCACAGTGATGTTATTGCGAATGAGCTACAAAACGTAACAGCACAAGTTATCAGGGAGGATGTAGAGAATGAAATAACACAGTCAATCTGCTTCAGCCTTTTAGTGGATGAAAGCACTGATAAAAGTGTTACTCAAAAGCTTGTAATGTACATAAGACTTGTAAATGCAGTAGATTTTAAACCTATCACACATTTTTTGAATAATATTCCAGTAACAGATGGTAAAGCGGCTTCTCTTACTGAGGCAATGCTTGATACAATGAGAAGGCGAACATTCCAATGTCAAAGTTGAATGGCTTCGGAAGTGATGGTGCTTCAGCAGTGGCAAATACCAAAGAGGGAATGGCAGGAAAGTTAGAAAGGATGCAACCAAATATAGTAACATTGCACTGCATAGCAAACAAGCTCCAACTCTGTTTTTCCCAGGCTGCAGAGCAAGTAAAATTCTTGAAAAGCTTTCAGAGATGTGTTTTATCACCTCAAAAAATCAGCCCTGCGAAATGAGAAGCTGAAGAAAGTGGCAGACATTTTGAATGAGCTTCCGTTGAAGTATAAGGAAATCCACCAGGTAAGGTGGATGGCCTTTTACAAAGCACAGGAGACTTTGTACCTTACTTGGAATTCTCTTGTGACCTATTTTGAACAGGAAATAGAATCTAAACAGAACAAGGCTGGCAAGATAAAAGGTTATGTAAAGAAGCTGACTAGATATGAATTTGTGGCGACTATTTACATGATGATGGACAAATTACCAATCTTAACCCTTTCAGCCCTAAGGCATTTGTCAACATCTAAATTCTCCTTACAGTAAACAAAAGAAAACAAGCTGGTTAATACTGAGAATATGAAATTTGATCATCCACCAAAAACTCTGGAAGATGAATTAAGAAATTCTCCCAAACTTCTCATAGGAATACTATGGACTTAAGTTGGGAGAATTTACAAACTCATCTTTTGGAACACTTAGTGGTTAAAGGGTTAACTGAGTTGACACTGATCTTTCAAAAGAAGAACATTGACTCTAGTGTTGTTCCTCCAGCTTTTTTATTATGCCTTAAAGAAATTCAGCAGTATAAGGATGGTACAGTGTCTCAAACAAACCTTACCTTTTTTAAGGAGCTGAAATTCAGCAATGGTAAAATTATTTTTTACTTCAAAACTCACATGATATCTGCCACCAACGGTCTCAGGAACATTTCCACAAGGTGAAGCAAGAGTAACTGGAGAAGTTGATCGGCAATTTAAACAAACGTTTTCCAGAAGAAGCTCGGAACATTATTTCTGCATGCAGTGTGTTAGCTATAAGGAATTTATCATTTGCACCTAGTAAGGATATTCACTCCTGGGAAAATGACTAACTGGAGATCCTGATCAGTCATTTTGATTATAAAGAATGAAGTGATTAGAAGTTCATTGACCCAGACTCAACAAAGCATGAATGGTCAGTTGTGAAGAACCTTGTTATTCAGGAGAAGTATCCACGTGATAATATGGGTACTCTTTGAAACATCATACACAAGTTCCACAAGGATACTTTTCCAAACATGCTTAAACTTGCTGCTTTTGCATTAACCTTGCCAGTCCATACTGCTGATTGTGAGAGGGGATTCAGTCTTCAGAATAATATCAAGAAGAGTCAAAGAAATAAGCTCTTGTCTGACAGACTGGATACCCTCATAATCATTTCAGCAGAAGGCCCAGCCATAGAGGAATTCAAATTTGATCAAGCACTTTAAAGTATAGTCCCTAATATAGTGGCTTCAGGTTAGCAACTAGCACGTTTGTGCTATCTATACTTGATTACATCTTAGCCACACCCAACAAGCATTGCGCTTTTACTATTACTTTTAAAGTGGAGTTAGGGGAAGCACAGGAGGATTTTCAGTAAGGTTTAGGCTAGGGCTTAGCATTATGACTCTCATACAACTGCGAATTGCTTCACGCTGACAGAGCTCAGTTTTTTAATATTAAAGTACAGCCATCAGATCTACCTTATAACTGTTTAAGATATGAAAAACATACATATATATACATGTACACTTAACGTTGTTTAATTTTTATTCAATAGTTGCATTAAGTTACAGTTTACAGAACTTGCATAACTGAAAATAAACTCAGAATTGTAGCGTTGGGTTTAAAACATTCTCATTTTTCAGTGTGTAGCTTTTGTATGAGTATACTGTTATACAAGCAAAAACCATGGTAAAACCTCTATTCCAACCTTTTAAAAATGGCCAACCACAATCTCTGGTTGGCCCCTAAATTTGAGGGCAATGGGCCCCTTGACCCCCTGAAACAAAATCCTGGTCAGAACACTGCATAAGTGCTCTAGGTGTATTTGCTAGTGAGTCGTTTGCTTTGCTTAACGAGCTTACTGCAGAGTTAGGTTTTGATGACAAAGATCAAAAATATGTTATTTGAAACCTCATGAACATTGCAACTAGGACAACATACTACATATTTTGTATCAGGAACAAAAAATGGTGCAGTTCAGAACTGATGAATTATTAACATGATTGCATAACCTATATATTTTAAAATCATATTTTTTTTGTTTTCCCTAAGGTATTTATGTTTATCATGTTCAATTCAAGTAGACGATTGTAAACTATCTGTAAGCAGTGAGGTTTATGATTGTATATTGCATAAAGCTATCTGAAGTTTCCATAATTAATGAAACCTTTAGAGGACAACAATGTACAAGAGCCGGAAAAATTTGCAGATGTGCTTGAGAAAGCAGTGGTTAATTTGAAAGTAAATAGACGTAAGGCAGACTTGGAAATAGGTACGTTTTATTTAATTGTTTTAGAGAAAATCCCTGAGAAGCTTTTGTCGCAGTATTACAGAAAACTAACGATGATAACGGGATGAAGAAATCTCTCAAAACACTGAAAAACTGCAAAATAGGAAGACTATCAAATCAAGGCCTCAGAGATTACACACGGGCTTAGTGGGGGACAGAACAGAGATGTGCAGTTCAAAAGTGTACCTTTAGTGGGAAGGGAAACTCTAAACAACCAAAATCACTTCTGATTAATTTGGAAGATGGAAATTTCCAATGTAGAAATGTGAAGTTTTCAAATCTCGACCCCTAGAACAAAAATGGAAGAAAGCAAAAGAATCTGGGCTTTGTTATCGATGCCTTATTGGAGATGATCATCTTGGTAGTGCATGTACTTGGAACAAGGAATACAAAATAGATGATTGTTGGGAAAGCCATCATTGTTTATTGCGTGGCCGAAAAACAGGAAACACTAACCAGAACGTACCCTATCAGCAAGTGCCCCATCCCATGTACTGAATGGCCAGACAACACAAACAACATGGTGGGTCAAGTAACCACGTTAAAAGTCAGGGGAAATTCATACCATTGAATAGCCACAGGGAGGTGAGTCATCCACGGAGAGGGACGCAAACACTGACTTAGCCACCCTAGAAACTGTAACTGAACATGAAATGGAGTCTGTCACTCTTTGCACAGTTCCTGTAATTTTGAAAAATGGTGTTAACAGATTATTAGTGGACTGTCTAATAAACAATGGGGAGTGATAAAATTCATGTTGATGAAGATGTAGCTGAACAGTTGGACCTGAATGTTAGAAGGCAACAGGTAACTGGCAATGACATTTATATCAACAAAATTTCAAATTGACCTTGAAAATGAAAATGGAACAATTTAATATCTGTGCTGCTCTGAAGCCTGTTAACTGAATTAAGTTAAAGAAAATCTAAAAACACCTGCAAGATATTCCATTTCCCAAAGTTGCAGCTAGGGAAATTATTGATGTGCTCCTGGGAGCTGACCATTACCATTTAATATATCCAAAGCAGGAAGTAGTTGGGAAACTGGACGAGTCATATGCAAGGTTATGTCCTCTAGGATGAACAAATGTGGATCGCACTGGAGCGAAGAAAACCCAAAGTAAGGGAAAACCAGATTTTTGCATAGTTCTTGAATTCAATAGCTGACAGAAGCTGTAACCATAGAAGAGAAAAATGACGATGTAAATGCAACCTTAAAGCGGTTCTGAGATCTTGAGACCATGGGAATAAAATGCTGACAGGCCCTGTTATGACCCAAGAAGAACTGCTGGCTCGGACAAAAGTGAGCAGCTCATTTGTTTGATCGAAAGAAATATGAATGTCAGTGCCATAGAAAGAGAAGAAACCTCTCCCAAACAACCACAGACTAGCAGAAAATGGCTTGAATCAGCAGAACAGAAATCTGTGAGAAATAAAGAAGTATCAGAAGCTTATCAAGTAGTGATTAATGACTATGTGCATCAAGTGCCTCTTGACAAACCAAAACAATAGTCACAATGGTTGCTTGCAAACTTCACAGTTACAAAATTACAACAACATTTGCATAGGACTTTGATGCATCTGCAGAAGATGGTAAGAGTGTGAATACAGACTTATTATCAGGTTACCTGAAGACAGGCCATTTCATCAATTTTTGTGCTGAGACCTAGATAGATCAGATGCTTAAAAGTTCTCGCATGTGATGTTTGGAGGTTGCTATGGTCCATTCTATGCACAGTATGTGTGGCAGAAACATACGCATGAACATAGAAATTAATTTCCTTTAGCAGCTGAAGTAGTAAGTGGAGTTGCTACATGGATGCCACTTGCAACAGTGGAAGAGGCTACTGACCTAGGAGTCAGAGCAAGTTTCCACATCCCTAAATGGATTTTGCGTCAACTTAAAGTGACCTTGAGAAGAATGAATTTACCAATTAGATGTTCTTTGGAGTGCTTGAAATGACACATTCTTTTTTCATTATTTATCACAATCTGAAAATTTGCCATCACAAAGAGACATACTTTGAAGATGGCAAGACTACCTGACCCACTAGGATTCGTCAGTCCCTACATAATGCGAGCAAAATTACTCAAGAAACAAGCATGGATTCAAGCCATCAGTTGGGACGACCATCTAACACTTACATTGAGGGAAGATTAGGGTACGTTCTGAACTTGATATATTATCCATTTCCAATAAAGCGTCTAAAAAAATATCCACTACAGTAGGTCCATGCACCGCATGACTTTTCTCCACATTGTGCAGTCCATGGCAGTGCTGGGGCATCGGAGACATCTTCCCCTGACTGCCACAGACAACTCATCTAAACCTAGCTCGCAATAAAGAGTGCTGAGACTACAGTTTTCTCTGGCTTTATGTGATATAACCATTGCAACATTGATCTCTCGTTTCTCTGTAGCCGAGATAGATTTGTCCTGCAGTGGCCAGCATTCACTACTATACAGCACTACACTCCTGACACATGTGCTATAGATTCTTCCTTGTGTGGTAAGAGACACAGTCTTGCAAGATTGGATAGGCAGCATCTTACTGAATTTACCCCGTGAAGCTCCCACTCTTGTAACTGTTGCTGCCACACAGCCAAAACCAGCAGAGATGCTATCCTAAAATGTAGCAGAGGTTCAAAACACTTAGATTATGATCATCCAAAACATGATCACAAGGTCTCCCATCAATAGGATAAGCAGTACCAAGACATCTGCTATATCTAAATGTGGGGTCAGGAGTCACTTTCCCTCTGATATTACTACATCTCCTAATAGCAACAGCCATAACAGTATATAGCATTATTTGCAATTCCTTTTCTGAATACACTAGATAGGTGCTTGCCAGAGTCTTGCAATATGTCAAGCCGTGTACCTGATATTATGACTTTAGTTTTGCTCATGTTCACTCAGAGGCCATTTGACTCAAGACATTCATTCCTGAACCGAACCTTATCCAGCAGCCCATCCAAGGACCTGATTTTTCATAGCAAGATCACCTGCATATAGAAACCCCACAGAACACCAGTTTGGAATTCTCAAGATAAAGCATCGACAACAATAATGAGCAGGAGAGGTCTTAACACAGAGCCTTGACGAACTCCCACCTTAAGGCTAAAGCTGTCACTGTAAGAGTTGTTAATACAAACTCTGCTCCTTGCGTTGGCATACATTGCTTAGATTATTCCAACTACCCATTCCGGGATGCCAAAGTACCTCAAGGACCACCATAGAGCTTTAAAAAGAACATGATAGACGGCCTTTTCCAGATCAACAAACGCTAGATACATATTTATGTCCTTATGGCAAGATGTTTTTCTTATATTTGACGCACAGGAAAAATTGTGAAAATTGGCCCCCTAGCCAATATGAAAGCAAACGACAGCTTGTTAATATCCACAGTATCCCAAAATGCCTGCTCCAAGATGAACAGATCAGAATTCCTAGATGTCTGACGAGTGAAAAAGTGTTGAGCGCAAATATTCATACATTTACAGTTGCACCCAAGGTGGAAGCCTATGCAGCTGCAGTCTACAATCGAAATCAGAACAGCGACAGAAAAATGAACACCCACCTGATAGCTGGGTTACACAATACAAGGCTATAAGCATTCCAAGACTTTAAAAGATGGCAGCATAATTGGTCTGAGGTTAACCAAACTGGTATATATGGCTCTCGAAGTGTCATTGAGTGGAGCCACATATTGGATTGATAGTCTCAATGTTGGATTCTGGATTAGAGGCCAGAGTAGATATTACTAGTAGTAATCAAAGATGTATGGGAAGTACTGTGAGCTCTGGTGCAGTTGTGTTTCCTTTTTTATTGTTTGCAAACGGTTTTTG
>ERZ1740055.659-NODE-659-length-10284-cov-7.772901_pt1 | contig 10284 bp, 11 predicted proteins | sample MGYA00581747_ERZ1740055 | MGnify/ENA primary metagenome ERZ1740055 (study PRJEB43018, sample SAMN04849739) | marine metagenome | isolation source: floating plastic debris | place: Pacific Ocean | collected 2008-08-28 | study: EMG produced TPA metagenomics assembly...
GACGACATCAGTTACTTCATATTGATCCTGACGACATCAGTTACTTCATATTGATCCTGACGAAATCCGTTTCCTTCATATTGATCCTGACGATATCAGTTTTCTACATATCGATCTTGAAGAAGTCCGTTTCCTTCATATTGATTCTGACAATATCAGTTTTCTTCGTATTGATCCTGAGGACATTAGATTTCTTCATGTTGATCCTCACGAAATCCGTTTCCTTCATATTGATTGTGACAACATCAGTTTTCTTCATATTGATCCTGACGACATCATATTGATCTTCAGGTCGACTTTGCTTGCTTTGTCTAACAACTTCGCTGTTTTCTGCTGTATTTAAGTTACCGCTGTTGAAAACGCTGCAATTCTATTTGTGGAGTCGAGGGTTTGCACTCATTTTCGTTACCACTCAACCTAAACTATTGCTAATGTGAAGTGTAATCCCAACTTTACTTAGCCTTGCTCCACACCAGTTGTCATCTTTAACTAGTCATATGTGTGGGTATTGTCGAGGACAGCACTCTCGACGTTGTCATAGTGTAGTTCTACGGTACATAAGGATGTGTATTGACTTCTGTAGGACTCCATGTAATGTCATAATCATGACCTGTGAAGCAAATCAGAACCTTTCTCATAGCTTGTAATACTGACTCAAAGAGGGATTTAACATTCACAAGCTAGTGGGACGTCTCTCTTTACCGCAGTTGCCTAAGTTGCCTTCCTTCTGAATCTTACAATCAGTCCATTAACCATTAATCTATTCCAGTATCACTTTTTCCCCAAATAATTTTAATGATTACATGCAGTTTTGAAGAGGATGTTCCTAAATCCGCTTTCAAGAGCTCAGCTACTGCTGATGCTTTCAATTGTTGGTATAAAATTGGCTAGGGTTTCCATTAGGTTATCCAACAGATCTCGATTGAGAATTTTCTTGAAATGCTCTTTCTATCTCTCAGGAAATTTTCTTTTCATGGTTCTGTTGTTTTATTCCTGACTGAAAGGTTTCTGTGACATTATCATTGCAGATGTTCGTTGTGAAATGTTTAAGGTCTTCATTTTACCATTATCCGATGACCATGTAGGCTCCAGTACTTGGCTGTTTTCTTTCTCAATATATGACCATGATCCTGCATATCTTCATTGTTAGGTGCACATCTTATTGCAGCTGCGAAAGTGTGTTCCTTGATGAAATGATTCCATCTAGAGTTAATATCCCGCTTCCCTTTTGAGCATTTATGAAGTTCTAGAGACGCATTCACTCCCTTTCAATCCTTCAGCTTGTTCGCTTTGTATTTATTTTATAGGAAATCATAATGCAAAGGATTAATTAAAATAAATTGAAAAGAAATAAACATCCCAACCTATTCTGTTGTTGAACAGGCAGCGAGAAAATATCTATCTACGTATTAAGCTTACAATAGTTTTCCTATTTCCCAGACTGCCCTTGCATTGTGCCAGCTGTACGTAAAGGTAATGAATGACTACGAAAAAGCAAAAGAAGTTGCGGAAATATTGAAATTTCAGCAGGGAGGTTAGTTAATGTTTTATATAATTTTAGGCAGCTGTTTCTGTGGAATTAAGGTTTCATCCAAAAATTCACAGAAAAATCCTCTAAAACTCTCCAATTTTGTCAAAGCCCTCGATGCAAAGAGTGGTTAGTGTTTAGTTAAACTATCGTTTAGAAGTCAAGGTGCCCATACAGCCGGCGCTTATGTCCAGTTTCTGTAGTAACCATTCCAGGTTAGCTCCCAGCAGACGCTGATACTCATTCCACCCCCCTCCCCCGTCCTTCTCCCGTAAGGTTGAACAGCTAAGTTAGCTTAGGCAGAAAAGAGGTTGCACAAATATTCAAATCTCGGCAGAGCCAGGATCGAACCGGGGACCTTGTGTTCGGAAGATAGAGATCTTACCAACTGCGCCAACCATGCCCGCCCCAAAGTGTTTTGCAGCTATTGAATAATTGTATTGTTAATTTATCAGGTTCTGAGATGAGTGACGGAAATCTTGAAATCATGGATAGGATTGAAGAACTTGATAAGTATGTCTTATAACAAACGTAATCCTTTTTTGCTGTCGTAAAAGGAAAAGTTGTTGCAAAGTTAAGACATCAAACTTACCAACTTAATATTCATAAAGAAGCACGAGACACCATTTATGTTTTAGATCAAAATTATTTTTAGTTCTTTTTAACTTTTTTCAAGCAAGGTTGTTTTTATTAGTTCTGAAAAAGTGTTTAAAAAAATAGAAAATATGAGGCAATTTGCATCGATTGCTTGTGTGACCTATCAGTAGTGATAGTTGACTTGAAATCCAGAGTATAGGGGTTCAGTTCTTGGTGAGTACGAATATAACTTCTTTGTGAAACAAATATTGTTTATTAATTTGTGTGAGTGTTGAGACTCAGTAGTTGGCGGATGGGGGTGCAGTGTCAGTAGAACAAGGGGTAGGGGTTAGGTTAGGATTAGGAGAAGTGGAAGAGAAATGGAGAGAAAAAGAAAAAAAGGAAGAAAATACTACAAATTTAAGCAGAATTTTTTTTTTTCATTTCATTCAAAAATCAAGTAGTTAGAAAAAAAAATGAACTAGTTTGGAAATAATGTGAACGAATAAACTAGTTTAAAAAAATAACCTAAAAATAATTTTGACCAGTAACATATAAAATACACACTTTTTTATAACAACCAGCTCTATAAAACACCCAGTCTGTGATTCATCTAATAAAATCCAAAACTTAAACGCTGGCTAAGAACAAGCCTAGAAGTTTCAGGCCCGGGGAAATCAGTCCGGGTGATCTGGCTATGGCCATTTAATAAAAAAAATTGTCAACATCATAAGATGAAAAGTGTATACAATAAAAAGGCAACGTCTTCTAACAGGAAAAGATCAATAAATTGAGTCAACGGCATTGAACCTACGCACTTCAAGTAATTTGGACATTCTGGAATAGTTTGTGACTCGCTAGCTCTTTTTTGGCATAAATCTCACGAAACACAACTCCAATCTTGTTGACGTATCACTCAATGAGCTAAAAGACGTTAAACATAGAACTTTCAACGATACTCATTATGCAAAACGTTGCGCGATATTTATTTTAAGTATTCCAACCAAAACTTGAGGCATCCATAATTTCAGTTTCAATTGAATATGTCTATTACTTTACTGAAGTAAATGTCAATTTGCTGCTAAACACATGCAATTTTCACCGTAAGTTTTAGTTCATCTTTTCATTAACTCCTTCTTAAGAATGCACCAAATGTGCATTTTAGAGAAACTAAATTTCAAATTTTCCATGTTGACCGTCTTGACCATGTGGACCTCCCTAGTGCACTCACGCCTGTGGCGCTCTATCCTACTTCAGCCGTACCATCTCTAAAATGCTTCCACCGGGCCTAAGAGTTTGTGAGAAAAATCCAATTATATTATTGGGCCAATACACACAGAGTTTCAAGAAAGCCCCTGATGACGCTCCAATGACATCTTTTACTTTAAAATGGCTAACATTAAGTATTTTTAATAAAGGTAATATTTTCCAATTTAAGGCTGTGAAAATTAATATCAATTTAAGAACCATTTTAGGCTGAAGATGAAGATAGCAAATTTTCAATAAAAATGCACTTGAAATATCTCATCAATTTTCATGCATGCAGGAAATATGAAAGCTTTATTTTCCTTGTGATCCAGTGAAACAACACAAATACGCAACATAAATAATACTGACCAAAATTATACCAAAAAAAAAATACCAACCCTGGAAGCTAGCAGTAGAGTTTTGGAGTACAACGCGCTACCAACGTATCCATATTTAGTGGCTTCAATTTAGCTATTAGCACGTTTGTGCTATCTATACTTGACGTTTGTAATTTATACAACTCAAAGTAAAACTTTGATTATTATCGTAATACATAGAGTAAAGAAGTGGTATTTTAAGCATAAATCCCTACGATAAAGCAACTAAAGGTGATGGCAAAAGTAAGAGTTTATGGAGATCAGAGTGTGAAGGACAGAAGTTGTTGAAAATGAAGAACAACCATCAAAAATACAAAGGTTCTTAAAGGAATTACCATAATATTTTACTTAAATTTGTTTAAGTTAAGTAGTATACCTGCGCCACAGAGTGCGTCGATAGTTTAAAAAACAGTCACTCCCGGGTTTTTTTAGGAAAATGAACAAATTATATTTCACTGTTTATTTAACACATAAAGAAGCCGAAGCTGTGTATTAGACTGTGAATAAAACACGATGGGCATTTTAAAACACGAAGAAAGGGAGGAAAACATTTTTTTAAAAAAATTGTTATTTTTCTTGAGTGTTCTCAAATGTTTGGAGTGTTTTATCGTAGTCTAATACATGGTTTAGGCTTCTTCATTTACACTATAATATAGATTCTACACGCTGAAAAACGATAAAACACGCTTTTTCTATGTTTTATACTCATGGTATGTTTTATAATCATGGGTTTTAACCATTCAGAGCGCACGTACTGTAGTGCTCTAGGTATTTATGTTATAAATTTTGTTAGTTCTTCAACGCGCTTGCAGTATAATTGCATGTAAAAATTGATACTATGGTATCTTTATTTAGTATTTCTGTTTTGTTTGCCATCCAGCGAGTACATGTTTCTTAACAAGGAAAAAGAAGACCCGGCTATTGAAATTCCCTATGAAGATGTAACCCCAATCAAAATATTTGTAAGTGTTATGACTTCATGATCTCAAAACAAAAATAAGGTGCATTTTATACCAAATAAATTAATTAAGGGTTAGTTAGTTACTGGATGCGAGGGGTTTGTTTACAAATACAACCACGCGCTGGCAACACAATGAACGAGAAATTTAAATAATGAACGAGGCAAAAGTCGAGTTTATTATCAACAATTTCGAGTTCATTGTGTCACTAGAAAGTGGGCTTATTTGCAAACCGCGAGCTGAAAGTAACTATGATCTTTTCTTTTTCTTTGAGAACAATGAAATCTTTTGGGAACGCATTTCCTGGTATGTATTAATGGTTGCAATGATTTCCAGAAATCCCTTGGGTTACCGGCGCGCAAATCACAAAGTATATAAAAATGATTAATAATGGATTTATGACGCATCCACACGACCTTCATTCTTTGAACCCTGTTGTTCTCCCAATCGCCGGCTGATTCTGACTTGTGCTTGAGAGCATTCCTTTTACGCATAGTCTTTCTAATATCGGGAGTAATAAACTTAGATTTTCCAGAGGTGCTTTTACATTTCCTAGACTTTGTGGGAGCATGATGATCAAGTACATTTAAGTACATTTTTCCCAAGCCCAGCAGATATCAATCACATTATCAAAGACATAAGCAAAATTAAGCGGCACACTTTGTAGATCCTTGTTAAAAGCTTCATTGTCAAATTTTTTTAAACAACTTGCCTTTGTGAGGCAGTTTTAGGCTTCATCACCTTTCCATTGAGAACTGCATAATCCATCTTATGATTACTCAGACCTGCAATCAATGTTCCTGGTTTTAGTGCAAATCCATGGACATTCGTGGCTATGATATCCAAACACAACTCTTTATAGTACGAGAAATTCTAGTTGGTTCTTCTATAAGATTTTCGCGATCGTAATTATCACAGATGTCAAACCATACTCGCCCCTCTATTTTATTACCCAGAGGATGTAAAATATCGCAATTTAGGTCTCCTAAACATTTTACGTTTGGTTGGTTTGAAATCGCCGTGTCCTTAATAGTATACATCTCATTAGTTTATACGTTATTATCCACTAATGGTGGTTTCTAGCCGCACAACAAAAATATGTATTATTGACCAACTTGAAAGTCCACTATAGAATCGACTTTATCTTACTCGACACGACTCGTAAGCGATGTGACGGTAACGATTTGCGGATATACACCGCAATTCCCTCACCACCTTTCTTTCGATCCCTGCAGTACATATCATAGTCATTAATAGCGAATTGTGAATCTGTAAATGATCTATCAATCTTAGTCACTTGAATCGTCAGAGTATCAAAAGCTTCTATCCGTTCCTGGACCTTGCTGAATTTTCCATTGACACTATTTATATTCAAACTCCAAATAAGGCAGTTCTTGTTTGCGTACTGACTGAGAGATTTGAGAATCTCAGAGCTGTATGTTTTTATGTCGCTACTAGAGTCCGATACATCTAACAAGGAAATCTACGACTCATAAAAGGAGTTGCTAAGCTTTGGTTGACTGCAAGAAAAGCACATCCACTGTTCGATAGTTGACGTTTTGAACCCGTCGATGTAATTCTTGCATTATAATTTCAGTCCGGAGTAAAGTGGCTCTTAATAAACCACATGAGCTGGAGTTCGGTAACATATGCAAATTTTAAGCGTGTGACTGTTGCCACACAAAATAAACAGCTTGGATACTAAGCGGCTTTTCAATTTTCAGTGCAAAGTCTAGTCCATTTTACCCAAATGCCATACTCATCAACAGCTTCAGCAGTTTGTGAATCTTTGAATTGTGAAAACATGTCGAAAACACTGAATTCTTTCCAATTAACTATCTATGAACAAATATTCGAAATGGACACGTACTTCGTGAAGCAGTGTCGTGTCCTGGATCAAGTACAAGATTTATGAATACGAAACATTCTTAAGACAATGTATTTACGTGCCCATGATTTTCGGCTCAGAGCTTTATACTATTACTAAAAGACCGCTTTTGTGCATTGGAAAGTCGTCATGGATAGACCCACACTCTTAGTATTGTAGTCTTGTTACAATACACACACTTCGGCCTTCCCTTTCCAGACACAGGTTGAACAACCATAGCTGATGTTGAACCTGGGTTGAGTGCAATATCATTTCAAAGGAGAAGCAGGGTAGCTACAAGCGTGGCGTGTAAAATACGAACTCCTCATTGTAATTTGAAGCTCGCTGTGACAGGTTTTATCTTCGACTGTGTCTTTGAAACACGAGCAGGTAAACTTATGAAGTTAGCATCCACGACAGCAAATCGTCTGGCGACTTCAAGGTGGTTTAAACTAACCTCATAAAGGTTATTAACGTTGTGAAATGAGACATTAGCGGGTTCGTGTAACAGAACAGTGATAAATAAACATATTACAGCGCCATACACATGGCCGGTCAGCCATGATGCACATGCTAAGGTTAACACTACAGAAACAGGTGATATGCACTGGCCCCGTGGGCCACTTGGGTTGTAAAGGATTTAGCATTACTTGTTATCAATTCTTTATATATATCTTTTTTATTATAATTGAAGTTTTAATAACAATAAAATTACTGCTGGTATTCAGGCTCATTATTTTTATGGTGGACGAAGGGGTTAAAGCGAGCTACCAACCTTACCTTAGTATCCAGTTTAGTGTCTTAAAGTTAGCTTGTAGCACGAATGTGCTGCCCTTCGCAATTAGATAGATTTTCATTAAGAGTTTCATATTTTTTAAGTTCTTTTTTGTCGAACTAGTTGAGTGTTATGAAGCTCTAAAAGTGTCACAAGAAAGACAATTAAAACTGAAGCTTTATAAAACGTTAGTAGTGCCAGTATTGTTGTCTGGTTGCGAAACTTGGAAAGTGAACAAAAGCAATGACAAAGAAATTGATGTTTGCCAAAACATATGCCTACAGAAGATATTAGAAGTGCGATGGTAAGACCACGTGAGTACAGAAGATTTATTAGAGAGAGCAGAGATGGAGCCATTGAGCAGAGATGTAAAGAGACAAAGATGGAAATTGATAGGTCACATACTTAGAAAAGATAAGAACAGCGATGACGTAACAGCTCTGACATGGGCTCCTAAAGGGAAAAGAAAAAGAGGAAGGGCAAAAACCACCTGGCGTAGAATGATAGAAAAAGAAAGAGAAGAAAGAGGATGGAATTCATGGGAGGAAGTGAGAAAGGATGCTGTCAACCGAGAGAAGTGGAGACACATAACGGAAGCCTTATACACCACTGGGTGCGAAGTAGACAAGTGAAGTTGAGTGTCGTCCACACTCTTTATTCTCTTGCTCCGATCCCAAAACGTTTTGCAATCGTAACTGTCTTTGTTCATCACCTTTTTCTGTGATTGACACATGTCGTATTTGCACTAATATTAACTAGTAAGATTAACCTGATTATATAAACACTATATCCCAAAGTTAATATTGTCATCTGCTACTGACCTTTCACGTCGAGGCTGATCAGACAAGGGAAGTTGGTACAGGACATCAGCAGGATTTTTTTGACCCTGGTTCATAGATAACTTTAAAGCGATATTAATGCAGTCGAAGTCTCGAAGACCCCAGCGTTCAATTCTCGCAGGTGGTTTGGCTTTTGGTCCGTAAATAATCTCCAGTGGCTTGTGGTCTGTATACAAGTTAAATTCAGCACTATACAGGTAGAGATAAAATCTCTCGCAGCCCCATACAACTTCAAGGGCTTCTCTCTCTGTTTGCCTATAGCATCTTTCCACATCTGAAAGTGTTCGACTAGCATATGCAATGGGTCGACTAGCCCCATCTGGTCCAGTCTGGTTCAAATCGCATTCCACATGCAATCAAGCCTAAGATTTGAATCCGGGTCTGTAGTAGTGTGAAACGTAATTGATAGTTACTACTTTTGCGTCAGTTTGAAATAACTAAGCTCGCTGAACTGTTCTTAAAGGATTGAAGAAGTTAAAGGAGCGCTCAGTCCCTGAACGAAGAGTTCTTTAAGGCAAATATCTCTATGTGTTTTAAGCTTAAAAGTGTTTATTCTGATAAAATTTGAAAAGAAAATTTTTGAAATATTAATGTTTTAGAATATGCTTTCCAGAACTGCATAAACTATGTTCGAAATCCAAATTGCCTCGGCTCAGAAACCGAAAGCGGATACCCCCAATTATTTCGACTGTTTAAAATTTTCTTTTAAAGCTTTATAGGCATAATCACTTTATTTATATCTTTATTTTAAAGAACTATTGTTTGTGAATAGATTAATTTATCAGAAAACAAACCTTTTTTCTATCTTAGTTATACAATCAGACAAGTGTATTGGTATAGCTTAGTCCGTTTGTTTAGTTTTGATGTTGAAGACATGTTCCATCAGTGTTTTTCGTTTCTATCGTTTCCTTTTATTTTTCTTGTTCTTTTTTTCTTTTGTTTTTTTATAAAAATTCAAAATAGAAACATTTGAAATTTCGCTTTTGCAGGACAATGCACCTGTGGTTATTGATTTGGGTGCAGATACTTGTAAGGCAGGTTTTGCTGCTCAAAGCATGCCACAAGTAGAATTTCGCTCACTGGTTGGACGTCAACGCCACCAGGGGGTGATGGTTGGTATGGGACAAAAGGATTCGTATGTGGGAGTTGAAGCATTGAGTAAAAGAGGAATCCTTACTTTAAAGTCTCCCTTTGATCGTCTTTCCGACACTAAATCAGCAAGCAGTGAGGACAGAAAGACCTATGAAGTGAGTAGACAAAGCTAAATCATTTACAAGTAAAATCGTTTGATAAATTTTTAGATTTTACACCATGAAAAGTAGTTAGGAGTGACAGGAACTTGATTTGTCTCATGGAACATGCTCTATGCGTTCATAAGTGATAAAGTAGTCGATATAATTAGACAGGGTACCATAACCTGACCTCATAGTTGTGCTCTAATTTTATGTAGTTGTTGATACCACGTGGGTATGAAAAAACAACTATTTTTCCTTCATTTTATAGTTGCCTCCGTCAAAGATATGCTGCTTATAACTCAGTCTGTTTGTTTGTAGCACTAAGTTCAAGCATTCAGTTTATCTCTTTTTTGTAGAATAAGTGCACTGGTACTTAGTGGAGTGAGTGGATGAATGATTTTGATCCTGGTTTAGGGTATTTCGCAATTATGAATGCTTTTGATCCTGGTTTAGGATATTTTATAATGATGAATGCTTTTGATCTGTTTTATGGTATTTTGCAATGATGAATGTCTTTGATCCTGGTTTAGGGTATTTTGCAATGATGAATGCTTTTGATCCTGGTTTAGGGTATTTTGCAATGATGAATGCTTTTGATCCTGGCTAAGGGTTTTTTGCAATTATGAATGCTTTTGATCTGTTTTATGGTATTTTGCAATGATGAATATCTTTGATCCTGGTTAAGGATATTTTGCATTGATGAATATCCTGGTTTAGGGTATTTTTCATTGATGAATATTCTGGTTTAGGGTATTTTGCAATGATGAATATCCTGGTTTAGGGTATTTTGCAATGATGAATATCCTGGTTTAGGGTATTTTGCATTGATGAATATCCTGGTTTAGGGTATTTTGCAATGATGAATATCCTGGTTTAGGGT
>ERZ1740055.660-NODE-660-length-10281-cov-8.323000_pt1 | contig 10281 bp, 7 predicted proteins | sample MGYA00581747_ERZ1740055 | MGnify/ENA primary metagenome ERZ1740055 (study PRJEB43018, sample SAMN04849739) | marine metagenome | isolation source: floating plastic debris | place: Pacific Ocean | collected 2008-08-28 | study: EMG produced TPA metagenomics assembly...
TCTCAGATCCTACGTGAGGCGGCATTTTGTTCACGGTATTCATCAAGTCTATAATCTTTTTACCTCCTATTATTGTTCTTCGTGTTTATCTAACAAAGTCTGTAAAGATAGCACACGCTGTCAACCTCTGTACACATGCAGACACTAAAATTGGCATCTAGGTCACGGTTTAAGCGAGCATTGCATTGCGCTTGGTAACCTTAGTTTAATTATAACCCAAATGATTTGTTAACTGATGATATTAGTCTACTACCTTCCAGCACGAAAGATTCATTACACGAACCATGAAAGCTTTGACAAAGGGAACTTTGATGTATCCTGGTTTGTTAACTTCACATCAAGCACGATTCATGTGAAAGTTAAAGCCGCAACAGCTGGATGGGTGGGCTTTGGGTTCGCCCTACGGGCTCCCACCTCTATGAAGAACTACGACGTGGCAGTCGGAGGGGTGTGGCCAAATGGATCAGTTTATTTAAAAGTGGGTAATTCAAGTGCTTGCATGCTCTTTACTAGGAGACTGAGTGTTTGAAGGGCAGAAACCGTAAACCAAGCGTTTCTAATATTTTGGGTTATTGTTCCGGCAACGCCTATTTTAAACAAGAAGTTTTTGTTTTATAACTAACATACCTTTCTGTTAAATTAACACTGATTTAAAGGACGCCCAAATACTTCTGGAGCTTTGGCAGTCCTTTTTCAAACAAATATTAATATCCTCGATGCTTTCCATTTTGTTTTTTTAGTATTTCATCTTGAGTGTTTGTTTACTTTTTATAGGCATTATTTTGCAGCTCTATTTTTACGCGAGTCATGTGTCTATACCACATCGTTCTTTGTTCACAGTTCTCAGTAGAGATTGGAACACAGTTACCATTTGACACTCTTAGCTTGCCAGAATGTCTTCAGGCAATGATTAGAAATGTACTTTTATTTAAAGAGGCTCCCTTGATTAAATACCAATCGTCCATTTTGAACTCGGGACTTACAGCTTCAAGGGATTTTCTATTGTTTTAATATCGCTATTATGCATATCTGTACTAGTTTTTCTAAGATCATTTTCAATTTCTAATCATTGCCTGACTATGTTATTGTAATAAACGCAAAAGATTACGTAAACGTCATTTCTTCTTGCATCATTTTCTAATCTAGATTGTAGATTCAAAATGCATTTTATTAGACTAGCATTCACCCTGTACTTCCTAAAATTGTCGAATGGCAAAGTTTTTCATTGATTATGTAACTGTTAAATGTTATAGCCATTTCCGTATGTTTGTTAGTTCGCAATTCCAGTAAAAACGTTACTTGTCTTTTCCTTCTTTTCTTGTCTTTTATCAACAATCAATTTTCATACCTTCTTCAGGATTACTGGACTTCCGGCATCTTCACACCTCCTGAGGACCCAATACAAAACTTTGTTTTGGCATCTGCTAAAGAGGAAAACGGAAAAATAACAACTTTAGAGTTTTCTCGTTTACTTGATACAGATGACGGGAAAGATCTTGAGTTACAGGTAAAAAACTAGTTAAACACACAATGTGAAGCTTGCCTGTCAAGTACTATGACCAGCTATTGTGAATTGTACAGAGATAAAAGATCATAAGTAAAATATAATGAATGTAAAATAGAAAAAATAGAATAGAATCCGTTATACGTGCAAAAATTAACTAAATAATTAAAGAAACCTAAGGTATGGTTAGCATTGTATCGTCAATTGTTTTGCCTAACAGGACAATTTGTTTCTTGCTTTGGAAATCAGAAGTCATTTCGTCTTTACTACACACAATTGGTATTTTTTGCACATAACTTAATGATACTTTATTTACATTAGGGGGAAGCAATAAAAAATTCATTTGCTTGTAAATAGTTTGAACTCAGGACTTGAAGCTACTTGCTGTAGATAAAGCGTCTATGCTAATTACTTTAACTAGACAACCATGCATTCCTTGCAAAGCCAAAAGACATCTCGTTTTTGCAATATGCAAAACCGACGTCAACTGACTCGGCTACCACTCAAGCTCCTATATATAGACCAATTAGTAGAGCATTTGAAAGGTAATCAGAGGGACATGGGCTTAATTTCTTAAGTTCCTCGAGTTTTTCGTGTTTCCTTAAATACTATTCGGTTGTGCAAGACATTTGTCGAGCACGCTAACTTTACGAGAGATCAATTTACGAGCGTTGTTGTTGTTGGCTAATGAATTCTATTTATCTGATCATTTTTAAATGTATTTTTAAAAATTGGTTTTAAGTGTTCAAAAAGCACTAATATAGAACTTTTTACAAATTCCTTACGCAGTAAGTAACCTTTATGTGGTTTGGTCTTTTTTCAGAGGGGTGTTGGTTATCATCTGGTTTACGCGTACCACACTTCAGATATCTTCGTTCACCACTTGGAAAATCGAGGGGTTTCGACAAAGAAGTTCATCTTGGTTCCTAATCCGGGTAAAGATTGTTTTTAATGAAGCCTTTTGATAATGAATAAAGAAAAAATTTTGTCATTGTTTCAAATCTTCATTATTAGAATACACTTTAGGTATAGTGAATGAACGAAGATAGTTAGAATTTGAGGTGAAAATCTGAGACAATTTATTAAGCGAACAAAGACCTGAAGCTTTGGTGGCAATACTAAGAAGAGCTTCTAAGAAGACTTAGTGTTCTCAAAATCTTTAAAATTTTTGCACTGCACTTCTTAGAAACTAGGTCCGTTAGCAACGAGGCCAAAGGTGCAAAAAAGAGCTTGCTTCTAGAGTCACCGCTGGTTCGTTGAGATAAGTTGATTGAAAAACTGTTAGTGAAAATCAGGTCTTAGATTTCCTTAATTTTTTAGATTAATCATTTTTAAAGTTATTTCTTCAGTAACGAAAGCAAAGTAATGCTTAGTTATTCAAACGCTTCAAGCTTGCCATAGCCATTAAAAATTGTCAGCTAAAAATCATCAGAGACCAGCGCCCTGAACTCTTTCAATAAAAACCACTAGACGAGTCGTAAAAAAGTTCAAAATGAGAAGAAAAAAAAATGATAGAAAAGTTTCAGTTAATATCAAAGACGTGAGTTTGAAAAAATCTTTTGCAAAATTCATTATTGTTTTTCTAAATAAGTCTCGAAAACTAGAATTGATTTTGAATTTTCAATTGCTGTAGTTGACGGAGGCTTCAGTGCTTGGACGCCTTCTGGAATTTGCTCAAAAACTTGTGGTGGAGGAGTTCAAAATCTAAAAAGAACGTGCACTAATCCCCGTCCAAAGTCTGGTGGAAAACCTTGCGCAGGACACACAACTCGGCAAATACCTTGCAACATGCAGCAATGCCCAGGTGAGGATAATATCTTGATACATTTGTAACCAAATATATTTTCTGCATGAAAAAGGTTTGAAATTTCACATTACATTGCTAGGTAATTAGATTTTTGTCTGTTGTGGTTATGGTATAAGTATTAAGTATTCACAATTGCTCAAGTTACGTGAAGTTGCACTGAGAAGTATGATAGTATTTTAAGAAAACTGTTGTTTGTCGAGTTTTTAGTAACATGCAGGCAAATTGATTCATAAAGATCAGAGGTGTCGCGAGGGGGGGAAGGTCGTCAGGTGCGAATGACCCCCTTTTGAACGTTAAGAAAACGAAAGTCTCCTTTAACTTTCAGAAAAAAAGCCTAAGAGAATAATCTCATTCGAATCATTTCTATCCTCGAAACTTTTATTGCCGTATTTTACCGACTAAGCGCCCACCCTCGATCCACCCTTCCCTCCTCCCCGCTGCTCTATAGCTGTAAAATTTCTCAGGGAAAATTGTCCATCGATCCCCCTAGATTGAAGTTTCCCTGCCTTTCAGTCGACCCCTTCTCAAAAAAATCCTGGTGACTCCTATAAGGATTTTTTTCACATAAATTAAAACAAGGAATTGTATTTGAAGGTACAATTCAGCAGAAATTTTAATGAAGAATTTAAAGTTTAAATCAAAAATAGGAGTAACTGAAGTTAAGGTTTGAGCATATTTTTTTCAATTTTGTTTTTTTCCGACCAGTTTATTTCAGTCAGTGGACAGATTGGGAGCCATGTTCTAAATCGTGTGGCTCGGGATTTCAAAGACGTACAAGGAAATGTATAAATCCACCGTGTCCAACCAAAGAGACGGTAATGGAGAGTAGAAACTGTAAAGGATGTGCATGCCCTGGTGAGTAAACAATGGAATTGAAACTTAACTGTTCACAGAAATTGTACGTTAAATATACGAGTAGAATTATTACGCGAACGTTAAAAGAACAAGCGCAATATATAAAAAATTTGAAGTCGAAAAGGGATGTCTGAGGATTTATATTGGCTAAACAGCAATCTTGAACAGTCGCATTCTTTCTTCCTGTGTGCACACTCGTTAGGCGAACCGGTTTAATGCATGATCCGACGCTCATCTCTGTTTCTGGATGCGTGCCATAGTTTTCTCTCGATTTGAATTGCATGAAGTTTTGCCGATAGATCTTCCTTTGCCCACCCCGAGCTCGCTTTCCCTTGATCTTACCGCCGAGGCGCAAGTCTTCTAACTTTCTTTTTCGAATCTTGTGTCTAAGAAACTTCAACTTGGCAGCTTTAAATGATCTTCAGAAGTTTCGTTGTCGTTCCGCTTGCGTACAGTGGAGAACCTTCTCGATGGTGACATAGTCGAGAAAGGAAATTTTGAGCATGCGGCGGTAAAACCACATCTCAGCAGCTTCGATGTTCGGACAGATTTCTGCATTTAGGGTCCACGCTTCTGCGCCGTTCAAACAGGACTGATCAAAGGAAGGTTCTAATCAGCGGAGTTTGATGTTGAGTGAGAGTTTGGGGTCAGTGAAAATTGCTCTCATCTTGTTGAAAGCAGCTTTGGCCATACCAGTTCTTCTTCTAATTTCTTTCATGTTTCTACCGTCTGCTGTGAACGTGGCACAGAGGTAGTTAAGCGAGGAAACTCGCTCAATGGTTTCATTACTTGAAGTGTTTACGAAGGCTGGTTCAGGTATCGTCTTGGAAACTCAAATTACCTTCGTCTTCTTAATGCTTCAAGCTCCTGCTTTCGCTTGAGGGTTCCCCGATTTAGAACACGCGTTGGGCACCATCCTATGACATGGTTATAAAGGCCGTATCGTTAGCGTAACGAATGTCCTCGGGGACGTCCTCGAACACTCGTAAGATTAGCTCACTGTAGTGGTTGAAAAAATCCGGCGACATTCCACATCCTTGCCTGACTACTCCTCGCACCACTCGGTCCCCCTCGGTTAATATTTTGGCTGGAAGGCGGATTGCTGCTGTTTGATTTAGGTAAAGATTGCGGATGACTCTGAGTTCTTGTCGTCGATCCCAATTTCTTGGAGCATCTGTGCTTGACCTTATCGAAGGCTTTCTTGTAGTCGATAAAGGTTATGTAAAGATTTTGCTGAACTTGAATGGCTCTTTCACAAAGCATCTTCAAGACAAAGATTGCGTTTCTGGTACCTAGTGGTATCTTTCATAACGAGCGAATTGGTATTCAGGGGTTTCTAGTAGAGGTTTTTGGCGTGTCTTCTGCAATTTTATTTTGAGTAGAATATTGAGAGCATAGCTGATTAAGCTTATTGTGCAATGGTTACTGCAATCGAGAGTTTTTGGAACTTTCGGTATCGCTATGAAAACGGACTTCAGCATTTCTTGGGGTAACTCACCAGTCTCATATTCTTTTGTCAACGATTGACCAGGTCGACAACATCTTCCCCAAGGGCCACAATCATCTCCACTGGGATTTCGTCTGGGCCTGCTTGAAATTCTTGGGAGGCGTGGAGTTACGAGCTAAACAAACTCGAAGATTATGGAGGTAGTCTGGCTCAGTGTTCAGAGTTGGGGATTTAAATGCGGAAGACCTGTGTTCAAATCTCTGACTCGGACTACTAAATGAATTTGTCCTCGATGGTCCTAGGGTTAAAATTCACCACGCTTTGTAAATAGCCAACTGGTTTGCTTCCTACTCTATCAGCTAGGATTCTTAACTGGGGAATGGGATTTTAACATGACACTGAAAAGCTCCTTTAGGGGAGTTGTCATTAGGTATTTATATTTTATATTTATGTTATTTAATGAGTATTGCTTCGGTTCAGGATGTGTCTCAGGTGCTTGCATAAGTTTGAAAATTTTCCTTTGAATACTTTTACTGCAGGAAAACATCAATACACCAACAACGTCACCTTTGATAATGGACATTACAACGCTTCGTGGCTTTACAACGCAAAAACCGATACTCTTCACTTTAAAATCATGACTTATGCCGTTGGCTGGGTAGGGTTTGGAATCGCTGAAAACGGAACGATGGCTATCTACGATTTAGCGGCAGGCGGAGTCTATGCAAATAAATCATGTTATCTAAAGGTATGTTTGTAAGCTTGACTGATTGAATAAAAGTGGTTCATTCAACTGTCAAACTTGGAGTCATCATTATGTTTCAAAAATCAAACAAATTGCATTGTTCAAAACTTTATTTTTCTACTGGGCTTGTTGTACTTTCTCACCGTTATCCTCTTTGATGTGTTCCGAATAACCATGATCAAAATGCGTCAATAGCCACCATAGTTTTAGAGAAACACGGAAAACATTGGGATGTTTTTATGTATACAAAGTACACTTTCTGAAATGTTTAATACCTAGAAATAGTTTGCAAGCTTCTTTTTATAATGAATGTTAGATAAGCAACAACAAGTGTCTCTTTTTTTGTAAGAATACAACTTCAGTGTTAAACTATAAAATGAGTGAAATGTTTGCTGTTTTTAGGATTATTTTGCAAACGGAACTTCAAAGCCATTAGAGGATTCAAAGCAAGACTATGTTTTTGCCTCTGCCGAGGAGCAAAGTGAGAAAAGGACGGTTTTAGAGTTTTCTCGTAAACGTATCACTGGTGACTCAAATGATACTGATATCCAGGTAACTAAGTGGTAATCCTTGCCTGACAGTAAAAAACCGAACTTGTTCCATTACACTAATCTCAATTCTTTCTTTCTAACCGTTTTCCCTACTTTAAGGGGTAGGCTGCCTGATGCACCTTCTCCAATTCCCTCTATTGAAGGCATCCTCTTCCACCAAACCTTTTCTCTCCATTAAATCTTTCACCTTATCTTGCCGTCTCTCTCTCCCTCTCGATCTTCTTACTCTAACAGGCTCCTCCTAAGTCCTTCTCACTCTTTCCTCGCCATTCATTTTCAACACTCGTCCATACTATCTCAACTGTGACTCAACTGTGACTCAACTGTGACTCCATAACGTTAATCTCAAATCTCATTTCATAACTTTACATCTTGTATCCTCGCAGAACGTTGTTATCAGTCTTATCGGTGATGGCATACCCAGACCTCTTGATTGTCATATTAAATGGGGTGGTGGCTGAGACTGATTTTATTGAAGGAGGAAAAGCGGAGTACTCGTAGAAACTGAAAACACTGAGATCAGCCTTATCAAAGCCAACATTTCTTCAATTTCTTAAATAAACAAACCTAACTTAAGTTATCAACCTGGGCTTGGTTGTTCAAAAGCGGGTTAGCTTTAACCCTGGGTTGAGCGAAAATTCAAGGAGCAATTCCTTCTTTAAGAAAAAGTTAACGATTCTTTAGGAATACTGTCTGGGTTTTCAAAGAAAAAATAATTGTTAATCTCGAAGTTACAACCCAGTTCCTTCCCTGCAAAATTGGAACCAAGAACATGCGTTAAAAATTTAAGCTTGGATTGGTGCTAATCGGCTTTTAAACAAGTGGACCCTGGTGATATATTTGTGACAAAATGCATCAGTGATTCAAAGGTCTCACATTCCAATCACGCTTTATTACCTAGTTGTAGGCATTTTTGCCATAATTTTGACCCACTTCGTTTATAAAAACTTTTAGATTGTTTCTATCCTTTTTCATATATTGCTTTGCTACACTATATAGATATATTGTACTGAGATATTATGCCATACTATACTTAAGGATCGACCAAGGTTAAACACTCAAAACGTTATAATTTGCTTTCCCTACGGTGATGTATGATAAAACGTTTCAACCAAAAGTCGATTAATCAACGTGTTAAACTAGAAATAGATAGATAGGATGAAAAAATATATTACTTGCATTACATTTTAAAACACTGAACTGCTAATCTGTCGCTCTGTTACCCCATTACACAAGTGAATTTACAAAGTCGAATATTGCCTTCATGTGACTTCTTTTGGTTAAATGCTATCAAAACAACATTTTTCGTGAGGTTTAGCCTCTCGCTAGGTTTATATTTCTGCGTTAACTAAAATTTAGGGTTATTAACCAAAACTCGTTCTGCAAAATGTGTGATTTTATTAATTAATTAATTCTGTATCTACATTATAGAGGGGCGTAGGGTATTACCTGGTATTTGCCTTTCATCCTAAAACGGATGGATTTATTAACCAAGGAGTTACACGTGGAATTTCCTCTACGAAGCATGTTCTTGCACCTCTTCCACGTAAGTGACAACCATTTATTTTATAGGTGCACAAGTTTTGTAACTTTTTGCTTTTTCATTCACTGTTTTGTTATTAGTTCTCTAATCTTGTTCCCAGCTTGTTTCTCTTCTCTGCTTAACCGGTCGAGACACACATCTGATAAAATCCATTTCGATATGATATCCGGTATTTTTATTTCAAGTTCCACGCATGCACATTTAATTAACGTGCCAGAAATCTGACAGGCTTCGAAAATGGGTTTTACCAGACGTCTTTTTAGCGTGAAGCGCACAAGGACATCTGGGAACGAAAAAGAAAAAAATCTGAATTTTCGAAACATATCTATGTCTAAAATATGCTTCCTGTTTTTCACCAGGTCAAAGCATGCCCACTGTACTGCTTTTAAAATCTGACCCGTTAATAAATCAGTATAGATAAGAATAATTATCTGGAAATAATTGTGACCCTCCACAGGATTTCCGGTAAAAAGTTGAACGCACGGGCACGCTAAAATGACACGTTAAACAATAGGCAGCTAGCGAAATGGCACGCCGGCAAATTCGCTCCGTGTCCAATGGCACGTCTAATTAAAATTTTGTCTTTGTTTTGATCGCACGCCAGAAACAAAGAGGTGCGTTCAGTAAAACAAAACGATGTCAATCAAATGACACGGCAGCGTGTAAAATAGCACTCGGAAGTGCAAAATGACACGGGTGTCATAACCGAGTAAAATTACATTCCACCATTCAAAATTTCTCGCTAGACATTCAAAATTGCAAGTTTTTATCCATTTTCGTTAGTAATCGCTCTTAGTTTCATAACTATAGACTTCTTTGACAAGATTACGCAGAGATTCAAACAACTTAGAATTACGGCAATGTATATCTTGTTTTCTCATGTATAACTTTAATGTTGCAATTTGTTACAGACCTTAGAATGTAGCTGCAGAGAAAACCTTCACAAACTGATTAACCGATTGGCAACATAAAATTGAAAAATGCAGATTCCACGGACCAGCGTATATATTTTACACAGTAACACGCAAACAAAACCTGCCTTCATTTTCGGCGTTTTAAATTTCTGGATTTGTCTTGGGTGATCCCTGAGTCAAATCCACCACGCAAATGGTTCGCCTCCTATTAATAATGCCGCGTGTGTGTCAAACTCGGAGAAATTAGCTTCTCAGCTATTCCAAAAAATCCGAATATAAATAAAGTTTTTTTTTTTTCTTTTTTCTTTTCTTTTCTTTTCTTTTCTTGAATAAGCAATATTACATGCCAAACATTTTTGTATTTACAATTTTCAAAAAGTATTTTAAAACCGACAACTGCAAGCAGTTGCGTATAAATATATGTTATTTCGCCAGCCGGGAGGTCCGTATTGAGAAAAACTGTGCCCGAGGTCTTGCGTAAGGGCCGAAGCCAGAGGCCGAGGTCTGTACATAGACACTAATCTTGACGGGCTACCTGCGGTCAATCTGGCCGAGTAGGCTTAGGCACGAGTGTACAGCCAGTCCAAACTCGATTTTTGGACTGGCTGGCTGGCTGGCTGGCGAGTTATGGATGACTTTGTGAATAGGTAGTACATAGGTCAGCGGTGAGAACGCGGTACAATGGTTAGCGGTAGCTGTGTCGATTGGTGAAGTTTGTGCTTTTTTCTCGAGGAAGGTTTTCATCATGACAAATGCTAGATTAAATGTATTCATCAAGCTGATCGTTGTTTTAGCGACGTATCTAGAGGAGGAAAATGTGCTTTTATATGAATATTTTTGAATTTCTATTAAAAGATTTGCTTGAATTTGTGCCATTCGAGCCTAAAAATACAATGTAAAAATATATCTTTATAA
>ERZ1740055.661-NODE-661-length-10281-cov-7.356444_pt1 | contig 10281 bp, 6 predicted proteins | sample MGYA00581747_ERZ1740055 | MGnify/ENA primary metagenome ERZ1740055 (study PRJEB43018, sample SAMN04849739) | marine metagenome | isolation source: floating plastic debris | place: Pacific Ocean | collected 2008-08-28 | study: EMG produced TPA metagenomics assembly...
ATCTACTACTATGTGTTGTACCTACTATGTGTTGGATCTACTACTATGTGTTGTAACCTACTATGTTTTGTACCCTACTATGTGTGCTGTAAGTATTACTTTTATTGTTGTACCTTATTAAGTTTGTTGTACCCTACTATGTTTTATAACTACTATTATTGTTGTACCCTACTATGTCTGTTGTACCTTACTTTGTTTGTTGTACCCAAATATGTCTGTTGTACCCTACTATGTCTGTTGTACCTTACTTTGTTTGTTGTACCCAAATATGTCTGTTGTGCCCACTATGTGTGTTTTGCCTATTTATGGGCCTGTTTATATGGAGGCGGGCCAGCCCGCTTTATGACCACGCTGGCCCACCTCCATAAAAACTGGTCCTAGGTTTGTTGGACTCTATTATGATTATTGTAGGTCTGTTGTACTGTCATATGTCCTTTCTCTATACCTTACCATATATGTCTTCTGTATTTGATTACCTCCATTTTATCCATTGTCCCCCATTAGTAATGTTCTTTAGTTGTTTCCGCTTGTCAATCATACCCAACAGTTGCTAATTTACCCCACTGAATCAAGCGAACCCGATATTTCCGTTTGATATACACACCCATTATGTTTTTGATATACTACCATGTCTGATGCATTCTAATTAATCTGTCCCCCTATCTTCTTTTTTTCCTTAGCATGTCTTTTGTTACTTGCTGTATCAGTCGTTGTATCTACTCGTTACACCCCAGTATATCGCTTATGCCCTACAATGTCTATCCGGCACAGAAAGTTAGTCGAAATTAGAAGTGTAATTTTAATTTTTACGATTACATAGATAAACTTACTTACAAATTCAAATTTAATTATTTTTAACTAAGACTGGAAGAGTGATTTTAAACATTTTTTGCTCTCCAATCGACTGGATTTAGGAGCTTACACTGTGTTTGACAAAAGAAGCGACGATTTGTGACAGCTTCCTAGTTACGTAAATGTATTCTCTAGGGAAAAACAATCTTGAATGTATATTTATTCGTACGTGACATCTAAAGATTTTGTTGTTTTTTTAAGGAGCACGTGTGCTTTAATATTCTTTGCGCATCGGTTGTTATAACCTATCTTCAAAATGAATAATTAACACATTGTTTAAAAAGATTAAATTTAACTATTCTTTCTGTTTCGTGTCACGAAGTCATGTAAAATATCTTTTTTTTACCACTTTTTCAGAAAAATGAAAGTTTTTTCATAGTTTCGCTTTGTTTTTCGAGTTTTTGTAGATTATATCAAATTATTAAAATGAGTATTGTATTTTTATAAAGTTGGACATGCATTGGTTTGGTATCCTTACCACAAAAATGTGGACATAGGTAGAAGTTTTTGATTTTGGTCATTAGATCAAACACAGCGTTTGTTATAACACTCACACGTTTTCTTGGCCACCAATAATTTAATCACAGCCTAATATAGTTGAAACTGTAAGAAGTGTTTTCACGTAGCGATGGTATTTTCATTCACTGCTCAAATTCTATTTCTAATTGCTTCAAACCCTTCATTCCCCCAGCTAAATATTAAATGGCTGGGGGAGTTCCCCCAGTTATTTAATTTTATGATGCAGCGTTCTCATATGCTAGGCCGAGTTAGCTCTGAAATGTTAGCCAATCACAATTCGTGACAGAAATCATTACGTAAGAACTCGCAGCGCACACGCAATAAAAATTTCTTGTTTTAGCAAGGGAATCAGATGAAAGCGCGGATTGACCAGTACTACAGCAGTTTCGACACGGACTCGGACACAACAACTTTTAACCCTGTCGTTAATTGATCCAAGTTACTATAATCACGAGAAACAAACTTCTCCGAATGTTAGTATTTTAACGTAAAGACGAGCACAGCTCTTCATTAAAACATAAGCACGTGAAACGTGTACTGTTCCCAGTTCTTGTAAGCACAGCTACATTGGATTCACCGAAGTCAAAGTTGGAGTTATAATCATTTAAAAAGTAAGAAAATCTTCTTTTAGTCAGTTACTGGAGTTATTCATTGTTCTATATCGACAGTGATGTGCAGATTTCGAGATATGAACGACGGCGAATTGCGTTCGTCGAAGGCTTTTCTAAATGGCGAACCTTCAAGCTCTGCCGTAGTAACACAGATTGCAACGCAGTTAGCCCAAGTGGGAGACAAAATGAACGTCAGCTATCGACGCAGAATGGAAGATCAAGAACACAGAAAGTTCAAAAGCATAACAAACATTTGCTCCTTTGCAATTTTCGTTGCTTTTCAAGTTCTTGTATAAAACTTGGACGGCAAAAAACAAACGGAGAAGAAAGAGGAGGTTTTGGTTGCCCTGAAGATTCATACTCGGGCTGGACAAACATAAACCCAAGAAAATTAAAGTCAACATTTTCAAAACTTAGAATAGCCATCTTGTCTTGCTGGCAAGAGCATCTTTAATGCCATTGCATGTACAAACTAGCTGTGCTCCCCAAACAATCTTACAGTGCAGAGCCGCAACAGAGGTAAATGTTCCATATTCGTCAGCGACCCATGCAGAATTGTCCAAAAGCAAAGTTTTACGTTTCCAAAATTGCCAGAGTGGCCAAACGTCAAGCAATAATTGCAAACATATGAAACTTCAAGATAAAAAATATATATCTTAAGTGATAAATAAAATATAATAGAAGTATAACATAACTTTTAAAGAGAGTATAAAAATAGTTGTGATTTTTGGATCGAAAGACGAGGTTTCAAAGAAAGTGGTTGTTCTATTTTTTGCATCTCAAAGTTGAATACAGATTATTTCCTTAAGATTTATTTTGATATAGGAAGCATAAGAGGAAAAAAGACAAAAACTAAGAAGTTATCGGAATCAATATTATGCGGATTGAAATCTCACTTTCCGTACTATAAGTTTAGTTGCAAAGTTATATTTCTACTGTTGAATTCATCTGGTGCATGCGAAAAGAAAAACCGAAACCGTAAATTTCAGCAAGGTTCAAAGTCTTATCTCTCGTTTTTGGATTGCTAAATGCCCTACTCTACTGCTAAATCAAAATTCTTGAGCTAAATTAACTTGTTCCTTATGGAAAATTTGCTGTTTTCGATCCTAAGCTACAGCTAACTGACATTTGGTTTATAGACTTTTATTTTCGTGGGAACCACATCGCGGAAACCTGGGTGATCGCAGTCAAATAAAGTGCACAGTAAGTTACATGTAAAATAGCGTAGGAGTATAATCTATAACTTTGTAAATAATAAAACAACAACAAAGACAAGTAAAAGAACTTGCATTACAGCCGTAGATCTAGACTCGAGAAAAACTAAAGTAGATATATTCCGGTACATGATGCGAACGCATCATTGATCGATCAGTACCTAAAACGATGCTCAAACGCTGGCCATCTCGGATGTTGCAGACAATTTTAGAGCTCAAAACTGCATACAAAAAGCACATAGATCTTAGATAGCACAAAAGCAAAACAGTAAACCGTTTTGAAAAAGATTTCCTTCGTTTTGCGGTGCTAAACAGAATTCGAAGAAAGCCTCCGAACCAACAATTGTATACTCTTGAGAAAATCAGGTGACATGTTTGAGCAACAACTGAATATTTTCTTGTAGAGAATCATACATAAAGAACTTGGAAATAGACCAGGTCAGGCAAGATAAATTCATAAGTTTACACTTTTATGACAACCCTTTGACCTCGAAATCTTCTGTGGTTTACTTGCTGGCAATCCGTTTCCCTTACCGAATACAAATTGTTGTGACGCAGTGGAAATTCTACCAAGTATATAAATTAACAACCGAGCCTTTTTACAAAAGTCACTTGTTTTCGCATTAAAATTGATAACACATTCAAATAACGCACTTCTCTACTAGTACGAGAAAGGAATGGTAAAAAATTTAGGTTCTTTGGACAGTAAACTGTTATACTTTGTATGTGTGGTTACCCAAAATACTTCACTCTATGTCTTTGGTGGTTTAATCATAAACATCACACGATAACAAACAGCCAAAAAATATTCAACTTTTATATGTTACGAGATGTCATGGGACTTTAATTGTGTATATTAAAAACCGGGAGGAAAAGAAATCATTCTTATTCCCTGGATATTGTTTTTAATGTGTTTTTATTTATAAAATTTCATCTTTTCTAAGGTGAGGTTAACTTGTTGAACTGCAATGAAAATGCAAAGTTTGAGTCTGCCCAAATGCTATTGCACACATGAAGCATGCATCATCGCTAACAAGAACTAGTTGTATAAATGTTTATGCATTTTCTGTTTGATAAATAGTAAAAGAAGGCGATGTAACTCTAAGTCTTGCTGCAGCGAGGTGTTTAAAGAAGCACAAAAGAAATCCAAAATGAGAAAGGTAAGACACGCCTTACCAAAAATAAAAAAAAAAAACACTTAAGCTTTTACTCTGAAAACAACCCTATATCATTCTATAAGCTTGTACAAAATGGACAACATCCTGCAAATACATTTACTTCCATGACTCGATGTGATTACAAAGCGTTTTCTACTAAAGAAAGGATCATATTTAATACGTTTCTTATTGGAAATATAATTGTAAGGGGTAAAAATGTTTCAGAGGTCTTAGAGTGCTTTCTAATCATGCGAATTACATCGTGTTTTACATATTTGAAACCGAAAACCTTTTATTATTTTCTATATTTGTTGGTCATGCATTCTCATATGTTTCTTGGTAGGAAAATGTTTTTAACATTGTAGATATCTTGCTTTTGTTTTTCTTTTTACAGAGACTTCATGTTTCCAGTCATCTTTGCTTTGCTCGATCAAAATCAAATCTAAATGTTGAGGTCATTCTTAATGTCAGATTTTAAGCCTATTTCTAACTAAAGCTTCAAAAAAAGTTCAGTAAAAATATACGTTTAAAACCATATCTTAAAACCATGTAAATGTGTGTTACTTCAAAATCCTGTTTATTATAAAAATGCTTTAATCTTACAAAACCAAAAAATTGTTTACAGGTTTGGCTTATGTTAGTTCACTTGAATACATTCCTTTCACTTGTTTCCTGGTAGCAGTTTAGTATATCTAGCTTTTGTGCTGCAGTCAAAAATATCTCGTACTCTTTCAATTCTGTTTCTTAAAAAATTAGAGCAACGCACAACAGCTCCAAGCAAAGTAGCATTACTTTCTTTGTTAACAAGAATAATTTTTCACCACAATTTTTTTTACTTTTCTTGCTTCCCATGTCAGCTGTCTTGAAAACCTTTGAGCCATGCGTAGTAAAAATAGAAAAAAATACAACAAAAAATGACAGAAATATTGTCCAGTAACACTCTGCCCTGTTAGCTACACATATTATCTGTAAGTTGAAATCGAAAAAGCAAAGAAAAACGCGTTTTTAACTAGAAAACAGGAAGTGGAAAGTCCAAAACTTTACGATTTGAAAATCCTGTAAAATATTGTTCAGGAGATCGATGCTTCCTCCAAAACTGGTTTAGAAAATTACCAATTTTAGTTATATATGTTTCAACTAAAGCTTCAAAATACTATGAGGGTTTTAGTTTGAGACATAAAAAGCGGTTTATCTACAAATATTGTATTTTTTGTGGAGTTCATACTTCCTTGAATACTCGAATGCTTCAAAACATACCTCGCCACACGGGTGAAGACTCCTCAAAATCATGTCATGAAACACAAAACAAACTTTAATAATGTTAGCTTGCTTTGACTCACAAAAGCTTTTAATACAAACCTTTACATTTGAAGTAAACGAAAACCGATTTAGAGAAATTCAGTGTTATCAATTCGCACAGAAAAAAAAACTTTGTGCTTTGAGCAGTGTGTTTCATTCTAGTGGCCTTGACCGACTTCATGCTAGTTCATTTTGTAAACACATACAAAAGCGATCGCAAGCGAAGAATGAATAAATTTATTTCAGCTTGTATAGCAAATAAAATAAGTTTCTAAGAGACAATATCTCAAAATTTTAGTAGTTTTAGTGCTGAGAGCAACAGAACAATTTTCAACATTTTAGGGGGAATTTCGGAAGGGGGTGTTGGCTATAGAATCAAAAAATATCGATGCCTGGGAGAATTTCTGAGTTGAATTTCAAATGATTTTCACTGCGGCAGGTGTATGCGTCTCATTCGGCTCGCATTCAAAACAATATTGTGATAAAAAAGATTTGATAAATAATTGTAATTAGAAGCCTTTTTGCAAAATGCGATTGGACGTTATTTTTGGAAGGGTTTACACACGTCATCCAAAAAATGAAGGGACGTCCACTTTTGCCTTGGCAATCAAGGCATTGTCAGCCGTGACACGTTAATGACAGATTGTCAACACCTCAACCAATAGGAAAGTCTCTTTAGAGAAACAAATCGCATCTGTTTCGTTGCAATTAATATATAATGAAAAGGAAAAAAAATCTGAGGTGAGATATTTTGTGACTGGTTGCTGTCACGCCTATAGCTGAAAATATTTTCTGATACCAAGAAAGTAAAAGCGTCACGGGAACAGTGAACTCAAAATTGAAACAGAATGAGCAAAAAATAAACATATCAAAGCCGTGCTTACAAAATGGCTGCTAGTATTTCTGATATGGTTTTACTGAACCAATATTGCAAATTTCATTGGCAAAATCTTTGAAAGCTGGACATTGTCACAATGTGCTAATACATTTTTAGTTTATTGCTAAGCTGATATGTCCCTGACGTTACCAGGTATTCAAGATTTTTCATCGTGACCTTCAGATGCAAATTTTTGCTCAAGTTCAGTGATAGCTACATTCTTGAAAAACAGCAGTTCTATTACCGGGTTCTACATTGAAAAGCACTCTATCGTAAAACAGTTTACATGATTTAAAGACATATGAAAAAGAAACAGCTTATCGCCACTTATAGAGTTCATCAACGAAATAAAGCTATGAAGGGTCTTAAGGATAAGATCATATATAAAAAAAAATCATTCTCCTAGGTATTCGACAATTTCAGTGAGCTGTATTAATCAATGGCTTAAGATCTTACCTCTTTCGTCCTCGCTAGAAGAAAAAACATTTCCACAAAGTACTTCTTTTAGCCCTACAAGCAATCTAATATTTTTTCCTCCAAGGATTAATTTGTTACATAGAACAGTTTTTCAAACGTTTTCTCCACGGTTGTTTGTCAACCATTTTTTCAATGTTCGACTTAGATCGGCACCAGACATTGCATAATTCGTCTGAGCATGCGTAACTACGTAAATACGTGACCAAGTTAGACCTTAAAATATGCAAAACTAATTTCATTGCTTATTTTCCTTTACTTGTGGTGATATCATTTTGATTATTGTTTTTTTAAATAAACTTACTACACATTAAGCAGCAGAAGAGATCTGTCTGCACAAGTAATGGTTTCACTGTGGGCATACAAATTGCACCACACTGACATCGCTGCACACAAGGTCTGAAAATGTGTGTAAAAAATTTCAACGATTTTGATCCACAGAGGATCGAAAGTAATAATAAAAAAATTACATAAGTCTCAAGGTTTACTAATAACCAACGTAGAGCCTCCGGAAACAGAGTGAAAGAAAACTATTTTGAATACATTAAACTTGTTTTATTTTCTCGTGTTGTTTGTAAGGTCACGCAAATTAGTATGAAAGAAATCTCTAGAACACCAAGCCGTTGTCAAGGAAAATAAATATCTATCTCTGCAAAAACAAGTTATTGTGACAAACTCAAATCGTCATAGAAATGTTTTTTTCTATTATTAATTTATCTTTAAAATGGAAATTTTTTTGCATAAAAATATAATTTAATTTGAAACTTGTTTGTTTCATCAATACATTTTCCGCTTCGATCAGGAATTTTTTAATGTTCATTGTAAAATCTAGAAATTTCCTCCAAAGTGCAATTTAAGTGAGTTTGAAGTGTTTTTATTTAGCCTCTTTTCAATCTGAATTTTGCAGGTTTTAGAAAAAAAGGAATTTGAGTGAAGCTTTCGGAAGTTTGAGTGTCATCACTGGTTTTTCCACTTTTGTGATCTTAATTGAACTTTTTCATCAGGAAATGGTTTAATACGAGATACCAAATTGTCACTTTTTTCAAAAAGTTTCCAAAACTTTGTAATAAAAGGAGCAATCAGTGTCATGCAATGGAATTTAAGGTTTGATTTGCGCATGTGTCAACCAGTAGAATGTCAACTGCTCATGCGTAAGGGAGACACAAAGACGAGCGCTTTTCGCCAACAGCCCACGAGCACGACAATGAGCTAAGAGGCGGGAATTTATACAGAGAATAAAGTCAACCCTTTAAGTGTTCATCGCTTGAAGCAACATTGGCTGACAAAATGGTCGAATTCTGAAAGAGTATTACTTTCTATTGCTGACACTGTTTACAAACTTTTCTTCTTAAGTCCGATTTTATGAGGAATTGGAACCAGACGGAGTATATTCGCTTGGTGAATTTCTAAGACTCTCGGCACAAGGCCAAGAGAGAAGATACACACGAGATAAAAGCGTGTTACTGAGGCGTTCTGGAGGTAAATAAAAGTTACTTCAATTTTCTCCTGATTTAGCTTTATTTTCTAGCAACTGAATTGTCGCTCAAAATGAATAGTTGTCTAACCTTTGTTGTAAAATACGTATATGCAGCGCTTCACAGTTTCGTCTTCAGTCCGTCAACAATAGAACTTGGCCTTTGTAGAAAATCCCAGTTGACTCGCACGTGTTGTTATCTTAACAATCAAAACAGTCCTCTGATGTAAAAGTGCTTCAGTTAAAAACGTGGACGTTTCAAGTTAGTTGTCAAAAGAAAAATCGTGATTGTTTCCATCTATAGACTTAAACTCCCAACACGGGAATCTTTTATTTCTAGTTACTTTCTCTAGTTTTGTTTTTCAGTTTCAATTACACTTTAAATGAGCTGACTGAATGTATGTATTTTTTTCAGACTACCAATCGGCCGATAACCACTTAATCTTCAAGAAAACGTACAAAAATGAAGGTGCGTCCAATTTGGGTTAAAACAAAGTGAAAACCTGGAAAAATGGGCTACCTTTCGTTTTTCCTATTCACGCTATAAAAAACAATTATGATCCACGTGTTTTTCGTTCGTTTGTACAGTGTTTCATTCTAGTGATTGATTATATGTGAATGGTATCGTTTCTCTTACTGCACTGTACTATATCGTCCTCTTATTGTATTGTTTAGCAAAACACGAGGCAAATCACACTGGTAAGACACCAAGTTGTAACGTCTTAAAAGGTTTTTATTCGAGTGACTGTGAAGTCTCATTGTCAAATGTAGAACTTGATGAAGCTGCGTGTTTACCATTCAGTTTAGTGAAGTAGCCGGAAAAGAACTGTTAAAATGTGTTGTACTGAGCCCAAATTATTTTGTCTTGAAGATTTTTACAAAAAAGAAATGTGAAATTATAAAACAGGAGAATTGTTTTACAGATTATTCTAACTTTGTGAAGCGAAACACACTCGTAAGATCTCCCACCACGTTAGTCTATATATGTACAATGTCAATAGCATCGTCATAGCTTATATTCTGCCTCCGTTGGCGTTTAATATTTAGACCGTGGGTGTAATAAAAAAATAGGAAGACCGCGCCCATATTTTCACACAACCGCATGTTTAAAAAGCAAGCCATGCAACAAACTAGCCTCGCATTGAATCAGTCGAATTACTTTCTGCAACTTTGAAAAAAAATGAACTATCACCTTTGTCATTATTTATGGCAGACTTCTATACAGAATTTCAATGCAAAGAATCGAAAGTGAAATTATATTACAATGGATTTCTAAACTTTTCAAAATTGATCTGACGCTATCAAATCATTTGATTTTTGAGGTTCATTAGTTCTACAAATTTGCTAAAATTAATTCACTAAAGTGTGTCTGCAAAAAAAAAAAAAAAATTAATAACAGAAAGCAAAGAATTGTCTTAAACTTATTGAGTAAAAACCGTGCGACATTTTCCTGAAAATAACGGCATAATTTAGAATTCTTTACCATTTTGCTTTGATATCAATTTATGCTCTCTGATTTATTCAATTATAGCATACAATTAAACTGTGGTGTAAGAAACTAGTTTTCATATTCGCTCATATTCCTTGACTTCTGCTTTAAGTCAAATTGCTTTGACCTCTATTTTTTCATGAAATTTCATTTTCAATTTTGAAAGTATTAGTTTCACCACAACCAAAATTAGGTAGCTCATAAAATTCGACTGGAATTATTAAATTTCTTTCTCGCGGGCCATGCCGGATTATTACATATAATATAATATACTTTCATTTTATTACATATAATAGATAGCTAAAAGGTAAACCC
>ERZ1740055.662-NODE-662-length-10280-cov-18.004597_pt1 | contig 10280 bp, 6 predicted proteins | sample MGYA00581747_ERZ1740055 | MGnify/ENA primary metagenome ERZ1740055 (study PRJEB43018, sample SAMN04849739) | marine metagenome | isolation source: floating plastic debris | place: Pacific Ocean | collected 2008-08-28 | study: EMG produced TPA metagenomics assembly...
GCCACCATCTTGGATTAATTTTCGATTTTTGAGATTTTGTCTAAAATTGAGAGATGTTATAAGAAATGGATAGGAAATACCGTTTTATGTGATATAAAATTTAATGCAAAATACTGGAAAGAAAATGAAAATAACGATTATTCATCAATTTTTAGAAAAAACTCATCAAAAGTTTTATAAAAATCCAACTTTTGTCACTTTGTTTTATGATGTCATCAATGATGATGTCATTTAATTAATGTCAAAACATGTATTCGTTATCAAGGAACAGTTGTGCCAAAGCTTTTGGCAATTGATCAAGGCGTTCAGATTTGAGACCAAAAATATCAAGGGGGAGGGGGAATCTATTCAACCCCCCTTTGAGGCTTTTAGGGTTAAACTAAAATTCTTTACATGGGGAGTTTTTACAACTTCATGGTCAATTAATAACGTTAAATCACATGATTACACGGCTGCATCCTTATGATGGGGGACTCCAAACTGGGGCAGGATTCTCATCATACCAGTTAGGGATTAAAAAGGTTCAGTACTCAGGGCTCCCGTGGGTCATTAAAAATCACTAATAGTTGTTTTTTTGTTTTTTGTAGATTTAAAGCCTTAAAAAGGTCTTAAATTTGCTAGAATTTTTTTTTGAGGTCTCAAAAGGTATTATTATATATGTAATGGGAATAAAAGTGAGTTTTTCTTGCAGCCAAATCTTTCTGCATATCGGAAGCAATTTTAACGGGACGTTCGCATCTTTCATGTTTTTGACCACCATTGTATTGACTGCACCTCACCACTCCAAATCTGCTGTTGTTTAACAGAACTCTTGTTGTTATCTGGTTATAAAATTTATAGATTTTTGTGAAGGTGTAATCTTGTTTACCATGAAAAGTGTTTCTTAAAGGTTTTCTTTTTCTGATTTTTTAAATTGAAAAATTAGTCTTAAGTGTTTTTAGTTTTGACATTAAAAAGTCTTTAAAAGGTCTTAAATTAGTTGGCTCTTGAGTTGCAGGAACCCTGAGTACCACTTTTGGTTCCAGAGATGAAAGTTTTACATTTGCATACAGTGCAGATTGCTACCTCTTGATGGTTTTAGTCAAATTTTCTTCACCCCAAATGGTTGGGAGTCCTTCTCCCTTCCTTTCGTGGGCATCCCCTTTCCATAAAAATTTCTTCTACCAAGTTTAAGTGTCTAATAATGTTATCTTTCCAACATTCTGTGTTTTTAGGGTTTGATTAAATCAGTGAAGATGTCATCAATGATTTCAAATCATGTGATTATATGGTTCCAGTACCCCACTTGCTATGCATGCATAAAACTTTTCCCAAGTTTGGTTATCTAACAATGATTCTTTTATGTTATCAGGGTTCTAATTTACTGCAAACTCAGGACATGTATTATAGTAGTTAGCATTTGATAATGTTTATTCAACAAACAACCGTTTCTAACAAGCAGGAAAACAAACTCAACAATGAAACTGCAGGGTGTCCTATAGCTAACTGCCATAAACCAGAAAGCTTGAATCTTATAAAAAAGTAGCAAAATTTCCCCTTTTAAGGAGTCTTGGGTAGAATTGTTAATCCTGAGTTCTGCTAAGACCTTTTTTAGAAAAAAATGTAACATATGCAATAGATATCTGAACAGGCATAACTAGAATGCTGCTAAAAAAAAAAATAGCAAAACAGTTACTGTTCATCAGCAGGATACCTAAATTGCGTGCAATTCTACAATTGAGTTTGGCTCCATTAACTCTGTCCAGATTGCTTTTACAATTATTCTGACAACAGCAGTTTGCAAATTCAGCTGCTCAGGTGGTATAACTTGGTCCAGTCTGGTACTTGTTGTTACTGCTAGTGACCTCATGTCTGTTAGAAAACAGCAACCTCCCTTCCGGGTATTGAATCAGTGACAGCTCCTGTTTCAGCTCCAGTCCTGTAAGTGTTCTGAAGAATAAGTTGTAGGAATCTCTAATTTCTGTGAAGAGTGTCTTAAGGGCTGCTTAAATTAAATTGTAGGGTCTTGATCCCAGTGTTGTGGTCTGTTTCTTCCACTGAGGGCACTTCCTATCGGCTGCCAAGTTGCGCCTTAACATGTGAGCCGCTCCAGCGGACTTTCTAAGACCCTCAACTGTATATATTTGTAAACAGGTTCTGAAAAGCCCCGAGGGGAGAACCTGTATATCTATTGTATTGTATTGTATTGTAAATTTGTATGAACAGGTCTCAGGCTTACTCAGTAACTGTTGCAAGCACTTTAAGATCTTGAACCAACACAGCAGATCCTATGAGAAATTCTGGCAGTTCTCTCACTCCATGATGCGAATCAGAGTTTTGCTTTTGCTGCTGCTTTTGCACACTCTTCTCCTCGCATCTCTTACAATTTTGCCAGTTGATCTGCATAGCTCGGACTCTTCAACCGGAACTCTACATCATACTGTAGAACCAAATAACAGTTTAGCTAGTCCATGGCCTTTCTTAAGTTGTGTCAATCACTTGGCTAGCTAGTAACATTTTAGCTGGATCTTTTTTAAGAAGGTTTTTTGGAATCTGGACTGTCCTTTTAGCTGCTCTATTGGACTATGGGTATCTGGGAAAGTGTTGTTTTTGCTCTTACATCTGTAAACGATTAAACCTATACATGTGTATTCTCCAGTGGGGATATTAAACTGTACTATAACCAGTCTTTCCCCCCTCCATAGGGGTAGATCCTACAAGTCTATCGCAAAGATTAAGGTATAGTGATCCTTATCTGGTGTGGCCTATTTATCTAAGGAGAGCGCCCTTAATATCTGGTATTAAAATGTTTGTTGGCCATTGTAGTGGACAATCTAAATTTCTCAACTGTCGGCTTTGTGCAGTTTTGTAAAGTGAGTTTGAGCATATCCATGTAGGAAGTGCACTCCATAATCTGACATATTAAGTTTGTTGTAACTTTTGCACAATATGAGCCCTTTTTAGCAGTTGTTTTGATGTCTTATTGTTCTTAATCTCCTTTCTGTACTACACAACAACAGGCTGTTGACTGGTGGAGTCTGGGAGTATTGATGTACGAGTTGCTGACTGGAGCATCCCCCTTTACTGTGGAGGGAGAGAAAAATAGCCAATCAGACATATCGAAGTAAGTGGAATTGATCTTCTCAATATCAATAACTTTGTTATTAAGATCACCATTTTTTGGCTTTGCTGAACTGGCGAACCTTAATTACCAAACAATGAAAACCAGTTCCTCTTTAAGACAACTTTTTCATCTAATGATGACTGCTTCATGTAACCAACTTTGATAAACAAGCTAAATGCTTTTTCTTATTGGAGCCAGTGCATATTTCTGGTTTCTGAAGTATTAAGTATTTGATTATCTTTAACTCCTCCTGGTTGAACCCATAATTCAGTGCAGGTTACTCATAGCAGAGGCTTGTACTCATTTACAGTACAAACATTGAAAAGTTGGAAAGCTGACTTTAACTTTGGCAGAAAAGAAGGTTACACAAAGATTTATTATTCATTTTATTATCAGGGTTTCACTTTATTCTAACAAGGTTGAATCTGTTTGATTTTTTCTCTGAAACTGTTAATAAGTTTTGGTTTTTGAGTGTTGTTAAATACCGAAACATTTACTGTATTCTGTAATAAGATGTAGAAGTAGATTTTTTATATTCATTTTGTTAATATGAGGAAAAAGCTAACTTTATTTAGCTTTGAACTTTACCTTTGTAATTATGATCATGATGAAAAGAAATATACTTATGTTCCTAATGATTAAACATAATTTTAAATCAAGTTTTTGGTAAAAATTAATGTTGAAGAATTAAATCGCTTACTGGAAATATTATTGTAATGAAACATAGACGTTTTGGCCAAAAACTATGGCCTTCATCAACTAATGCTGAAGGTCAATTAAATTGTGACCTGAACGGATCAAGTGACAGGCAATGAGGAAAGTGCCTCAATACCCAGTCACTCAACTGCAAAGGGGGGACTCTGTTTTAGTCTGTCCAACACATGGGACCGGGTACTGAGGCACTTTCCTCGTCGCCTGTCACGTGATCCGTCCGGGTCATGTGACCTTCAGCATTAGCTGATGAAGGCCATGGTTCATTGCTGAAACGTCTATGTTTCATTCAAATATTTCCAGTAAGCGATTTAATTCTTCAACATACTTATGTTCCGGTATACATGTATACTATGTCCATAGGCGAATACTAAGCAAGGAGGCTCCAATGCCCTCGGATCTTAACCCTGATGTTAAGGATTTGCTACAAAAACTGTTGGAGAAAGATCCAAAAAGGCGTCTTGGCGCAGCTGGTGCTCACCAGATCAAGGCTCATCCATTTTTTAGTGTAAGTTTCAAATTTGTGCAATAATATTCATTATCAACTAAAGCATATGAGAACAAAGGAACTCAAACCATTTGGTAACTTCATCATCATCATCATCATCCATCCAATTTTGATCCGGTTTTATCCCCATAAATGGAAATGGCCAGATTTAGCCCACCCTAATAGCAATCTCTCCAAGTCCCACTCTCCATCTCCCTCGATTCAAGGCATCCTCCTTCTCCAAACCAACACCTTTGCTCTCCTTCTCCACTTGCGTCTTCCATGTCTTCTTTGGTCATCTTCTTTGTTCGTTGTTCATTAGTTGTTAATGTGTAAGGAATGGTAAGTAGTCTCAGTGGGGATAACAAGTGCCACCATTGTTTTCCTCATAAGTGCTGAGTAATACAGCACCTGCCATTAAACTATAGGCTCTGACATTGAAATCATGCATAACAGGTCGCCGTCATCGTAACTCCAGGAAAACCTTTGGCAAGTGTTAGACAGCAGCAAGCAACGAGTGTCCAGCACCTCTAAATTACCAGAACCCTTGTGCTAGGGAAGGAAAACCCCTATGGAAACCACTGGCCCTCCAGATTGGGGTTAGGTGTAGGCCCAGCGACACTGCCCTGTAAAAAGTGCTAGCAACAGAAGATGAAGTAGTGAATTTCATCAATGTTGGTGAGAGAAGTAACGCATGACTTGAAACAGTAATTTAGATAGACGGGGATCAAATCAGACCTAAAGTAACCATCCATATTAAATGCTGGAATGTACGAGCTTTATATCAAACCAGAAAGCTTGCACATACTATTGAAGAGATGAATAAATACCAACTGAAGATGCTTGGAATACAAAAAAACATCTTGGATTTAACTGTGTACTGAGCAGTAAAGAGATCCTAGGATACCAAAAGAAACGGAGAGAAGAGTGGTTTTCTTTAGTGAAACAATTTGAACAGAAATTGCGAGGAGGAAAGAAACTATGGAAAGAATGTTGAGTTCAGCCTCTCAATGCTTGAAGGAGAGATTTGCAGCTGAATATGTTGAGAAAGACAAAGTCAAAAGAAACAGTAGGAAGGACAAGTGACAGTGTTTTGATACACTTGCATCCAAAGCTGAGGAAGCTGCTAAAAACAATGATGTGAGAACCATTGATTTTACAAAACTACCATATGTATGAAGGGCAGCTATGTAAATAATCATGGCATCACAGTAAAAGAAAATGAGGGTAGAACTATCAAAGATGAAAGATAAAAATATTGACCGATGTAAAGAACATTTTGGAATAATTCTGAGTAGACCATTACAGTGAGAGAACGCTGAGATCTGTGAGAAAGATTCTGATATTTTAACAACAGCACCTTCAGCCGAAGAAGTGTACAATCAAGCCATCAAGAAAAGGACATTGGGTAAAGCACCTGGGGAGGATGAAATAACTGCTAAAATGCTCAAAGGTAGTAGAATGAAAATCTACTATGTGCTGTGTCAGATATTCAGAAACCCTGGGACATCAAAGAAGCACCTGAGAAATGGAAATCGGGTGATCTTGCAATCTGTGACAACTGACTGTAGACTGTAAAGAACATAATTCTCAATGAGCAAGCTGGTTTCAGGAAAGGAAGATCTTACATAGACGGGCCATACTGTATGTTCGTATTGAGACCAATACTTGAACAACCTACAGAGTGGAACAGCAATCTCTTTGCACTATTCATAGACTTTGAAAAGGCTTTCCAAAGCCGCCATCGAGAAATCCTCTTTAAGGTTCTAAAATATGTTTATGGATATGTTTTCCAGTGTAAATTGTCTAGTACATTGTTTAAATTCTGTACAGGGACTTTCATAGCAAGTTAATTTGTAGAAATTAACTCCTCTGTGGTGTTGCAGTTGATTACTGTAGCTAATAAGACAAGCAAACAAAGGGCTAAGCAGTGGTATTTAATGGAAACTTAACCTCATCACTGTCATTGTGACATTCAAGACAAATAAGCTCGACTAACATCACTTGCATCACAACTCGAAATAAACATCTAAGTGAAGAAAAATATCATGAAGTTAAACACTAACATCTCAGAGCTAATCATCGTCAACCATCAACATTTTGAGTAAGTTAATGTATCTTGATGTACAAGTAAGACTATCCAAGATAAACAGGGTTTTCGATTTACAAAAAATTAGCAGGGGGAAAATTAGAAATAGCCAGAGCTTAAGTGGGTGATAGCGGCGCCCTGCAGCGTACTAGGGAAATCTGGGAAATTTTGAAAGTTTGCATGGCTGGAGGTGCATTCTGGTGCATTTTCAGGACCAAAATATTGTTTTTCTCTAGGTTATAAACCAACAAGTCTACCAATTCCAAGAGTTTCTTAAGAAAAACATCATCATACTTCTAGTTTAATGTCCGCATAGAAAGAGTCAAGAAAAGTCATTCATAAAATGTTACAATGCCTTTCCTTTCATTGTTACATGCTGTATCTAAATAAAAGTGATTCTTTTCTTCATCAGTCATTTATTGAGTTGCAATTTGAATAGTAGGAATTGCCATTTAATTAGAGCTAAAATTTTGAGTCCTTAAATACACTACATCAACTCATACAATGAAATACCAAAGGTACACGGTGCAAATGATCAAAGTAACCAGTGACCTACGTCGGGCGCTGGCTACTTTTGAAAACCCTGGGTAAAAAAAGCCCTTAGCAGCTTAAATGGAGTCTTGAAATCAAAACAAAACATTGGACATAATCCCTGTTATTAGTTTCCCCATCACAGGTAAACAAGATAATTGTCGTCGGTATTTCCTTTGGCATGATGTTGTTAGCATAGAACAGTTTTACCAGTGGACCATCCATTCTCTGTTGCAATGCTGTGAAATTATTCAACCAAAAACCTGTTATGCCATGTGGTCCAGGGCATTTCCAGTTTGGGATCTTTCTTGGTTGCTGGATCACCATCTCAATTGTAGTTGTAATAACATCTTGTTTCTCATCATCTTTACCCACTCGTAGTTCTGTCAGCCATTCAGCAGCCTTCATATGATTTACAAATGTTATCATTATAATAATAATAATAATAATAATAATAATAATAATAATTATTATTATTATTATTATTATTATTAATATTATTGTTTATTTTTTATGTTGCTGTAGCAGTAAACCAACAGTACTGGCTTAAAACTATCTACATTAGATTTACAGTTTAAACTAACTGTACTGTTTATAGAGTTCACTGAGCTAGTGCCAACTTAAGTGTCCCCGATTAGTGTGCCATTTGTGGCACGCTAGAAATTTGACACATTAATAAAGTTTATGTATGTACGTATGTTATAATGAGAGTATTCCATATGCTAGTCCTTTCACATTAACCAGTAGAGCAAACTAAACACAAACATATATTTGAAATTAAATCCTGTTGTAATTGAGCATTTAGTACAGGTATGTTTCTTGAAGCAAATTTAGCAAAGCTTCTCCCGGTTTAATTGTCATTAATATCATGATTAGTTGAAGCAACCCATCACTCAAAACATAATAATTCATTTTGGTTGTAGGGTATAAACTGGGATGATCTTTGTCAAAAGAGAATACTGCCGCCATTTAAGCCTCAGATCAGAGGTGAACTGGATGTGAGTAACTTTGCAGAAGAGTTCACTGAGCTAGTGCCAACTTACTCTCCAGCCATTGTACCCAAGACAGCTGACAGAGTATTCCAGGTAGTCATTGGATTTATGGAATACTGTTCTTGAATGTGTATTGTTAATGGTTCCTTGATCTAATGTTTAGTACCATGTGTTAACTGACCATATATGGGCATTACTTTAGACCTTGATACTCTAAAAACAAAAGAAGCAGTGAAACAAGATATTGAAAAATGTAAAATAATGTTACAACTGTTTACTTGCAGGATTGATTAAACTTGAAATGGAACAGATTGAAGTGACGGAGCTTTTGAAATTCTGAATTTTTAGAAAGAAAGATGAAATTGAAGTTTTTACATTTTTATGCTTCTGAAAAGCTCCAAAATTTGTATCAACATGAAACATGATTTGACATCCTTCCTTTGTCCAGTGGTGCATATGTTGTAGTCTAAATTTCAAGAACATTTATCTGCATTTGAAAAGTGTCAATGCTCTGGCCTGACGAGGGAATTCCACGCTAAATTTTATGCAAAATAATGATATCGCTCGATTAGCGCAGCATATCAGTTTGTTTCTTCAAATATAAGTAATTTGGTGGTCATCTACTATAGCGCCTGTTAGGGAAGCCATAGCTTTGCTCGGGTGTTTATCTCATCATCCCCAAAATGATGACGAGGCATTTGCTGGAAACAATTTCATAATTATTCAGGTCAACTCACAAGAAAACAGAAAGACCAAAAGTTAATAAGTGAGATCTTTATTGTTTGATATACAATGACAACAACTCAGCTGTTAGACAAGGATTGAAAAGTAAAGAAACACAAGACGACAAAGTTGGTGTCTGAACAACATGGAGTTGATTTTTATTTTATTAAATGAAGCGACATGACATCACTCAGACAAATGACTGTCAGCAAGCATTTAACATTGTTTCCGAAAAAGAAACGTAATTATGATTTCAAACCTGAAAGCTGGTTTGGCCACTTTTTAGATATGAAAGTCGAACAAATGGAAAAAATAAATAATTGGCTTGTCGGCATATTGGCACGTTGTGATTGTACACGAGTAAAGTTTCAAAACAAACCTACTAAAGCACCTGTCTGGTAACTTAGGAAAACAATGTTATGTTCCTTTGGCGTACTTGCAAGTCTCGTTTATGAGGCCAAGGACAACTGAACTGAGTTTGATTCTGCAGTGCCATTGCTTGTTTGTTATTTGTGCTGGTTGCTGTTGACTTGCAAAATCCGGCTAACTTGTTTGACATTCTTCGCTGCTTTTTTAGCGGATTGTTGGCTTAACAAAATTATTGCAATTGTTCCTGATGTCTTCCAACATTCGTTTCTGTTACATTAATTGGACTTAATGTATTAGTAAAAAGCTGTCTTGTTTGCTCAGTGACGTTCAAGTCATCAATGGCGATTTTCTTAGTCGCTCTAAAAGCGGCGGTTTAAGCTCAAAATGTGGAAGTTCTTTATTTAAAGAGTAAATTTGAAGTTTGCCATTCACAGTTTTTTTTTAAGTTGGAAGAACACTTCATGTTTGTGTTGAAGATAGATTTCGAAATCTGCACTTTTTTATTTATCCAATCAGCGTAGTGCTTTTAATAAAACTGTGAGTATTACAGAAAATGACCTCTGTAGTTAATCAATGAACACGCAAATTATATGGTTATCTATGGGATTCTATTTGATATTACAAAAATATAGATGTTTGAGTAAGTAAATAAATAAATCGATTTCTGGAATTTTGAATCTTAGTTTAGGAAGAAGACGTTTCGACCAAAATCATCGGTCTTCATCAGTGAATTTGGTCACTGATCTGTATTTTAAAAAATGAAGTAAAGTAAAACGTTCAGGACGGTGCCATATTGCACTTTGGTTTTAGAAAGGTTGCCTCTGACATCACAATATCTTTTTTAATCAAAAGCTTGAGCTGTCTTTTTTCTTTGACATTTTAGTGAAATTATCAAGTAAAGACATTATGTTAAATTTAAAGGTAAAAAGTTAAGTAAGAAAGTCAGGGTTAATATCCCATACTAATAAATTATGAACTCATGCTGCCATGCAGTATACCAGTGACATCTTTTATAGAACATGTTTACATGTTTAACTGTTGTATTTTTAGGTTTTTTAAGTATGGTTGATTTTAAGCCTTGATTCCAAACCTACGGGAATTTTGTAACATTTAAACCATGGTTTAATTTGTCAATTTTTGCGTCCAGTTTCTTTACATGATGTAAAAGATACGTCTCACATTGAATGTCAGACGAATGATTGTGCATGAAAGCTACCAGCTTTTAACCCTTTCAGTCCCAGTCATTTATCAACACCCACCTTCTCCTCACATAAC
>ERZ1740055.663-NODE-663-length-10274-cov-7.686858_pt1 | contig 10274 bp, 4 predicted proteins | sample MGYA00581747_ERZ1740055 | MGnify/ENA primary metagenome ERZ1740055 (study PRJEB43018, sample SAMN04849739) | marine metagenome | isolation source: floating plastic debris | place: Pacific Ocean | collected 2008-08-28 | study: EMG produced TPA metagenomics assembly...
ATCCTTCTTCTCAATCTCACTCTCAATCTCACTCTCAATCTTCAAGGCATCCATCTTCTAAATCTCAAACTCAATCTTCACATCAAAGAAAACTTCATAAAAATATAAATCTAAATCTACAAGGCAGAAAGAAAAAAAAAAACTATTCGATCGTTTTATATATACGTATGTATTTTAAAGTTTCAAAGTTGAGCTCGTTGAAAAATTTCTTCCAGAAACGTAGCGACCTCTATGGTATAGTTTTTGAAAAGTTTTCTCTATATATATATATGCAGCTTGCAATTCAAGATTCAAAAAGAACAGCTAAACGTAGCACTTACCTTTGCTGATATAATTTCCATAGCACGAAGCAAAAAAGACGATAGCTACACTTCCGAGAACTAACAACTTCATTTTCTACCACAATCCTTTTGCAATTGTGGAACTTGTGAAGACGATCAAAGAACCGATTCGCCTTATATACTTGCGCCGAGGGTCAAAATTATATTAATTAACAACATCTAAACCAATATATAATGAACGAAAGCAATGGTGTAAAACATAGGCCATTACTGTTTAATTGAACATTAATACTAGTAATCGTGGATAACTTGACGTCATAATTTTATAAAATTTTCGCCCAACTATCTCATCTTATTGAAAGGTAACTACAAAAAGAAAGAAATTATTTCCGAACTTCTTGACTAGGTTATTTTAAATATGCTTATCTTGTTTTTAGCGTATTTTCTATTATTATAGTTTTTGTTGTAGGCTGTGTTTATAATAGTTGAAAGCAATTATTTATTTGTTTGATTTACATCAAGTTTTTTTTATCTGTAGTTCTTCTATATCTAGTCTAGTTTATATAACGTAATTTTAAAAATTTCTTTTTTGTATAACTGTTTATAATTCATGGTATTTTCAAGAGAGATAAAACATAAAAGGAAGAAATGGCATGCAGCAGCGGCAAACTCAAATCGCAATTTTTGTGATGGCGGTTAGTTTAAGATGGGGGATAGAATTAGGAATAAAATGTTTTGAATAATAGAGCCTTTAGGGAGGAAATGTTTCAAAACGTTTAGTTTTTCTTTTCTTCAGTTCGTCACACTAGTATAAAGCACAAAAAAAACTGCTGATCATGACTATCAATTCACCTTCATGAAAATGGCTGTTACTTTCATAATCAATCAAAGATTAAACTCTTTTTCTCTGAAAGGTTGAGTTATACATGCATGCAGCTTTACAGGCCGTACGGCAAATATCATACTATAATAATCTTTTACTGATTAACCATAAATTAGAACTTAAACTGTATAATCATAAAGCTCGGAACAAAAGAGAAAACAGCTACAAATGTTTTTTGGTTGATGTGAATTGAAGATTGAACTATGACTGTTCAAAGTTTTGTCAAGTGCTCTAAATATTTTAACGTCGATTCGCAGCTCAAACTTACTGTTCTGACCGCAAGCTGTAACACTGATTTGTATAAAGAATAAGACAGAAATCTTTTACATTATTATGTGTTATTAAAACAAAATAAAGGTAAAACAACTTTGATCATCGTGGTACTAAACTGAATACTAACAGAAGGTACTTTTCAAGTGATTTATCTTCGTGACACTAGGCAGTTTGGAGCAGTTGCTCTGAAGAAAGGCTAAATGGATTTAAAGCAATCATATCAAATAAATAAATAAATATGCTTTTTTATATATACTATTGTTTTTAAGAATAATTTTTCATAGTGCTCGACTAAAAGGAGTAATAATAAACAATGAATCAAATTCAAAGTTTTTTGCCTTAAACTTTTATATATATACATAAATATACAATGTGCCCTCCCGGTTACCACCATAATGGCACTATAGCAGCTCGTGAACTTGGGCACACGATGTACGGTTACACATTATAGGATAATTATGTATGTATATATATATATATACGCATTGTTCGAAAACATCAACTCATTTCAGTCAAGCTTTATTTTTTCAGTTTTTCAAGGTGTGTAACTAGAAAGTACAGTTGATGAATTTACAGTGATGGAACATTTTTATTTACACAAAGTTAAAAGTGATTCCAGCACAAGAGCTAGTGAAGAATTTGGAACGTCAACAAGTGAAACGGCTCGAAAAACAGTTGAACCAGAATAAACTTTAACCTTTTTGCACTAAGCTCTAAGTGATTTAGTTTACCCTGAGTTAAAAGAAAGATTGTCAAGGGAGCTTCATAAAATATTGAAAATAATGCTAAGAAGTAAAAGACATAATGGTATTTGAATTTTCACATCACATGAAAATTCGAAGATCTGACTTTTTCTTCGGAAGGGAATAACGAAAAGCTATAAAACTGATACATCTCCAGGTTCCAAATAAACTTTTAATAAATCAATCAAAATTTGTAAAGACATGAGATTCGTTTCTCCAAAAACAAATGGTTTGCTGATGGGAAGATAGTAACCGGTTTGGCTGGGATTAGGGGGGTATGTTACAATGAACAAAGAGAGTTTGGGTTGAGGTTTTGCGTACGAAGTTTATAACTTTTTAATTTCGAGAATTCATTAACCTAGATTAAATATAGACCTTATTAGAACTAATAATAAGTCTTGAATATTTCAGACGCCAAGTGATCAGAAATGAGGGAAGATAAATAAACTTATACAAGATGGATAAAGCGCGTTTAGTAATGCGTATCGTTTGGTATTTAGAGAATTTGTGACGTTACTAGTTATCAAACTGAAAAACACAGTTTATAAACAAAATTCTAGATTTGTTTCTACGTGTTTACGTTGAATATAAACCACTCAAACGAAGACGTATATCGTAGGAAACGCACTCAAAACGGATGAACTACTTAAACAGGAACAAAAATAGACTGTCTGCCTTCATCATAAACCACAAAAAACATACTACATTATATTATATATATATTTTAATTTTTTTATTCAATGTTTGATATTCCCGTATGAGTTTTGAATATTCAGTATAAAAAGGAGATTTTAAATAAAAAGTGGGGTTGTCCATGTTGATTATAAACATAGAAAAGTCAAAAATAATTTTTGGTCGCAACAATTAAATTATTTTAGTAAGTATGTTAATTGTTCCAATTAATGATTTGGAGTAAAATAAACAAACTTGAGAAACAACTGATCTTGAATGTTTTCATTAACGGACAAGTACGTGAAGGCTTTGCATGAAAATTGATCTTTGATATGTTCAAGTAAGATTGCTTGGGTTTTAAGTTAGTTTTAACATCAGAAAACTACAAAAAAGAGAAACTAAAATAAATATGAGCAATAAGATAGCAATTTAGTCCATTGTTAGAGGTATTTAATGTTTCATTTGGGTCTATATACGACGGGAAATAGTCATGCGTTGCAAAGCGCTCCATTCTGATAGAAGATTTCATTTTGTTTTTTATTTTTCCCCTAATTGAAAAGCACTTGCTTGTTGACAAACTGAGTCAAAATGTAATAAGGAAAACTTCAAAGCATAACGAATGAAAATTTGAGCCGCTCTCAAGTCTTCGTGTGATATTGTATTCATCCCTGCTCAGGGGTTCAAGAAGTTAGTATATATCACCGAACCAAAATAAATGTCTGATTGCTAAAAAAAACATTTCTTTGAAGTAACACTAAATTATCTCTAAATCTGACATAAAATTGAACTAAAAAAATGAAATCTCAGCACACAACAAAAAAGGCTAAACACTCGTTTTTAGTTCACCATACCAAGTGAGACAAAACGGAACTATATTTAAACTAAAGCAAAGAACAATCTGAAATAAATTGTCATAAAGACAGGATAATTCAAATGCAATGCTGCCGATTTTCTTTGATTTTGTTCTTAACTCAACGCTATGGGTCTCACTTAGTCACAAAGGTTGCATTATTTGTTTTGTTAACAAAATATATTTATTTTAAATTAAACTTGTACATGTTTGTGCAAGGACAGCCATTGCAGCAGTCTTTCAGGTTGGTGTTTGTATACTGTATTCGTTTTCAAGTACTCGCAAAAATTGTGTTGATAAATTAACTTTTTGTCCATATTAGGTATTTAAGTGATAACAAGCATAAAATTGTGGACATCAGTTCTTTTTACTAAAACTCTGTCTAGTTCTTAGTTATAAGCTTTAAGAATGCATGGTAGATCACTTAATGGTCTGATGCCATAACTCATTGGGTTTGTTCTATGTTGCTAAACTCAATCAATCAAGATTCATATTTTGGTGTTTAGTAATGTGACTTGGAGTTTTAAAAAACAAAAGGTTATCTCGGGACAAAAAAAAAAAAACTCTACGCATTCTTTAACAGAGAGATTTCTTCATTTAACGAGTTAGTCATGTTTCCGATTCAAATCTCAAACCTTAAACTAGTTTTTAGCTTTTATCATCTTTCTTAAATAGCAAGTTTTTCTCTAAAAAACTTTAATTTTTATCCCTTATGTCTCATTAAAAAGGTTTTTCTCTTTTTTCCTTCGTTTGTAAATTGCTTTAATAGCGCTAAATTATGAAAGACAGTTAACTCTATTAAACTAATTTAAAATTTTTAAAACTTGAACTCTGAAGCTGATAAAATTGCCTGGAAGTAACTGACATCGCCTTGCTTTTGTTTTCTAGTAGTTAAAGGGTAAGGTTTTCAGAGAGTTCCGTTAATTTTGAAAAATTCCTTAATGAAAATCATGTCTTCATCATTATCTAAATTTGTTTCAAACGTATAGCGGTACGGATGTGGAGTATGCAATTAATGGTAAATTGAAATACTAGACTGAGTATCATAGATCAGTGAATTGCGTTCGATTTTTAATAACTCGTAAGAAGCAGAAAACAAACATTTTTCAACTGAAGTACAGAAACTTTAACTCTGCTATTTGCAAAAGAATTTTCAGGATTTGAAAAACGGAACATTTCTTACGACAAAGACTTACAATCATCAGTCTGATTGTAAGTCCATTTTTATACAAAGATGGCTGGGGCTGCCTGTGTATCAACAAGTTTTACTGTTCCCAGCTGGATTCCTGTTGTGTCCACTCGACCTTCTTTTGCTCATTAATAGTCTTCCTACGAAAAAGATATTAGTCTCATTTTTTCTTTACCTCTACTATCTACTACCTCATGAAAGTATACCAGATCATAAAGATATGTTAGATACTTTTCTCGATAAATTTACATAAGATACTATTTCAATATTTTAAAAAGTAATTAATTATAATTCTAACATAACTAAGAAGTTCTCACTTTTTGGAGGATTATTTTCTAGTGGTATTACTATTCTCAATGTTCAAGTTTGCTTTTTAAGAATTTTAATTCAATATAGAAAAAGAGTATATTGACTGAAAAATGAAAACAAAACGTTTGTTTTTGTGTTCAAGCCCAAAGAGATGAGACCACTGAATCTTTTCTAGCTAACATTTCCAGCTCGTTTAATTTGGCTTCCGCTTACAAAAATATTTATCAGATCTGGAAGTTAATTTGATAATGCCAAGTAAATACCCGATAATGACGGAAAATAACTTTTTCAAGTTGCCATTGAACCAATACGAATATCTTAATGTTTTCTTAACATTTTAAAACCGAAAAAGAAAGAAAAATTTCATTTGAAAAGTTGTCTGTGTACTCGGATACAACAAAAAACATTTAATCATGTGCAACGTAACAACTATCGTCAAAATCTAATGCAAAAAATGTTGTTGTTATTTTTTAAATTCTAATGACGCGGATTGTCCCAAGCTCACTTAGGGAGACTCCAAAATAAACTCGCGCAAGAAGTTAATTATGTCGAAGCTTCTCAATAACACTAGTACTTAGCCCTGTTCACCCACACGTTTGACCCAATCACATGCTCAAGCAATGGAGTACCAGTATTTGCGTCTACTAAAAGAAACACGTAAATCAAATGAACCGTGTTGTACAATAACAATGTGGTTTACCACAACGGTTTTCAGCTCGAATGCGTTCACGATGTTTCAGGCTGGATTCAGTTTTAACTTTTGATGTGGTTATTTTATTAGTAAAGTTAGTTCAAACGCCTCGGAGCAGACGAAGAAACTTGCCGCATCAATCAAAAGAAGTTAAGTTGCATATCGGCGGCTGCTTTCAGCTATTTTAAGTTAGATGAAAATACTTGTGTTTTTCTAAAAAGGTTAAAAAACTTAAATGTCTTGTAACTGTCGGTAAATATCGAGCAAAATTTTTAAATGTAGCCAATTTTCAAAATATGGGTTTTATGTATATATTTTTTGTTATTGGTAGGCCTTAGTAAGGAACAACCGAGAATTGAGTTCAGTTTTATTTAGGAGAAAATAGTAAAACCCGTTTTCACCAGAAATGTAACCAAAGACAGCTACACGGACGCTAAGTTATGCGAAAATCGTTTGCAATCGTTCTCCAAACTGTCGTTACTCAAAAACACAAAAACAAAACAAAAAATTTTTTCTCGTGCTAATTGAATCTATTTTCTAAAACTATCAATGAATGTTTGAAAGAAAAAAGTACAAAGGCACATGTTTACCGACTATGTGTAGCTCTGAAAACATTTTAGTTTTATCTCGTATATGCATTATAGTTTTAACTTTATTTTTACTATTTTAAAATTTTAGCAATGCACATATTTTTGTGACCGAAGTCACATAGTTTTCTAAGTTTGAGCCCGATCTCTTTCGTTCGGTCTCAGACTAAGATTTTTCTTAAATACCGTCTGGTGAAAACACCGGGCATTATTTTTGTTTTGTCCTAAGCTACTCTGAAATTTAGTTATTTTCTTGGTTATTTGAAGAAAAAATGAAAGAATACCAACGAAAAACCAAAGTTTCTGGTAATTTCAAGTGAATATTAACACATATTTTATCGTAAATCAGAAGACACAAATGGCAGTTTTAGCAAGATAAAATACAGTAAAATATAGTTTTGATCTCTTTTGAATTTTTATAACATGTTCTTCTTATCTTTTTCGAACCTTAAATGCGGATATTCGTAACCATTTATTTAGAGTCGAGTTTCAGTTTGAAAAACTTAATAGTTCTTCATATAATTTCTACCTAAGGTTCTGCTAAACTATTCAGTTGTCTAACTTAAAACAATATTTTCTGCAGCTGTTTAAGTCTTTAGAAACACCGACCCAGCTTTCAATCATTACATTTATTTTTCAAACTGCTATTAAAAATTTCAGTCAATCTTTTTATTTACGAGACAACGAGCAAAGAAACTACGGGGCTAGGCTCCTAACACGGTCTCCACAAAGAAATTGCGCAGCTACGCTCCTAACTCGGTCTCCATGGCCAATATGGCCACTGAAAGCATCAATATTTCCACACGCAGTGCTCACAAACGTTAAAATCCCTCAGAATTGACTTTTCAATATTTTCTCCAACACCATCCATTTCAGATGTATGATGGAAAATAGTTTGATAATTTGAAAATTTCTTTGAAAATCTATATAGTTGTATTATTATACATTGACATTCGACGTAACCCGTCTACCGGCGCAAAGTAATTATAAATTCGATCAATTTTCAAAACCTTGTGTGCGTATAAGAGCGTGTGGAAATGTCATGCTTTCGCATGTATGCAGAGCTTAATAATTTTTTTGGCCTTATTCAGAAACTGAAGTTAGATTTTCTCGTATAAACGAGAAAAAATATTTCATGGAAACTATAAAAGGGTATAAAAAATTATATCAGTACTGAGAGAAAAGAAAGATGGCTAAATATATGATGAGAGAACAACAGTCGTTTAGTATAAACTGTCGAGACATGTACGTTGCTTGGAAGGGCAATGCCTTCGCAGAAATTTTAAAGTGAAGTGGTGTCCAACATAGAGAAACCGACAGGGCTCAGAAGAAGAAATGAAGTGTCTCAATTGGCTTAAATTTAAAAAAATATATATCCATTGCTGAATAGACCTAATAAAGTAAGGTTTATATACATTATATTAATCGGTTTGCTTTTTTGCAATTTTGTCAATCTAATATGATTGTTCCAACTATCGGTCGTAAGATGTAGTAGGCCCTAAAACTTAAGCACTCTGAACAACTGGCCATGGAAGTTCATAACCGCCCTCAACCCTTACGGAGTTAAATAGACGATTGCTTCTTGAACTATATTCTAATTTCTTTCCATTTGACTGTGTTCAACTGCAACAGATCTCTCGCAGACCAAGCAGCTACAACCTTGTCAAGAGCTCTTTGAGCTTCTTACGTGAGGAAAGGAGGAACAAACAACAACAGCGATGTATCATGGAAACAAGCGCTAGCGTGGTGGAGGATTTGGGATACCACAATACTGATCGGAATCGATGATCTGAAGCACAGCAGATCCCGCATGGTTTAAACAAAACGTTCTTCTGATAGTTTGGCTATGGCAGGTGTAGGCCATTTTGGACGTAGATGTGTACCTATACTCCCAATTAGCTATCGATTGCGGAGGGAATAACAATCAACATGATAGAAGTAGCTTTCGTTCCTCAAAGCTGGCGTCAGTTTTGTAAATTAAAGAAGTGATGGGTGAAGTTAAAACTTCACAGGCAAGTTGTCAGCGGGTCCAAGTGCACGTACATGACATGTGATGATTAAAATCCGAATTATTAAAAATTTTACAAATTAAAGTTGGGAAAAAACCACTGACGTGTTGCATTTGGCCTATCTCTAGTTAAAGGTGAAAAAAGGCAGTGTTTTTCCTTTTAACGGTGTAAAACTAAGTATTTTTTAAACTTTTTTTAGTCTCATTATAGCTCTGAGTTTTAAGCGACATTAAACTCCGATTAAGCTGAATTGCATAGAGCCGCGTTGGTCGGCTATTCAAAGTTACCAGGGTCTTAATTCTAGGTTTAGAGCTATAGGAGACCTAAAGCTACTTTAAAATTAAGCCTAAAAGTTTAGTCTTGATACATCTCTGAACACTGAGCCGCGGGATTGTGGACTCTGACCAGCTGAACATAGGGCTGCGTCAAACGTTGGTTGACCATTCGAGGTTACGCAGTCCAAGGGACTATCGCCATAGGAGTCCCAGAGCTACTTAATTAAATCTAAAATTTTTGTCTCTATATAGCTGTGAAAACTCAGCCAGATAGTTGACAACGATCAGATGAACTGAATGGAGCCGTGTTATTGGTTAATTGACTAACTATAGTATTAAAAAACTCTCTAACGATTCTTATAGTTTCACAACATTTTTATAGGAAACAAACTAGCAACAGGATACATTAGTTGCGGGTATAAATTTAAAAAAAGAAACGAAATTAACAGGATTAGCTCACACTTTAACCTTTAAGTCACTGGCTGGCATACTTATTAGATCTCCAGGTTTGCACGCAGGATTTCAGTTTATAGCTGTAATCAAGACCTTTAATCCTACTTTTTTTTTTTTTGATTTTTGTAAACTTTTGCAATACGTAAATCCTCCTGTGGTCATGCAACTAACCTATTTTACGTCACTATCAAATTTGTAACAGCCTTGCGAAAACAAGAAAACTGACTGGTTTGGAAATAAGTTGGCATTGTATCAGTGATGGCCAATCAGACAGTTTGATTTGACATCATATGATATATATGTTTAGACTTGAGCTTGTGAAAAATTCTCTCGCATTATAGAATGTTAAAAAAGTTCTCTTGCTAAAAATTCGGTTATCAGACTACTACACCTTGTCAAAGGTTTTAAAAGAAGGTTCTCGCATTGTCCGTTTATCTGTGGCTAAATAGTATGGGGCCGTTTAAACTTCCTTGTTTTGAAGTTTGAGACATGCAGATGAACTATTTTTGTTGTAGTGTGTTCCTCACGCGTTTTAGTCCAGCGCGAAAACTATTCGAATCGCTACCCCGGTAACTTTTTGTTAGTTAGACCAGTACTTTGTATTAGACCCAAACAGATTGTGCTCGCAAAATCATGAAGTGGTTCTTTTTAAACTCAAAAACTTCTCCAAATATTTTGCCAAGAATTAACTAAAATGGGAGGGGTGCTTTTCTGGGCTGTACATAGGAAAGAAGTGACAGTGATCGTGAGTAAATAAAAATTTCAAACCAAGCCAATTACGGTTGCATTTCTGCAAAACAAAAGGCCATGCCTCAGGGAGAAACAACAGATTACAACCATGTGCTTTGCGCGCGAAAACAAGCCTTACCCCGCGGTCGGGTTAGGAAAGATACTCCACGTGAAAAACCAATGAGCTAAAATATACATTTATGCAAGCAATCCTTTTGTTAATTTGCATTTTCTTTTAAAGTTTGCACGTAAGTGACCGCCAAGAATTAGCTCGCGATGCATGACGGAATATTCTTAAAAAGTGCACCGCTGATTATTCTCTACCAGAAA
>ERZ1740055.664-NODE-664-length-10260-cov-8.276433_pt1 | contig 10260 bp, 8 predicted proteins | sample MGYA00581747_ERZ1740055 | MGnify/ENA primary metagenome ERZ1740055 (study PRJEB43018, sample SAMN04849739) | marine metagenome | isolation source: floating plastic debris | place: Pacific Ocean | collected 2008-08-28 | study: EMG produced TPA metagenomics assembly...
CAACATGTTTGACCCATTTGAACAGCACAATCAAACATGTTGGATAGTGTTGGATGAAAACTTTGATGGATGAAGTTTGACTTTGTTCAAACTTTTCATCCAACATCATCCAACATTTTCGCTCGTGTGATCAATAATATGCTATAATTTCATGCATGGTACTGAAATCCAACATTGTTGCAATTGGATGTGTTGGATTCATTTCAACACTCCAGCATCCAACAGAATGCAACACTGATGAAACACCATCCAACACTACCCAACAATCTTGGATAATGCTTGACCAACATGTTTGATCCGTCTGAATGGGTCTTTAAGCAGTCACTTAATGATCTTGCTATAAAGCTAATGCATTTTCAACTTGAATGCGCACTCTTACTGTCTAAATCAAGGTTACATGGATGAGTTCAAATCAAATGGTTCTCTTGCTGATCAAAATCTCCAAAACACTGCTGTCGGATGTCACATTTGAGAGCGGAAAAGTTTAATAATATTTTTTTTATTGTGGTTTATTTTGTTTATAATATAACATAACACTTAATGAGTGTTTATTATTATAATTATATATAATGTTAATAGTTAATCAATATTCATTATAAATATTTTATTATAGTTATAATAAAATAAATAATAAAATAAACTATATTTTTTATGGCTTTACCTACTGGTCCAAACCAAGGAATACTAGAGATAGCAAGAGCAGCTGAAGCTAAGGAGGAAAAAATGACACAAAATAAATAATACAATATTATCATTCATCATTCTAAACTGCTTTTTTTAATTTGGTAAGCTTTGTTTAATATATGGTAATTTTTTTTTTTCAATTATTTTAACATTTCTAATGACCTTCAACAACAGAATAACATGTACACCTTCTAGATATTTGAGAGGAGAAAAATCAAAGTGACCCAGTTTATAGTAAGAGAAGGAATGAGAAGAATTGATTCACAAGGAGTCGCCAATCGCTGGCTAAATGTCATACCTAGGAGGATGTAGTCAACTTATTTTTATTAATTTATAATCAGTAAATTCAGTAAAGTTATGGCCACAATCACAACTTATAATATAACTTGGGTGTATAGTAACGGAAAAAAGCAGCAGAAGATATGAAAACAAATGATTTTTAGACACAAAACCATTTTACCTTCCCATTAGGATTTGTCTGCAATATGATACATACACAATATAATACTATAGCTGGACATGATATATCATAGGAAACATTAATTTACCAACTGAAATGAATATATCAATGAAGGAATTAATGTAATTTGTAAGCTCAAGAGCTACAAGTTTGGCACCTGTATCCCATTTAGCTATAGATTAAGATACAAACCTCCATTAATACTACTAATATCTGGACTATTTTCTCCATCAGATGCCAAAAGATTACACACAATCTGAAAATGGAAAAAAAAACTTACTCAAAGTCTCCATAAATTACATGTCAAACTATTTTCAGTACCAACAAATTTAGGAATTGATGTGTATATTTGAACAAATATAGCCACAAAATTTTATTTTCAACAAAAACAAGAAAAAATTGAAAAGCACTCCAAGAACGCAGACCTCCACCAAGCATAATTTTTATTTGTGATTCCTACGCAACAATGTAGTCCTATATCTACAGTATTTTATAAACACATTCTATTGTGGAATGATATATCAATTTGCCACATTGATGTCAGAATTCTGATTGTTCTAAGTTGTGTGACTGAACGTAACAATTTGGAAAAACAAAATACATATAGACATGAAAAAATGGAAACAAAGACTGTAATAAAATCAATGCTAGCTTAATTGTAAGCTGACAGTTTGTCAATATTGCAAGGAAGAACTGATTAACTCTTTTACACAATCCAATGACCTATTGTCTGAATGTATTAATCAATCTGATTATTTATTATGGAATTATATATACATGAGTTGAAAATAGCCCTATCTTGCAATGCTAAAGAATCCTTTAAAAACTTCCTAGATCCAGACTGCTATCCGGATCACCCCCGAAATTTAATCAGTTCTTCCTCGTCCCACTTCCAAAATTTCCTCATAATTTCATCAAAATCTGCCCATAAGTTTTTGAGTTATGCTGACAACAAAGAAACCCACAAACTTGTAAACAAACATGATTTTTCCATTTCGTAATCTTTTATAGTCTGTTTGCTCAGGCTAACAAATGACAATACAAATTAATAATAGTATGCTCCACCAATGAACATATAGTATCAGTTGTCATCAAGAGAGATGAAATTGGCCTCCGAGGAGATTATCAACCCCTTATCAAATACAGCAGTGATTGGAATGAAGTGAGTTTGATTTGTACCAATAGGGGCCAGCCTTATGTCATTCATCAATATGGAGTGGATGAAGTCTCCACTGCCAATTAAAAAGTAGTGCATACTATAAGCGTTGGGCAAGGAGAATGCCTAATGTTACACACAGTGGCTTCTCATGGAGACAGAGTTGTTGTGTCAGATCCAGAGAGTCACCACCTCCTGAAATGGTCCAGAAGTAAGTAATTAAAATATTCAAGTTTTCACTGGTGATAGCACTCCAGGGAATAATGGCCTTACAACAAAGTGTAGGCTTATACCCTCTGGTATCTGCTCAGAATTCAACAACTTGGTATAATGTTTGTGATTCCTAAGCTACAAGCTGTATCAAGATATTCACAAGCCTTAGAAAACTGTAGAATTCCTTTTTTTTAGGGTATCGGAGAGCTGTTTTCTGCATTTTCCAATCACGAAAAGCACCAGACATATTAATACTATAAACCTTCTGGTGTGATCGCTAGAATGGACAGGTGCTTACAGGTTCTAGAGAATAAAGTAGCATCTATCAGGAAACTGAACTGCTGTTTGCCACTGTCCTTAAATGGCCCTGAAGGAAGTGTGGCAGCAATAACCGTAGACTCAGTAAAGCTAGTACTCAAATGGGGATTGGAACATATGAAGCAAAACCTCGATCCACTGGATTATCTTCTGAGCTGCATGATTCTGGATGTTGAAAACCTGCATTCAGTTGTTCATCACAAGAACCAAGTCTCCACCCCATGGGTGAAACTTTGGAAGCACAGTGAAAGAGGGTCTCAAATGCACAACATCATGGTCGGCTTGTTATTACATAAGCTGTGGGTCATGGTACCCAGTTCCGGAGAGAACACAGGGCCTTTTTGAAGTACCATCCATCTCACTACTTCTAGCAATTAAAACCACCCAAGATGAGATTTTAATGATGTGAGAATAGTCCGAGAGAGTGCATGGGTTTTTTGTGTGACAGAGAAGCGTGCACCAAAAAACCACCATAGCAAGGGCTAGCACATTTCCAGATTGTCTATATCAGAAAGAAATTCAGGTTGGCGAAAAAATTAGCCTTTCGTCAATTGCTAATCCAGCAGAACCAAAGACACACAACACCAAGACGAACAGGACAGTACTATGGAAGACAAAGTGATAAAATTTGACTCAAGTAGTGATGGAGAAAGTTGTGCAGACTGTGAAGAAGGCAATTTGGAGAATCTGCAGATTACTCAAGATGTAGACTTTCTTATGGGTGCATAACATCTCGAAAAACAGTAGATTTGCTTTTTAAAGTCAAGCCAGAACCAGGAGACCAACTTCTCTGGTCACGTTGCTGACTAACCATTTCTCTACTCCTGGGTGGAGAGAGACAAAGTTAGGTAACGTTTGTTGTCTAAGGAAACAGCACAATTGCAGGCACTGGACCTCCAACCATCTACCTTCAGATCCGAATTCCGAAGCATCAACCCTTACATCAATAAGTTCCAACCCTTAATAACCAAAGGAAAACATTTTTAAAATACAAACATGGGAGACTTAAGAGACATATACATATTCAAAACTGGAAAAGCTAGAAATTGTCTATCAGTTCAAATGTAGTGGTGAGCTAGAGCAATGTGGTTTAATGGCAAGGCGAGATTGGGATGAAAATTCTTATGGTGGTGAGATGGCAGGATAGAAGGAAAAATTGCAGCAGGACCGGATGTGGGATTGAAGAAACCTTTGTTGGAACCTCTACTTAAGAGTTTTAGGCTTTGAAAATGGCCGATACCTGCTGACTGCAAAGGAACAAGCTAAGCATTACGTGATTTGATGGATCTGTGGAGTGTGAATCAATTCCAACCTCCTAACTTGATACAACAGCTCTATAAAATTAATATAGAAACAACCATTCACAGTTGCAGAATGGGTATGTTCAATAGGACAACATCTGGATTTCCCAGGTGGATCATAGTAAATGGAAGGTTGCTATGAACGATCATCAAACTCACTAAAAATTGAGTAATTACTATATATAGATCTGATTGTATAACTTATATGACCATCTGAACATGCTAAGTGAAAAAGAAAACAAAAGCACTTTACATTATCAGCTCCACTTATAAACAGCTTTGTATTTAGGTTGGGAGAAGACTTAAGAGTTTGTAAGAAGACATTTCCCCATCACAAAAAATTAAGATTTTGATTTTGCTAACCTATATATTTTCATAAATTTTATGTTCATGAAGATTACCTGTGTATCATAAAAGTACTTCTTAGGAAAAAGTGATCTTACAGATCGATCTGAATTAAGAAATAAAAAAAAAAAGAAATTAGTAGAAAAACTTCTTTAGACAAAGTAACATTAATTTATTACAGTTTTTACAAGATACTGATAAATACCAGGAGTTTTCCTTTTACTGAAAATAATATTAGGGATATGAATTTGATTTTCTTGTGCTGAAAGTATCTATTTTAGCACTCAAAGATAAAATTTAAATCCCAGTTCAGCCATGTAATATCCATTATTTACTCAATGAAGTTGAACAACAATCATTATATGGTTGAAGCCAGTGGCTGATTTACAGCAGATATAGATACCATGATGCTTGTACTTCAAAAAGCAGACTGAAGTATCTCTCCAACAGTGGGGAGTTGGGAACTTTTTGTGGGAACAGACGTGTCCAAATAATTTCTAGGGCAATGTTTTTGGAAAAACCATTTATGTTACAAATTATCTCAAACCTCAAATGCAATTCTTGGGGAAAAATGCTATTATAACAGACTCAAAACACATATCGATGAAAAGATGATTATTCTTAGCGACTCAAAACAACAATTCCACATAGTGTAAAATTGGAGTGTTGTACTTCTGCAAACATTGTAAAACTTGAAGCCGACTTTGTAGAAAGAACTAGCTGCATAGTCACAGTGGTACCTTTACAGTCTGACAGTAAGAATTTATATGGTCAACATAAAATTAATGGTATTTTTGTCATTTAATACCTGACAGTAGAATTATAATTATATTGAATATTGACAGTTCGCTGTCCAGTATAATATTATGTCTAGCTACATTACTACTTAAAAAGTTCCAATAACCAGCTGTAAGTACTTTGATTTACATCATTCTACAAACTGCAATTTCAACATTTGAAACTTCTGAAGCATTTTAGTTGTCACAACTACACTGTATATGATTCATTGTACAGTAAGTGTAAAAATCCTGCAGACAGCTTGAGACAAAATTTGCTAAATTACTGCTATGGAGGTCAAGGATTGTGCCTTATAAAAGTTAGAGCGAGAAGCCATTCCATTTTCTGATGTTAAAGTTTAATTTTAATATTTTGGCTGTCATCTGAAGGCAATCTTCAGATTATGTTAACATTCATGAAACAGAGAATCAATATGTCAAATAAATGAACAAATGAACAACTTGAAATGGAATATTGCAGAGATATATATAGAATTGGCCTGTTGATCTGAGGAACTATCCCTTTTTACAAGTGGAGAATCCACAAGCATCAGAATGGTCTTCGGAAAAAGTGTAACAACAGCAAGTCATTCCATCTAATCATATATTATTTAAATTTAATTATTCATCTATTATAGTAATCAAAAAAGTTGCTGTCAGTTATATTTTGAGTAAGTTCTCAGTCGTTCGTGGTTTTAGCTGACCATGTTTGTTGTATGAAGCCGGGGGAGGTATTGTAGTCATTCCACAAGCATCTGATCTACAGAATATTTTTGATTCTATAATATATAAAGCACAGAATTTATCCTGAGAGATTCATGAACTTCATCCTTTATTTTGCAGGATAAAGTCAGTGAACTGTTTGTGTTCTGAGCTATAGTAGACTAGAAATTTAAACAGATATTCACTGCATAATATTTTTTTGGAAACCTAAACAAAATATCTGAAATAGGGAAAAAACAACTGACCAATGCATCTGCCAGCAAGGATTTCTCTTTCATTTGGTAAAAGTTCTCGTCTCCAAAAGTTGTGAGGAATTCTTCCAGCTGCAGAGGCCTTTTCTCTGTAATCAACCTAGGAAACATTTCTTTACAATTATTATTTAAAGTGATGGTAAACCTGTGATACAAGGTCAACGATTTGACAATTCAGTATAAATGATTAGCACATACAAGCACTGTTATAATAAGATTTGAACCTGGTGTCCATAGAAGAGTGAAACAAGAATGATAACTCAAATACCAAATTACACATTGCTTTGATTGTGCAAAGTTTACTCCTTCTCGAAAATGACCTGCAATCAAAGTGAAGCAAGTGAAGAGTGCATGTGCCATCACAAAGACTTTTGATCAATCAACTTTCACTTGCTTTTTTTCGAGATTGTTGCACATTTATTCTTAAACAATTGTATGTATCTTTGATTGTCTCATGATTCTTGTTGATGCAAAGACCACAACATTTTGACTGTAACCTGCAAGTCTTCATCAAGTGATGAGGTAGGCTGCAAAAAGCACTTGTTTTATATATATTTTCTTGTTCAATGGTCGGTCCTAAACAAGAAATTGTATAATTTTATAACAAGTACTTCTTACAATCTACTGTACAGTACTTTCCTCATTGCCTAATTGCTATGAAGACTTGCAGGTTGCAGTTGAAACGTCACAGTCCTTCCTGACCAGTGACAAAATATCGTGAGACAATCGAAGAAATATATTTAATTGTTTATCCTGGGCACATATAAATTATATGTACAGTAATCTTACTGGTGAACATTGCTGGAACTGTTTTTGAATTTAACAATTCCAACAGACTATATTGTTCTATTTTATTTTACTCACAATACTTTATGATTTTAAGAGCTTTTTTTGTACAATGCAAAATACAGCAACTGCTAAATACTGAAAACAAACTAAAATTCATTCAATCAGAAGGTATAAAAAACATTATTCTTTCATACAAAACTCCAACTAATTCCTTTGAAAAAATGTGAATGGCAATTTGTATTACTGACTTACTTACCACAAGAGGAACAAAGTTGTTTTCACTAGGTTTAACTGAACTAACAGCAGTTACCAAAACTACTGTGTCGCCGTACTGTTGAAGGACAACAAAAAGTATTAAATGACAATATAACACATGTACATATAAAGTACTGAATTTAAATAAATATAGAAAGTAAATATTTTATTTATTACAAACATTAGTTTTAAACAGAAATACCTAAACAACGACTGACCATTAGCTATTCTGGCCAATGAAATAAATGCAATGCTATAAAATTTACACTTTCTAAAACTCTTTTTGAAGGACTACTTTACACTGTCATTTTGAACATTTGCTAAAAACAACTAAATAAATGAGTGACAAATGCTGTTAAGAAACAGGCTGCTTCTGATCAATGGAATATGAACTTGTGATCATGACCTGTGTGCAACAGATGCAGTACTTTTACTATGAACTCTTTTGTATTGACTCACTGTATTTAATATTTAATAAATTCTGTGTAAGTCATGGTATATAAACTGGGAACCTTTCAAAATCACAGACAATCTTGTTTAAAAAGGTATACTGTGTACAGATTAGTCTCAAGCCCCTGTCAAATGGTCCCGAGATTCCACCCAACATCCACCACCATTTGTCCGCTAAAAAGTTGGGAGCATTTGACATATGACCATTTGACAATGTCGAGAGCAGATCTTTTTGTGTTGGGTGAAGTTTCATTCCAAGCAAACATTGTCCCGGTATCAACCCACCATTTCTATTATTCTCACCGTGTCGGATTCCTGTCGTGTCATTTGTCAGGGTCACATGACAAAAGTCTTGTGTGGGAATGCATAAAATTATTATGAAGAATAAATCCTTTGAAAGTCTTTAAAACACCCAAACCTCATGCGGTCTGAATGTTGGAATTGTTGGACATGTTCATCCGACAATACACAAAACTGCCCAACATTCTAATTTTTATTTGGTCTGACATGTGTTTGGTGGATGTTGGGTGAAATTTCAAGACCATTTGACAGGGGCTTTAGTCCTAAAAACAGGGTGGGTTGGTGCTGTATTGCACAAATGCCCAGCCAGGCATTGGCTCAGTTAAGAAAATTTTGCCAAATACAATACAGAAAGGTTTAAAATACATTAAAAACCCTTTTTCCTTTTTTAGTACTAATTAAACTGTTTATCCTACCAGTTTAAGTTTTTGTAAAAACTAAATCCTTTATGAGCCAGATGGTGGTAGATAGTGTTACCAGTAAGCGGTTGAGAGTCTGACTCCCTCTTGACGGGACACTAATCTATCACATGTTAGCTCCCAGCAGATGCTGGTACTCATTTACCTGCTGTACCCTGGAAGGATGGAAAGCTGAGTTAGCTTAGGCAGAAAAAAAGGTCAAACAGACATTCAAATCTCGATAAAGCCAGGATCGAACTGGGGACCTTTGGTCAGAAAGCAGAGATCTTACAACTGGACCAACTATTTTGTTCCAAATATTTTTAAAAGTTCATTTCTCTAACAACCATTTGACACATATTAATTAGATAGGGCACCAAATTTCAAAGGGCTATACTGTAATTATTATAAATTATCACCATTATTATTTAGCCTTGTTTTAAACAATTTTAAAACACCAAATTTATATAGAAAGTAAAATATATATTAGTTATTTCTTTAGTTTTAAACAGAAATACAGTAGTGTACCTGAACAACAACTGAACCATCAGCTATTCTGGCCAACTTCCCTGATGAAAATGTGAGAGGTCTAAAAAATGAATATTAATGAAATGTAGAATGATAAAAGATAATACAACACCTTGTTTTGCACTGAACATAACTTCCAACCTAAACAATGTTTGTGTCTGCAATCAGGCCGGAGATTTCAGAAAATCTCAGAAACCAGTTTTCGGTTCCGTGTATCAGATTCATGGGAAACTGTCGGAAACCACTTTTTGGTTCTGTAAATTTTGAGCATGATAACCTATTTGTTTTATAAAGGAGACTATAAAAAGTAGGGCTGGTCTTTTATAATAAATATATTTTTAGTAAGCAAACAGTACGTACTTTTGGAAATTGATAGTGTCAACACTTTGCAATAGCCATTATTGTATTTTTTACAAATTTAAACAACTGATTCTGCTCATATCGCCATCGGAAACCATTTTTCGGTTCCGTCATCTTTCCATCACGGGACCGACACGTAACCAGAAACGATTGTTTCCGTGAAATATCCTGGCCTGATAATCTGTACAGCTTGAAAATGAACACAAACCTAAACATTCTGACTCTTAAGGAGACAACTGCCTCCACTTACTAGTACCCCATCCTTCCTTCCACAAAAAAACATAAACCAAACAAAACACTGACAATGGCAGTGCTCAAGTACTTTCGAAACATGTTTGTGTTAAAAAGAGTCGTGATTTTTTTATCAAGTTTGCCATTCTATACAGCTATAGCTTATTGCACGTGGATAACAAGAATCTTAAACTGTCAGTAATTCTAACAAATGGTCATTGGTTTGATTCCTGTTCAAAACCAAATTCAGTTTTTTTGAGAAGATTTAATTGTTAATCTTATTCTATTCTTTAAATACTTTGAAAAAGCTCTAAACAACATGAAAATTCATATTTTCACTTGACAATCTGCTCTCCAAAGTAATCCTCTGCAATGGAAATTCTCCAACATTTCTAACTACATACCTGCTAAAGTGTAATGGAAACCCAAAAAGAGTTCTCTCCTAGCCAAAACAAATCTATACTGTAAATTACTGTATTTACCATATAAAAGACAAGCTATTTTATCTCCAAAATGACCTTCAAAATCAGGATACATCTTATTTACACTCAAATCAATGCTTTTTATTGATTTGACTAGAGATAGGTTAGCTTGGAAGTCAATTTTCTGAAAACCGTCCAACACACGCCAGCATGGACATAAAACCGAATATGATGATGATGACGATGATGATGATGACGTTGATGATGATGATGATGATGATGTTGATGATGTTGATGATG
>ERZ1740055.665-NODE-665-length-10256-cov-7.639839_pt1 | contig 10256 bp, 3 predicted proteins | sample MGYA00581747_ERZ1740055 | MGnify/ENA primary metagenome ERZ1740055 (study PRJEB43018, sample SAMN04849739) | marine metagenome | isolation source: floating plastic debris | place: Pacific Ocean | collected 2008-08-28 | study: EMG produced TPA metagenomics assembly...
GTACATACTACCTAGTAGGGAAGTGTACATACTACCTAGTAGGGAAGTGTACATACTATCTACTAGAGAAACGTACAAATGAATCAATAAGAATTGCATTTGACAACTTAAGAGCCGAGACTTGTACTTTAGTTTAGTACCTCTTGCATAAGTGACTTTTTAGCAAAAATATTTGAAATTGAAGATTACAATTTTTTATCGACAGAAGGCATTTTTTGACATTACCAAACGATTATGAAGCTAGTAAAGATATATCAGGTTATTTCATGGTTGCTTGGGGGACTGTACAATATTTATTTACGAATTGTAAAAACAATCACGATACTTACTCACATTTGTTAGAAACTTATCTTGCGAATAAAAACCGTTCAAACATTTCATTCACAAATGCAGTTTGTTTGTTAAGTGTGTACAACGGTTTGATTAGATTATTATCAACTAAACATTCACTAAACTAAACTTTGACTATTGTTCAGTAAGAAATACGAATCCAAGCTTTTGCCGATCAACGGCAATATAAGTTTTAACTTGAAGTATTAGTTTATATTTCGATAAATGCTAACATACCTATATTTCATTATCATATTTCAATATTTGTTTTTTTTAAAATTGTTAACATGTTATAAAGTTAAGTAGAATTAATGTTTGAGTTAATACGGACATTCAAACAATTCTGTTATATTTGTAACTGATGCATGAAATACCATTAAAAAAATATCCTTTTTATAAATGAGACAGTTCCTAACCGAGTGAAAACCCCAAATCTATCAAGTTGTCTCTTAAAAATTTTAAGAATTTTGAATTTAACACAATGGGGTCTTGTAACGAAAAAAACGAATCATATGCTCTGTTGGGTTTTAAATCGAGTTGGGGTGAATTGGGCGTTATACTGAAGTTCACTATTGAAGAAAATTTATGTCACTTTTTTTAATTTAAGGGACTGCATGAGACCTAGTACATCGTTTTACCTCCACAAAGATTTAAAAGGGCAAAAATGCCGTGTATTAAACAATGAGACCAACGCCTCATGTTGATGACAGTGGGAAATGCATAAAAACACCGCCTTAACCACGTTGTTAAAAAACACTAATTTCCAATTCATTTCTCTGCTAGCAGTCAATTCTGATGCTTTTTATGAAAAGTTTAATTTTTCCGTCAAAGTTGACAACCGTCTGAATTGTACATATACAGGCACTCCTGTATGTATATTATGAATATGTGGTGAATAGTATACTTTCGAAATAGATTGAGAGTAATTTCGAGATAGAATGAAAGAATGGAAAACTTCAAAAACAGCTTAAAAAAAGAGAAATGCTAGTGGCTATTCAAACTTTAATTTCACGCTTTGTTGCAACCAATAAGGCGATGCTCATTCATTATGATAATGATTCTTTTATCCTTTGTCTCATTCAGTTACTGATACTAACAATAAACAGAGTCAAACTATTCCCAGTTGATCAACTATTGAACTTTTTGACCTTGCTTCATTGTGCATGTTTTTATGTTTTTAGCATATGAAAGAAAACAATACTAGATGTTGTCTTTTGATATAGTTGAACGTGCTTTATTAGTAGGTGTTCAACAACCCAAAAACTTTCCCACGCATCCTTTTCCGAACTGCTTTCATGTTCGTTTGGTTTTCACGCAGGTCTCATCCAGATACATTTGCTTTTCAACAAATAAATATGACGATCACCGTGACTAAAGTATTTGATAAATCTAGTTATAAAACAATGCGTCGTCGAGTTGTGTTCGTGTGTCTTGATTTATCTTTAATGTGTTATAAGAACATAAACCTGGCAAATGCTTGTCTTGCAATGCAAAAATGAACGGACCCAAACAACCTAATTTGTTTCCGATAAGATTCCCACATGTTACACGTTCATTTCAACCCCCTGCCTCAATGTAGATTGTTGTACGTGCTGCGTTAATCACGGAATATAATTGACACTAATAAGAAGGCCGTTATCTTGAAACTGCTGTAAAGATTTTGTTTTTGTTAGACATGTGTCAAGTAGATAACTCGAAAATCTATTTTGTGTTCGGTTTTTGTTGTATTTCAATAGAAAAGTAATGTCTCTGTTTCGATTTATTGTTACAAGCAAGTCTGCTCAAATCATCACTCTGCAACAAAAATATGAAGGTGATGATGGCTTGATTGCCTTTTCTCAAAAAGAGATTTTCATTTCCTTTTCAGATGCTTTTGGGTGGAAGCAAAAAACAAGAATCTGGTTAACTCAATTTTTATTTCTGAAAAAAAAACTTTTGTGCGTTTTTTTAATATACATTAAAATTGTTTAAAAAAAACTTGATTATTGGTTAATTTTACTTAAGGAAGAAAACCTGAAAATGTCATTATATACACAGACAAATTGTGTCTTTCTCATTGACGGTCTCAGTATCTTTTCAAACATGAATTCTTATAATTTTTCCCGAGTAACACTATCTCAGCGGATAGCGTAGTAACATATTACGTTACGTTAAAATACAGAACATAAGCAGAGGAAAAAATATTTGGTTCGCTTAATAAAGTATAAATCACCAATCAAGTTGCTTCTTTTAGGTCTAAGAACGACCACACACATCCACAGAACATATTTAAGTAAAGCCATCTTTGAAGTGCTGCTAAGAGCAAGAAACGAGGCCAAGAAGAGATACCAAGAACAGAAAGCATCCCTCAAAAGGTTTGTTGTACCTTGACTATTTTTCACATGTTAAGCAATATATTCGAAAGTGCTACCATCATTGTTTTTTGCATAGTTACGTTTTTATTGATGTTGTCCTTTAATTGTTCCAATAAATAGAGATAACTTAATTTAACGAGAAAAAAAACAGTTTATGAGAATCCGAGAACCCACTAAACAAAAAAATATCAACAAAAAACCACATTAATCTTCCCCACAGCGTCAGAATGGTCTCCTAGTAAGAGTTCAATGAATATCCCACAGCAAAGTTAGTAGGACTGATTATTAGTGGAATCTTTCACCGACGTTGAAGTAATATTGGATTGAGGTAATTAGCGAGAATGAGCTGAAGAACAACAAATTGAAGTAATTCTGTTTTCATACTGGGAGAAATATCATCTGGATAAACAAACTTTTCCTTCGTAATATATGATAAGAAAGTTAATCAAAACGTTAGAAAATGTCTAAGATAACATCAGGGAAAAGATGTCAATGTTTGTTGTTGGCGCGTGGAAAGATTAAAAGTAAAAATAAATCACTTAGGTTGGACGGGCCTGACGTTATAAGCCATTTAAATTTAAACATTTTAACCACAACGTCAAAATGCTGTAAAACTAAAGATGCCAGAGCTGCCACAGACATTAAAAAGCAGTATTAAAACATAAAGTTTTTTTTTTTCTTTTTTGCTTTTGACTGCCTTATCGTTAGAGCTTCGAATGTTTATATTCATATAAACTCAGCGCTGTTTGCTGACATTGATTGCAGAAATACAAACTCTCCAGTGTGCATTCAACATAAAATCTGAATATCATCTCCTATTCCCTTACCTTAGTGCAAATGGTAGATAATACAAGGATTATTTCAAAACATACCCTGATACCTTGATTAGAGAAAAATACTTCGTCTCAAAAATATAAGTAAATAATCAACTTTTTTTAGAATTATATTTGTCAACTGTTAGCCATGGAACGCGGTGTGAATGGGATAAACGTATTACTAACGGTATTGACCAAAATCAGAGTGCAGTATAACTAGCTATCAAGATTTGCAATGATTACTAACAAGGAATGTCTTTAAAACTATCTCGTTGTTAACCAAAATTATTTGATTGCTGATGAGAGCTGGGCTTCCCATGCACTGACCCTCTCTATCAGTCTATGTATCTTTATGATACAGTTCATATTAACTGAGTCAGCCAAAAAATTTAAAGGAGAAAAAAACAAATATTAAGTTCAAGATTAAAATAAAATAGACATTTTTTAACCAACGTTGTTTTGATGTATGATGCAAATAGACTGGGTATAACTGTTCATGATCAACATGTTAACACCTACACATTGAAAGTTAGAGCAAAGACTGAAATCGAAGCCATTGTGCAAGATAAAACACCATTATTAGCCTAATATTTTGGTAAAATATTCTCAGGTAAACTAGAGAGTAAAATTCATGCTAGTGTTGCTTAAAGAGATTATCAAAAACTTCTACTACGCTGAGATTGAAACAATGTCTTGTTTCTGGAGTAGAATTTGATAGTGCTGTCAGAGAACAACATTCATTTTTATATATTTAAGGAATGTAATGATTACTTTATGGCTAATGGATTTTGCAGTTTGTTCACTCAAAAGATGAAACATTTAGATTATTTTTAATTTATTTATTCTACCAAAGATATATCATTCACAAAGTAATAGTAACAATTTATTTTTTGATGTTGTTTCACGGCTTATTTAGACCCGTTCGTCGGTGAAAGTTCTCCTACGACATACAAGCAAAACTTATAGATATAAACAGAAATAACGTTAACAGGATTACAATGTGCTCACAACTCACAAGGTCATGGGCCAGCCGGCTAGGCCAAGGTCTTGCAAATACTAAACGAAGTTTTAGATAGCATATGTAATATAGTGCGGACAATAATGTTTATTAAGTATATGAGTGCACTATAATGTTGGACCTCCTCGATGTTAGACAGGTTCAATTTTTTGTGTGTGTTATTAATTGTAAATGAACGGCTCAGTGAAGCCTTTTAGTTCAAACGCTGGCAAACAACTTAAATTTAATGCTCTTCTCTTATATAACTGAAATCTCTTATTTTCATAATAAACTTCTTTAGCCATAACAACAAAAAACGTAGTTTTTAAGTTGAGTTGACAATATTAGATAACTTTGACAGATGTGATCACTGTGCATGTGGTGGAGACCTAAAAACCAATTGTTAACCCTTTTACTTCCCGGTTGTCTTTTTTTAATAATTAAAAGTATGAATTTTTCAAAACTATGAATATTGACCTAAATGCACATGTTCTTTGACTGTAAACCTTTGGCTATTGTACAAAATACTAAGATATTTGTACTGTACTAATTTATTTCTTGTAGTAGTTTTGATATATTTTTATACTTTAAGTACTATCCAAATAAAGACGTTTTGATTCAGTATTAGAGATCTTTAGATCCGAGTCGAGTGCCAGATTTCAAGCGTGCGCGCACTTTTCCCAGACGACTTTTGCTTTAAAATCTCGTGTCTTCTCTACAACAAATTTGCTTGAATAAACGCGTGCGCGCTTGAAATTCTCTACAGTTCTTCCCGTACTCATACTCGGTGGGCCATGCATGACTTCAATCATATTGTAATAAGAAAAAAGGTTTACTTCAACCAGTTAAAGAGAGGCTTTCAGTTTCTAGACATCGGCAATAACAACATAAAATTATACATAAAGCATCTTAAAAATGACCATGTTAATTCACAAGACAATAATAAGTAACAAGTTTAGATATCCGGCGGGCTTGAGATAACAAAATTAGAAGCAATAGTACTTTTTACAATTACAAAAAATATTTGTTTTTAACAAACTAAACATTTTTCTCTTGTTTGTTTAGTAAACTTGCTCAAGAATCTCTATATAAGTACACTAAACTTTTTCTGCTGAATCAAAATCAAATAAAAATCAAAAAATTTTACGGCCTAATATTTTTACAAGTTTCAGATTGAATTTTAACGAAAACGTTTTATTGGAAATATTTTGATTTGGCCAGATTCTGAGTTTGTTTTTTTTGAAAACATGTTCTTAGCAGTTTAAAAGGAGTAAGAATAGTAAGACCACCCACTTATTTTCGATAGCACCTCCATCCGAGTAATGCTTAGCTTGTGGCAGGAAATGGTTCCCACATGGCTGTGTGTTTAGTCGGATTTACGGTGGTTTTTATTAATCATGGAAAAACTTGTTTACTGTTTTGATTTGGGATGGCAATCAAAATTGTCGTTGAAATGTCGCCAAGCTTTGTTCGTCAGTTTTCTCCGCTGAAGTCGATTATGTCTTTAGTCTTAGTGTGGTTGATTGCTCAGTCTACACCTACTCAAAGTGCAATGAGGTGCTCATTGTCACTGGATAAATAACGTAAACCAAAACGGCAATGGTAGTCAAATAAAAAACAGTCAGTCAACGAAATACTTTTAATAGTAAAGGTTGTTTCAATGAACTTTGTAGCAGGTGCTAAGAGAAACCTATTTCATTAAAACACTCTGTTTAGAAACTGGTCTAGACACGATTCGTTAGAGAAACAATACAGTTTTGAGATCTTTGTGTTTATTCATAAAGCTATGTTAGAGTAGTTAGAACTACTCACAAAAGAGAGAGAAATTTATCAAATTGTACCTGGCATATTGTCTAGAAAACTGTATGTTGTTGTAGAACTGAAAATTCTAAGCAAGTTACCTTTTGATATATTGTACTGTTGCTTGCATGACGTGAGCCCATGTTTAGTCGAAAGGGCTATTTTCTTTTATTCTTATTGCTCGACTTAATTTTTGCGGCTTCCATGAGAGCATATTTTATAATTTTTCCAGCTTTATCGCCTTTAAATTTCAATTTTAAACCAATGATTTAATATATTAAAGTTTCCAACTATACTCAATTCATAGTTCAGTTTTAATCAATAGCGTGAAGAGAACATGAACTGAACAGACAAAAATCAGGTGTTCTTTCAACTGGTTTAATTTGAAGTTTTCATAAACTTGATTTTACTTTAGCTAATTTGGCAGTGATACCAAAGGGTTAGAGAGGTTATCCGTTCATTAACTAAGGGGGTACTCTCAAATCATGAAAAATGTCATGTTTGCTGATCATAAAAAGTATTGTAGATTTTTAAAGTAACCTTGAGCATTTGCTTATGATAAGCTGTTCAGGTCTACTGACAGTAACGCTATGTCCATACTTTAACCTTGAAATTTACTCCAAATATTAAACAACAATAACTTCTGTTTGAGTTTTAGAAAATGCAACTTAGGAATGTAGTAAGAGGTGGTAAAAAAGCTATGGTGCTCTACATTGCAGGGTAAAATTCAAGCACACAAGAAAATTTAAATGTTAAAACTGAGCTAATTAATTAGCGAGAACTGAATCTTTTTGTTCGTTTTTTTGCATTCCTGTTCATCAATCATACTGAAATCAATATCATTCAAGCTTTTCCATTGATACGAAATTGAACTGGCTTGTACGACCAAATAGCCATTGAAAATGCTAATAGACGATAGCAATAAAACAAAAGACGACTGAAACTCAGACATAACTAAAGCAAAACGAGCTTTACAGTAGAGTACAATAGTTAATTAAACACAAAGAACTAGAAAAAAAGAACTTCTTAATGTTAACACATAAATATCTGTGCTTTGTTCAAAGTCAAAAGGTCTGCTCTAAACGTTACGCGACTTTAAGCCGCCCCTAAATGGCATTGAAAAGGATATATGTGCTTTCAGAACGCGAATACAAAAGTATGTTCGTCATCCATAAATTGCAGAGACTACAGTAGCTAAACGTTAGACTGAGTACATGTACTGATGTAGTGATGTACCTTGCTTAATCAAGAGGTGTGAAGTTAACTCCTGGAAACCTTTAACAAGTTTTAATTAAAAATTTGCTACGATTAAAGCGTTCCACTTCAGGACAAAACACATTTTATAAAGTCAAAATAAAAAGAAATCAAGACAAGACCACAAGTTGTAACAGTGGAAAGTGCATGTATGTTCCAAAGCTGTGTTTTCCAATTCCTGGTTGTTTACATTAAAGGTTTGTCTTAGCCTATTTATCAGTATACGCTTTAGTCTGTCAGTTCTCAATGTTAGTGTTTGTACTAGTTTAATTGTGATATGACATCTTTTATCAAGAATTTCTAATTCGTAACGCAAAATTAAAATATTATCTTTGCCAGAAAAAAAAAAGAAATATATAAGAAGTTCATCACTTTCTCTTTCATCAGCGGTTTAGCGTTTGTCACCGAAAACTGACTGAAACCTTTTTTAAATGAATCAAACTTGTCCCCTTTTAGTTTCCGGAGTTTTCAGGGCAGCTATTCGGAAATATTTCGTTTCCTGAATTAAACTGTGGTTTTCTATCAAGTAATAAAAATCGTATTCCTTATTTGACAAGACAGACTCTAAAGTTTGCTGTAAAAATATCATTTTTGGCAGAGATGATTTCAGTTTGACCTTTCAACGCAGAGTTTGAAATGCTTACTTAAGCTTTGATCACCGGATGTTCCTTAATCCTTTTCTCAGATGGTTTAGCTTGATGCTTTAAACATTTCAATGGCTCTTGCGTAAGTCCTCTGCTTTTCAAATTGACTGGCTCAAAGATTCAGTTTATATTTTACACAACGAGTCCGAAATAGGAATGGTTCTTTAATCTCAATCAAATATATTTTGATGATTGGTTGCTTCCAGATTGTGTGTCATGCCTTGATTTATCTTGATGATTCGTTTTTTAGGTAACGATTTACAGAGAAATGCATGATTGGATATATAACTAGAAAGATATATATTTTGCCTATAAAACTTGCATTCACAAGAGTCAATTGGGTTAACACATATCATCATTGATATATGATTAATGCAATGTAATTATAGAGATAAAACATTAATTAAATGGCTTTACACTCTTCAAACTTTGATTAGGAAAAAGCAACTTTTTTACTTCGGTTAATCAAATAAACAAAAAAGGAAATCGTGTTTGAAACTAAGCAAGTTCTTGCTCTTTCCATTCTTTTAGAATAGAAGAACTTAAATACGTTAGTTGAATTTCGCCAACATCAACAATCTCAATGAATGGAACTGCGTTTATTCTTCCATTTCTTTCAAAGACGCCATAAAACTAAAAAGATATTAACAAAGAAAATATAGAATAGGATACTGCCGGATTTAAGTTAAGCATCAAATGTAGCTGAGCCTATTTTAAATTGATTTCACTTTCCTTGCAACATCGGGGTCAGATTAATCCATTAAGACCTCTACAAAGAATATGGCCTGCGCCGTAAAACTCAATTGTCAAAGCATAAACAATAGCAGCAAACAATGAATCGGACGTATTTCCATTTATGACGTTTCTACAACAATAAGATCAAGCTATTTTCACTGTTATTCAAAACTGTTTTCCAGAAACGACGTACGTGATTCCGAAACTTTGAGAATGTTAGAGCAGTTTGCTGTCTTTTACAACTGTAAAAAATTTTCTATGAAACCCTTTCATACACAGCATGAATACATAACTTTTTTGCCTTTACACCGAAAAGTATTTATTTATTAGAAAATGCAAAGGTTACCGTACTGGAGTAGGACAGCGTATTTAGAAAAAATGCGGTATAGTTTTCAGAAGTTGAAAATAAATTTATATATCTTTGTGGGCCGTACAATTTTTCTTTAGTCGTTTATTGTTTATTGCTTTTTGTATTTCTTAGACCGTACCTAATCAATTATAACATTTTGACATATATAAAAGGGATCATTCATAAGAACCGATTAATTAAATCAAAGTGTGGTTGCGATGCAGATCGTATCATGTATTTTAAAAAGTATAACTAATTGTTTATAGGACTGGTTTAATTGTGAATGTATATTGGAGATAGTCATTTGCTACAGTTAGCGTTTCTCTCGAGGAACGTTTTTAATCCACACTGTACAAACATCGAACAGAATGGAAAGCAACAATAAAAATGTGTTTTTATTAAATGTAGTAGAAATCGTCTTAAGCTAAAGCAAAGATCTAAACATCGCAGAATGCAAAATTAAAAGATGTGGCAAGACAAAAGGTGGGACTGCAAAAACCTTTACTTAACTTTGGTTGAAACCTATATAGCTTATAGTCCTTCCGCTTTAAACTTTAAGAGTTCAACTGGGCTTTTTCATTAATTAAATACTGTCGACTCTAACCTTTAGTCATAGGTTTACTAATATTTATGGTAGATTTAGGAAGTAAAACTTTCTATCGAGGTAGTGTTTGGTTTTAGCATGTATATGCTATTCACGCCGTTTTACCTGTATATCTCGCTCAAACCACATCGGACTCACCATCATCGATCCCACATGTTTTCCGTTACTAATGTACTCTTGATTTGCTCGATAAGCGATTATTTTATCAAACCCTAATAAATAAGTCACACTTCTCAAAAGCATTGTGTTTTTAACATGATTAGCTAGTTTGTTTTATGCCGCTTTGCTCGACTTAAGCAATTTTTTGTTGTCGGATAATAAACAAAAATTAATTAAAACATGATAACATTTATTTATGCTTTGATTAGAAGCGA
>ERZ1740055.666-NODE-666-length-10250-cov-7.867876_pt1 | contig 10250 bp, 3 predicted proteins | sample MGYA00581747_ERZ1740055 | MGnify/ENA primary metagenome ERZ1740055 (study PRJEB43018, sample SAMN04849739) | marine metagenome | isolation source: floating plastic debris | place: Pacific Ocean | collected 2008-08-28 | study: EMG produced TPA metagenomics assembly...
TTTACTACAGGCATTTTTACTACAGGCATTTTTACTACAGGCATTTTTACTACAGGCATTTTTACTACAGCCCTGAGAAACTTAGGGGAAAAAAAGAATTTTAAAATTTAAATCTTGGTGAATTTTAGGGATAAAATAGACCAAAATTGGTGGGAAATTAGCACTTTTAGGAAGACTGAAAAAAATAAGAATTCAAGACATTTTAGGGTTGTGTAAGAATGCCTGTGAAAAAATCATGGAATTTAATTCCATTTTGTAACCTAGTAAGAGTTAGAAAACCATGCAGATGTGTTTGATGATAAAAACCCGCATCGGTGTTTCTAAAGAAACAAAATTTTAAGTTGTACAACGTTAAAAAATAGAAACATTTGTTTACCAACGTCATCGTCACTGCTAATGTAGTTGTTCTAGTTATTGTTAACTTATTGTCAACTGGCTATCCTTGGCTATTTTTAATTTGTAGTTATAAGATGGAAGGGATGTAGTAATATCATTAGCTTTCACCCAAAGTAGAACCAGAGAGTAACAAGGACGGAGGTATTGTCGACAGCAGTTGTCTTTTTAGTCCACTAATTTTCCGTTTTAACTTTGCACGAGATTTGCGATCAGAAAAGATAAAAAATTCAAAAGTTTGAGCGGCAAAAAAAGATTATCAAATTCTGTAGTGTGACGCTCACGTTGTTCAAAGAACGCGAAAAGTGAGGGTACGTGTTAGTGAAGATGGCTAACACGTGGTAAGCTCGGTACATTCCAACGCGCAACTGTTGTATTCAGTAACTAAGGCTATATTGTTCTGGTCGTCATTCTCGTTCCTCAAGTTCCCTATTAGGTACCTTACGCAATGAGGATGGCGACGGCAATGAATAATAGTAAATACAATAACTGCACGTTGGAATGCATCGAGCTGAGCACCTGCACATAGTTGTGCCTAAAATTGCAACGTAAAAAAACCTTTCTTAGAGTTGAGAGTTTCTCGAGACTTTAACTTAGTATTCAGTGTTTAGCTTCATAGAAAAACAATGACTTTTCTATTCACAAAGTTTAAGGCAAAGAAACAAAACCCTAATAGCCCGCACATAAAAGTAAAGAATGAACCAGAAATGTGATTTTTCGGAGCCATTGTCGTTCGCGTTCCCGTCCTCGTTGCGTAAGGCCCCTATTTACTATGCGACGTACCTTAACATCAATTATCTTGTTGCGTATAAGAGATTGCAAAAACACACATACCTAAAGACATTAGACTTGTTAGTACAAATCCTTCTGTAGCCACGATTTACTAGTAAGCCACTAAAACTAACAACTAAAGCACTTAAATAACTTAAAATCTTTACCGTGTTTAAGCAGATTATATGAATGCTCTCCAAAGTTTTACAAAAGTTATAGTGTTTGACTTCTTAAACTTTTGATATTTAAAGGCGGGAGACTGATTCTGAGGGATTTTTTCCTTACCATTAGACGCATACGCTGGCAACACAATGAACCGGAATTTTTTTCATAATGCACGAAAATAAAGAAAACACGATCCGCGAGTGTTTTCAACATTTTCTCACAGTCTAATAAAAGGCTTAGGCTTTTTCATTTGCTTTGTAATGTATACTCTACACACCGCGAGTAGTTAAAAACAAAAACGCTTTTTTCATATGTTATACTTTGGAATAATATGGATTTTTGACCAATCAGAGCGCGTTTAGGGTCCTATCTATAATATAAAATTCTCAAGCACTTGGAAAACCCCCAACTGCATCTCGGGTTTTCACTGATGTCCTCTCGGATTCTCCCAAACGTTTGCCTCGGTTTTTACCAGGTTATGAAGGCACGCAGAACATGTTTTATTTCTTAAATAATATTCATCAACATAAAAGTACCTTGAAAATAATTTAATTTATGCTTACTCTAGTTAGTGTTGGAAATTGCCGACAAAGTGACTAAATACAACTGTACTACGCGTATTGTAAAAACTAAGTTAGCATTTTGTTTAACTTGCATATTGCTTTCTATAAAAGAACATCAACTAAACGTTTGCTAAAACAAATTCAGAAAGTTCTTTGGTCGAAGCGATAAAAGAATTGGATAAAGTTCTGTAGTTTGGGGGCATCGTTCTGTCCTTCAATAATTCTTTATACGCACGAATATCTAGCTTTACAAAAATGTGTATATATAAATAAAATTCTATAAAACTGCAATAATATTCCGCTGAAAATCTCAGCCTCTTCAGGCATATTCGGCCATCTTTGATATTAAAGCTCCTGGTACTTAGTATAAGACACACCAAGTGCCCTGGATAGTCCACAGACTATAGTCCACACGCCTCATATCACTCATCCAAAGTCTCTTTTTCATTTCAGAAAATCTATAAAGTTTCATTTATAGTTTGATTTCAATACTTACAAGTCGAACAAGACGATTCTGCATGTACTTGTCCTTAATATTTTCACAGGTGGAAATACAGTTGGATATATACAGATGTACAAACTCTTGAGGAAGATCCACGGCCTGCAAATTTCAAATGGATTTTCGTTCTTTCATACTAACGAATACAAACACACATGGCTACACCACATTTTAATGGAAGGCGTTCGATTTCCCTGATATCTAGTAACCTGATTGTTCATATGTCCTTCATACAGAAGACTACACGATGCACGATCTGCAATAGTTCACTAGTAGTTATACTATTTACAATTTACCGACTATCTACTCTACTATTTACCTAGTAGAGTACCCAATGAGAATGTAGGATTTGCGATAGTCCACTAGTAGAGTGATACTAGTGATAATAGACCCCCCATTAGGGTAGCCAATCAGAATTCAGAATTTCCATTCGTCCACTAGTAATGATACTATTTACAACAGACCCCGAGTTGGGTAGCCAATCAGAATGCATGATTTCTTTTAGTCCACTAGTAGTGATACTATTGATAATAGACCTCTATTAGGGTAGCCAATCATAATGCAGGATTTACAATGGTCCACTTCTAAAGTGAAACTGTAATTCGGTTACTAGTCCATAGTCCACCATCACAAAATAAATAGAAATTGCTTGCTCCAGTTTAAATAACGATTATAACTGTCGATTATAACACGTTTATTTACTATTTCATAACAGATAAATGTTTATATAAAAATTGGCTATATAAATGTTAAAAAAGTTTAAAATGGACGAACGTTTTCGGTCGACTTGACCATCATCAGGTTTTTGATAAATAAATAGATAAATGTTTAGTTTCATAGGAAATGAAACAAAGTTCTATTTCGAGAGTTTAGTGATCTCTACACAATTTGTTTGAGTATATTTCTCGCACACGATGTTACAAATAGTTGGAAACAAACAGTTAATCAAAAACTCACGATCGCACTGAATCATGACCATTACATTAACTCTAGTTATTCAGAGGTGTAGTACTTAGATAGACTCACCGTGGTTAACCTATTTACGACTTCCATGGAATGGAGAGACATCTCCATGTTAACCAACACTGAAAAATATCTGATTAAAACAACCGTTATGAGTTCATTGACGTTTACTGATACATTATTGACATAAATTAAATTAATAATAACAATAATGATTGAACTTATTGTAAAAAGTTCACTTGATAATTTGTTTAATGGGAATGAAACAGGTGAAAATGCCCAATACTTTCAAACAGTTTACCTACTTGGAACTGCAAAGGTACCGAGAGATAGTGTAAAAAACAACTTAGAAGCGGGAAATATATACCTAGGTAGTATCTAAACACATACCTAGGTAGTACCTAAATGCATACCTAAACAGTAATTAGGTAATTTTAATACCTAAATGCACACCTAAGTAGTGCCTAAATGCATACCTAGCATACCTAGGTAGCACCTAAAATCATACCTAGGTTGTATCTAAACATACCAAGGTACTACCCAAATGCAAACCTAAGTAGTCCCTAAATGCATACCTACTTAGTACTTAGGTATTACCTAAATGCATGCCTGGATAGTACCTAAATGCATACCTAGGTAGTACCTAAATGCATACCTAGGCAATACCTAAATATATACCTAGGTAATACCTAAATGCACTACTAGGTAGCTTCTAAATAAAACAGGTAGTACTCAAATATAACCTAAATAGTACCTAAGGCCACTGGCTACAAGAGGCTATGAATACAATATAACGAAACTATTGACACCATATCCGTTAGCATCATAAATCTAAAACTGTATTACATAAATTATTGCAAATTATTTTATTTAAAAAAAAAATCATTGAAAACTGTACTGTACTTTTGTGCTTCAAATGATTAAAGACAGTACACTGGCAGTCATTTCTCAGAGAGTAAATAAACAGTAAGAGCTGAAAAGAAAGTTTCCTTGGCTGTTGATTACCAGAAATAATTTTTTTGTCTAACTACAAACTGAAGTAACAAACGACTAAGTACTTACTCTGTTATTTGGTTTGACTGCATCAGTTTCAAGAGAACCTCGATTGCAACTAAGGGATTGTTCTCCACCAAGTCAGGAAGCTACAATCAAATAAATCACGGTTGTAAGCAAACTGCTATGAGGAGACACTAGACTTGTCAATACTATTATTACATATTTCATTGTATGGATGCAAACAAAAGCCTGTGAGAGTGTTCTCATCACATCTGTCTTTAAACCTCGTGTAACTGGCATTTTCCTACCAAACACAGTTAATTCGTAATTTGAAAGCAGCGCTAGATTTCAAAATCATCACATTTTTGTTGGACTAGGTCCATATTTTAGACGCTATAAACCCCAGCAACTTATGAATACTTACGGCCAAAATCAAAACAATTCAACAAGATTTTTTTTTCAAAAAAGTTTACAGTACCTTGGCTGGCGTAAGTCCTACATGGTACACCAACTTAGGATCTTCTTCAAGTTCACTCAGCACTTGCTGCAAGTCAAACCACATCATGTGATGTTTAATATCTTGAATCATCTCTGGCATCGCATGAATAGCAGCAGACCCTCGCTCAATTAATAAAACATTGCTCTCAAACCTCTGACTATGGGTCTAATTTAAAAGTTTCCTGACGTGATTTAATTGTAACTTGTGGTTTAAAGGCACAATATCTTAAGCTCCGTGTGGAAAGAAACTTAGTGAAGCCACCTTAACTTTTGAAGGTCGTTTATGTTTCTTTTCAGGCTGCTCTTTCATCTATACCAGCAAGTGAAGCATTATATTCAATAATGTTCACAAGAAATTATGTCTAATAAAAGCTAAAAAGCTAAATCCTTTATGAGCCAGGTCCATGGAGCCGTTGCTTATCTCCGGTTTCTGTAGTGTTACACGAATTAAAGTCTTTGACTTCCCCTAGATGGGACACTAATCTATCGCAGGTTAGCTCCCAGCAGACGCTGGTGCTCATTTACCTACCCGGAAGGATGGAAAGCTGAGTTAGCTTAGGCAGAAAAAAAAAGGTTGCACAAATATTTGAATCACGGTAAAGCTGGGGATCAAGCAGGAGGGATATTGCTGTCGGAAGGCAGGGATCCAGCCATGTCCCCATAACCCATGTCTACTAAACCAGTAATACCTGTTGTTGTTGAAGAGCAAGTGGGCCCCTAAAGGCTTTTGCCATTAATCGACGCATCTCTCCTCCTGTCCATAACATAGAGAAAAGAGTTGTTAAATCCAAATTTCAAAATAATGTTTGCCCTTGTGTACATCCATAACGTTTTGTTAACAACAACCAACTGGAATTTATAGCAAATTATATGACAACATACAGTTACTATTATCCATTCCATGTGAATATAAATTAACTGAAAGTACTCTCGGCTAATACTTTATTCATGTCGCTAATTTTACAAAAAAATATCAAATTTAGTTTTCTTGTGAAAAAGATTTAACCTTTTTGTTTTTATTGTTTTATCAAAATAATGGATAAGTATTGCTCAACATTGTCAAGAGTTCAAATCATAAGTTGCTAAATCTAAACTAAATCCTTTATGAGCCAAGTGGCCCATGGAGCCGATGCTTATCTCCACTGTCTGTAGTGTTAAGCAGATGAGAGTCTTTAACTTATCCTAGACGGGACACTAATCCATCGCAGGTTAGGTCCCAGCAGACACTGGTACTCATTTACTTACCCCGGAAGGATGGAAAGCTGAGTTAGATTAGGCGGGAAAGAAAGTCACACAAATGTTCAAATCTTGGTCGAACTGGGGTCCTTGTAACCATGCCCGCCCAGTTCATAAGTTATTTAAAATAATATTTTTTAAAAAAAAAATAAATAAAAATAGCAATTTCGGACTTACCTGCACTGTTTGTGACACACATCGAGCTGTCCCATTCTACAGTGTGCGATGCTTTTCCAGTTGGGTTCATCCACACTAACTAAAAAACATTTATTCCCTTCCTTTATCTTTTCCAGTATGAAATCGTACGAAAATTAAATCATTGGGCAAAGCATACATATGTGTCCAACAAAAATAAAACTGAAAATGTGCCTATCTGTAACTCACTGGATAGAGTTCAATCTAACCAATGATCAGAAGATCATGGATTGAATTTCCATCATCAGTAACTCAGTTGTTTTCCGAGTCCTTCTTTTGAATAATGCTTCCTTTAATCTATAAAACCAAGCCAGATACGACCCTATAATTATTATTAATTAACGACGCTGTCCTGGTTACATGACGTTTAGTAAATAATGAAAACCGAATTCCAAAAGTTTTCCAGGAGTTCTCCAGGGTAAAGAATATGTTGTTCCAGGACCCAGCCCTAAATACAGTTATGGGTAATGTGCAAAATAAGGTGGGAGGTGAACGTCGTGAATCAACAGTGGGATCCATTGATTAGGGAAAAAATGAAAAAAGGGAATGAGTACAAGTGGTATAAGGAAAATGACCTAGATTCATTCTGAATACTTGGTATAAACAACAACCAAGAAGGTAAATAATGGACTTGGTAAGTCCAAATGGCACAACAAAGAATAAAAAATTTTAGAAATAGGTCACACAGGTAAACACTTACCAAGGTGCAGATTGCAATAATTATGTACCAGTAGTAGGAAAATGAGGATTAGACTAAAGAAACTGGATTCATTAACAAAAAAAATTGAACTTTGATATATGAAATTTGGAGGGTAAAAGTAAAAGAATCGAGTATTGTGAAGAAGTGATAAAAAAATAAAGGTTCATGAAAATGTAGAAACTGATCAAATACTATAAACGTTTTAGGAAGATGCTTGTAATGCAAAGACTTACAGAAAAGAGTCATCTAAAACTACTTCACATTGTAGAGCATGTCACATATATCCCAGCCATATTTGTAATGCATGATTTTCGTTCATGTACTTGTAAGTATAGAAGTCATTGCAGTTTTCTTTAACATCACTGGCATGTCCATGTCCACTTTGATGTCTATAAATACTACAATTTGTTTTACAGACGCAAGATATTGTTTTAGAAGCTATTTTGATTAATTAGACATCCTCAATAAAATTGAAAATATTATCCCCATTTCATTGAAATGTGCCTCGCAAAAATTAATTCTCAGAAATCAGAAAAATATATTGCCACAGAACACAAAAAATCGTCAATTTGCAAAAATAAACTCCTGCAGAATTCCATGCCACACGGTTGTCATTATCATGCAAAGCACTGGAACAAACATCTTTTATACAAAACAAAAAACACTAAGAATAAAACAAATGTTACAGTTAAAAGGTCTAGAAATTAAATGTAATATTTGAGAATATTTGATCTCGATAAGTGTAAAAATTACCTCGTCCTCACATGAATACAATGGAGGGACCACCCTCACAAAACTTGGTCTCAAATTAGCCTCCACAGGACTATTGTTACCTGGCATAAAACAGTACACTTTCATAAATAATGAGGGATCTCTCCAATTTTGATATTATTCTACTAATCAAAAAACTTCTCCATTTATAAATTAATTAAGGTCTTATTCACTAATAAAGTTTTTCAATTTTGGAAAGATGAAATGTTTGATACAACAAAAACCAATATGTTTCAGGTCTTGGACTGGGGAGCTATTACTAGTGACTACATTCATGAGTTCAAATTTAAAAAAATCAAATCATCCATGCTACTTAAAGAAACACTGGATCAGTATGTAAAAATATGCAAAAAATTATTATCTATAAATACAGAAAATTTGATACTATGCGATAATACTTCTGTCATTTAAATTCCTTTATTCTGAATGAAATATGAGCTTGTATTGCTGTAGGTTTGTATTACACCATATTAACACAATCACACCAGTGCTTGCCGTTTGAAAATCCTTGGTGAGTGAAAAGAAGCTCACCTATGATAACTGAGGTGAGCGATATTTCTCCCTTAGTATTAGCGTCCATTATTTGGCCAAAACAGTGCTGTTCTCACACCATCTAAACTGAACAATTTTCTTTTTAAACCCGACAAAAATAAAAGCTTTCCTTAAATTTTGATTGGGGGTGAACAATAACGGGAGCAGCCAATAACAAAGGCCGTACGATACCTCAAACAGATATGGTAAACACGATCATGTTTGTTCTTTGACGTTCTTGACGAAGCTGCTTTGTATGGGAAATTTTTCAATTCTCAAAAGATGAATAGCAAATGGAACATGTGCTTTTTATTCTTTGACCAGGCAAGCTATTTTTCGTGAGCAGGTGATCTATTTATCGCTCTTCTCAGATTGATTTTGCGTGAGCGATGGCGAGCGAGAGCGATCGCTCGCCTTAAATGGCAAGCACTATCACACATTCACATGGTAGACCTAAATTAGAGCCTGTTTTGATCATCGTAAATCTTAATATTTTACATTTTACTAATATTGAGTTTGAGTCAACAAATTTTAAGCCCATGTTCGCTCATGACGTTACAAAATGAAACCATTAGGCAAAAAATGCAACATGTCTGTCCAACAGGAATGCACCATTTTCGATAGCTCAGCAAATGTCCACATCTGTATCTCACTAGGTAAAATGCCATATCTTGGCTGGGTTGTTAAAAAGCTGGTTTACTTGAACCCAGTCCTTTGGTTAGGAAAAATTCAAGCAGCAAAGATCCATGTAAAAAAACTTGTTAATCTCAACTTTACAGCTCCAATAACTCTGTAACTTTGGTAACAAGATTATGGGTTAAAAATTTAGCCCTTGGTTAATATGAAACAACTTTTAAGCAACTGGGCACTGACTTATGATCACAAGATCATCCTAGATAAAATTTCCATCATCAACTCATTTTTTTCTGAGTATCTTCTTTGAATAGCACTTTCTTTCATCTTTAAAACCAACTAAGTTGGATATGGGGTTACTATCATCGTTTCATGATTATAATAATTATTGTTTAAATATGTTTTAATGAGATCACGAAGTTAAAGAAATACAATAATGTACATGTAATAAACAGATGGTCCTTTACCAGTCACGAGAGTCTCTGTAATCTGTGATGCTGCAGTTGGATCGAACCCAACACTGGTCAGATTAAATAGAAAAATCAATACGTAATTGAACAAATTCATACAATACAATAATTACAAAATGCAAAAGTTTAATAGGTCAAAAACGGAAGCTGGATAGAGTGGAATTAAAGAAGAGTAGAGAAAACCAACGTGAATACACATTTTAGTAGTAAAAACAGCTAGATTGTAAAAATATATTTACTAAGGAAACGATTAGAAAATAGTTTACATAATTGAAGAAGGATAAAGCATGACTACATAATTATGTTGACAGATAGCTGTTTTTAACTCCAAAAGATCAAGCAGAATTATTGTTGTAAAAGCAAGCAAAAGTATAGTACTTAAGTAAAGACATATTCTTTTGTTTTGGTATTATATTATTAATAATGAAAGATCAACAATGTAAATGAAACAGACATAAAAAAACTAAATGGTAATGTAACTATGTCATTACTTATTATCAGGATCAGGATCGCCAAGAATAACTGACAAACTACTACAGCTATATTCAGGAAGCTGGGAATGTTTTTCTGTTAAGGCAAGCTGGAGACCAGTGACATCAAAATTCTGAAAACAAAAAAATAGCATTAATACATTACAGATAAAAATAGAATAAGGAAATTCATTTGGGAGAGTAAAAAACCTGGATCCCCCATCGGGACCCCATCTGGTCAAGATACATTAATTAATCAAGTAAATAATTAATTTAATTAAATTTAATCAAATAATTCAATTAAATAATTAAAGTTCAGAGAAGTCGTCTTCATGTATAAGATGAACAAACAAGCTCCATCCTACTTATGTGATAAATTTCAGAAAAAGAAATACT